>Ga0209232_1002105_pt1 | contig 10114 bp, 15 predicted proteins | sample ETNvirenome_2_60_FD_184066 | JGI IMG/M metagenome (GOLD analysis project Ga0209232, IMG submission 184066) | Marine viral communities from the Pacific Ocean - ETNP_2_60 (SPAdes) (version 2) | ecosystem: Environmental > Aquatic > Marine > Oceanic | place: Pacific Ocean | collected 2013-06-22
GTGCTTTGGACTTCTCAGCGTGATGGATAAGAGTGAGACCCCAGTTCATACTATTGTAACTGGTTGCGCCATGTCGTGCGGGTTTATGATTCTTATCAGCGGCCACCAGAGGTTTGCTTATGAGCTATCAACTCCGCTGTACCATCAGGTGTCAAGTGGTTTCCGAGGAAAGGTTCAGGATATGGAAGAAAGCCTGGAGCAGACCAAGAAGCTGCAGAAAACAATTGAGGACATCACTCTTAAGCGGACCAACATTCCGAAGAAGAAGTTGAACCAGGTCCTTAAGAATAAGATTGATTGGTATATGACTGCAGAAGAGGCACTGGGCCTTGGAGTTGTTGACGGAATACTCTAGTGGAAGCCAGCATTAAGGACTACATCAACAATGTTCTTCGCGAAAAACGTGATGAGTTTGGAGGCATGTCGGTGTGTCCTTTTGCTGGCCCCGAGCTAGACGGCGACAAACTAATGATTGATGTGATAGGTGATAAGAACCTGGAACAATTGATGATGGAGTTTGCCGAGTCCAATTATGAGTCTGCCCTGTTTGCACTTGAAGAAGACCTGACAGAAGAAGAAACAAAGTCATTTCAGATATTTGTTAACAAGCTGTTGAAGGTAAACGGATTACATGAATATAAGTCAATCTGCTTCAACCCAAACGACAAGGTATCAGTTAATGGTTTTAATCCAAGAGCATTGGCGCCATGTTTTCTGATTAATATCGCAGACAAAAAAGTGTTAAATAAAGCACATAAGTCCTTGCGCAAAACAGGATACTATGATAAACTTAGTAAAGAATACAGAAGGTTTTTACAGTTAGATGAAAAAGATAAGAAGAGTTAACACTCAAAAACGCAAGGCGGAACGTAAGCTTGCTAAGGAGCGAATGGAGAACCAAGCCGCATCTTTTGCAAAACACCCCAAGGAGTGTTGTGTATGTTCTACACCTTTTGAGCGCAACCACACAACCGTGAAAACATGGCATGTTGTAATAAGGGGAGAGAAGACTTTCTTGACATGCCCTGTATGTTGGGATAGAATAAACGAGAATATAGGAGAGACCAATGACTGAAGAAGCACTGACATATAACGACGTCCTACTTGTACCTCAGTACTCTGAGATTAAATCTAGATCTGAGGTGAGTTTGACGTCCATGCTAGGTAGTCTAGAATTTGAACTACCAATCATTGCTAGTCCGATGGATACAATATCGGAGTCATCAATGGCATCAACCATGGGTGAGCACGGCGGATTGTCCATCATTCACAGGTATAACACTATAGAAAGACAAGCAACTATCGTCCGCTCTGTGGTAACTACTATTCCTTCTCCCATCGTCGGCGCCGCAATCGGAACTTCTGGCGACTATTTAGAAAGAGCCACTGCTCTTGTGGGAGCTGGGGCACAAGTGTTGTGTGTGGACGTAGCCCACGGGCACCATATACTAATGAGAACTGCCTTGGATGAACTAAGGGAAGCCTTTGGCGACTCCGTGCACATCATGGCAGGTAACATAGCTACTTTGGAGGGTTATAATGATTTGGTCAATTGGGGAGCCGATAGTGTGCGCTGTAATATTGGTGGCGGTTCTATTTGTTCAACTAGGATTCAGACTGGCCATGGTGTCCCGGGCCTTCAAACCATTATTGATTGCGCGCGCTCAGCTACTGGGCAAGTTCCCATCATTGCTGATGGTGGAATCCGAAACTCGGGTGATATTGTTAAGGCTTTGGCAGCTGGGGCTGACTTTGTTATGCTTGGTTCTCTCCTGTCAGGTACTGATGAAACTCCTGGGGACGTCATAAACACACGAAAGGGCAAGTTCAAAGCCTATCGTGGAATGGCAAGCAAGGATGCCCAGGTCGAATGGCGTGGCAAGACAGCCTCACTGGAGGGTATTGCCACCACTGTTCCTTATAAAGGACCAGTCACCGATGTTCTAGCTGAACTAGAACGAGGTATTCGCAGCGGCCTATCGTACAGCGGAGCGAGAACAATCGCTGAGCTACAAGCAAAAGCCAAATTCATTCGTCAGACCGTAAGTGGTCAGACTGAAAGTGGGACGCATATCCTACGATGAAAAGAATCCCTGACGATCATTCCATCTTATCCTTCTCACTGAACTCAAAGCTTCATGAGAATCTTAAGATACGATTGTTTTACGACCAGATTAAAACACAGAGTGAGTTTTTTCGCTATTGTGTTGAATCTTACCTAAGTCAGGAACCCCTTTTCATGGCCTTCCTGGACGATTATAAGGTGAACAAAAAGGTTCAGTCTAAGAGACGAACCACCAAATCACGCAAGTTGCGGGGAAAGGGAGAAAAGATGCTACAAGACTTGGCATTGACCGAGGAAGATATAGAAAACATATTTGATTTACTAGAAGAGGATTTACCAGAGTTATGAAAGAATGTGCAAGAAAGTGCTATCTAAGTCAGAAATGCTGTGCAGAACGTGACTGTAGATTACACATAGAATACCCAGAGGACTTTAATTGTACCGACATTGCAGTGTACAAACATGGACCTATGACACTCCAGCAGATTGGAAACCGACATGGGGTCAGTATTGTCCGGACCAAACAGATTTTGGACGGTGCGCTGCAGAAATTAAAAAAGACGTTATTGAAAGAAAATACTATTTAAAAGTAGCATATTCGCGAATAATGTTAGGAGTTTTGGAGATATGTCTAAGAATAAAACACTTTTGAACGAAGCGCAGGTTCGTAAGTTTATGAAGCTAGCACAGCTTACACCACTTACAAATGCCTTTGTGAATGATTTAAACCAGGATACAGGCCTGGAAGAAGGTCGCGGCATGAGAATGCGCGACGAAGATGAGATGGAAGAGGCCATGCATGGCATGCGCCGCGATGAAGACGAGATGGATGAGATGCGTCATGCTCGTGATGAGGATGAAGACATGGACGAGAGCCACGGTAGTGGCAAAGTTGAGCTGGGCGGAGTCGATGACGGACTCGGCCGAAAGCGAGACAGAGCTGGTATCATGGAAGACGAGCACGAGGAAGCTGAGCTTGACGCCACTGAGGATGAGCTTGGCGACATGGACGCTGACGTTGACGAGAAGGATGATGAGATCGATGATCTTGAAGCCGACCTCGCTGGCGACGATGCAGCTGAAGGTCGAATGATTTCCGTTGATGACTTCTTGGGCGCACTTGAGAGTGCTCTTGAGAGTGCAATGGGAGAGGAAGTAGAGATTGATGCAGATGATATCAGTGATGATGTTGTAGATGTAGCTGCAGCTGATGATCTTGAGGACGCTGCCGATGACCTTGATGATGCCGCAGACGATCTTATGGAGGACAAGGACTATTCCGCCAAGAAAGAGAAGCCCGGTGCTGACAAGCGTAAGGGTGCTGAGAAGCGCGGCGCAGAGGGTACACTTGCTAAGACCAAGGGTCATGGTAAAGTTGACTATGTGAACGAAGAGGAAGAGCTTGCCGAAGATAAGGACTACACCGCGAAGAAGGAGAAGCCAGGCGCAGATAAGCGCAAAGGTGCCGAGAAGCGTGGAGCCGAAGGAACGCTAGCTAAGACCAAGGGTCACGGTAAGGTTGACTATGCCAACGAGGGTGTTGAAGATAACACCGAGCTGGTAGAGGCAATTACCAAGAAGGTTGCAAAGAGAATCATCATGGAGGCTCTTTCTTCCAAGTAATCCTTGACAAACCAAAACTCCTAATGTAAAGTAGAGGCTGTGGGATCCCCCACAGCCTTTTCTTTTGGAACAAAAATGGATATTACAATACAAGACCTACAAGTTTTCTGCGCCCTAAGCTTTGTGGCTGGAATTTTTCTCTCCGTGTGGCTCACGCGCTTCTTTGAAGTTGTCCACATGTGGATAATGGTAAAGGAGGTTCTGCTTCATCTGCTGTTCATGATCGCCGGTCTTGAGGAAGATGTAGAGTTCATAAAAGAAGTAAAGGTTCAGCACCTGAAAGAGGCAGGATACGAGCCTGAACAGATCCGAGCATTTCAAGAAATTGATGATTATAGCTTGACACAGTGGAAACAAGCAGTTATTATTAAGTTAGTCGCGCGGGTTCCCCGGCGCTTCAAGAGCATGATGCCATTCACGACGTACGAAGAGGCAAAGCGGTTCTTGAATTCAGAGATAAAAGAAATATCACGAAAGGATTGATATGTCAACACACAATAATACAGAAGAAACAACCGAGGAGGAGGCCTCCGCGCAAGCAGCAATGATAATGGCCGCGATGCAGGGAGAGGAAGAAGAGCCTCGCTCCGTGTTGGGGATTATCGGAGACATTGAATCCGAATCAGCTAACGAAGTAATGCAGGGTTTTATTCATTTTAATGATGGTAAGGTTTTCCCCAATCCTCTGGAGGAGGGTGACGAGGTAGAGCCTGATGTAGAGTTCCTTATCACAACGGGAGGGGGAGCTGTGCATGAGATGTTTGCCATCTATGACTTGATGAATATTGTCAAGGTCCGCCGCGACATTGCTACTCTGGGAGTGGGCAAGGTATTTTCCGCTGGAGTTCCCCTGCTGATCAACGGCACCCCGGGCAAGCGTCACATTACAAAGAACACACGCATCATGTTGCATCGGTGTAATGGGGGGAACATGGGCACAACGGCTGACATGGAGTCGTCTCATGAAGAGATGCGACTGATTGAGGACATGATGATTGATTTGCTAGCCGAGAACACTAATTTAACCGTTACAGACATCAAGCAGATGTTTTCTACAAACACGGACACATTCTTTTCAGCCGAACAAGCATTAGAAATGGGTCTTGTTGATAAAATCATCTAATTAGTATTAGTTCCCGAGGATTTACAATGAATATTGATACACTAGTTGAGAGTTTTTACTCCAAGAAAGACAAAACTGATAGCATCATCAACGAGGTTTTGGCGCTGCTTCTGACAGAACAGGAAGCACCAAAGAGTGAAACATTCACAATTGACTTGATTCCTAGCCCGCCAGTTAGTGAATTGGGTTGGGGCGCACTGAAAACCCCAGAAGAGGGCGGTGAGCCAGTGGACCCACAGTCGCGACAGGGCCTTTCACAGTACCTGAAAAACATTCCAGGCGCAGACATTAAGGCTAAACTGGAAGAGCTTAATAAGTTTATGAACGATCAGTTTGACCCCGCGGGCTCACCAGCTGATAAGCTGCAGCAGACTATTTCCTATCTGGTGTTCTATAAGACACTGACTCAGGTTATTACAAACTTTAATGCTTCTGCTGCTGGTTTTGCATTTGAATCTTTCTTAGCCGTGCTCCTTGATGCCAAGGGTGGCAAGCAGGTCCCCGCATCTGCTGGCTCTACCATCGCTGATATTGTACTTACCTCGCAGGACGACCTCCCTATTTCGCTGAAGCTCTATAAGGAAGGTCAGCTAAAGGTCGGTGGTTCGTATAAGCAGCTTGTGGATGACCTGACAGGAGACTACCCACTCATGCAGTATATTGCGGTGACTAAGGACATTCAGGGTGAAGGCCCTGATGCAAGTGGTCTGCTTAATTTCTACGGCTTCAACTTCACTCGTGAGAACTTCCTAGAGATTCTTGCCAAGCGCGTTAAAGAAGTAAACCTAATGCAGATTCCCCGAGTTTTCTTTGAGCCTATTGAAGAGCTGGAAGTTAAACTAAAGGAAGGCGGAATGGAAGAACTTTTAAGTATTCCAGCGCGCACCTTTGTGAACGTTAAGCCACTAATTGATGACTACCTGTCCCGGGTGACACCAGCTATTGAGGAAAGGTATGGCGAGGAAGTCGCAAAGCAGTTTGAAGACGCGTTCGGTGCCTTTGTTGATCTTGAGAGCGGCGACTACAAACAGACAAAGGGACAATTCACAGCTACACCGGCGTTTGCCGGAAGTGCCAATCTCGTTAAGCAAGTAGCGTTGGAGAAGGAAGAGAGAAGAGAGTTGCTGCAATTCCTCCGCGCTGAGTATGATAAAACACGCAAGAGTCGCGGAAAGTCTGCAAAGGGCGGAAAGGCCCGAAAAGCAAAGATAGCCGAACTTGACTACCGCACCCCGAAACAGTCATACCCTAGACTTCTCCAGTTACAGAAGGAAGCTAGTCCTGAATTGTTTGAAGCAGCTATGAAGAGCACCATTGGTTACATCACCAATAAGCAGTTCGAACTTTCAAAGGGTGATCTCCTCAAGATCGGAAGCATTGAGAACCAAGAAAACCTCTTCCCGTACGGAACCTTTGAGTTGGGCAACCTTAAGATTGGTGCCCAGAACATTCAGAATGTTCTTGATAACTCTGTTAATGAGTTCAATACGACCGTGTTCAAGATCTTTAACGATCTCAAGACACTATCAACAAGTCTGAATGGATATGTTTCCGGTGGCCTTCAGGATCCCGAGTTGGCAACGACTGCCAAGGACTCGGCTGAAGATATCGCCAGTGGTACGGAAGAGATTTCAAAATAACATTTGACACACACAAATAATGTGTTATAATAAGAGTATAAGAAAGTGAGGTATCAATGCCGAAGTGTGTTTTTAATGACCGGGGCACCCTCAACACCAAAGTAATTGATGGTGTTAACAAGCTGGCTGACAATGTGGCTGCTACGCTTGGACCCAAGGGGCGCAATGTTATCCTTCATCAAAAAGGAAAAGATCCATTTATCACAAAGGATGGTGTAACAGTTAGTGAGTTCGTTTATTTGGATGACGAGTTTGAAAATGCTGCAGCACAGATTCTTAAGCAGGCCACTGCTCAGACAAATACAATGGCGGGCGATGGCACCACCACTGCAACAGTTCTCGCAAGAGAGATTCTCAACAAAGCCCAGAGGTACATTACAGCCGGCGCAAGCCCTGTGGAGTTAAAGCGCGGTATTGATTTGGCCGTGGAAGCATTGCTGGCAGAGCTGTCTACCAGTGCTCAACACATTGAGACACTAGATGATGTAGAGAACATCGCGACCATCTCGGCTAACAACGATAGGACAATTGGTAAGCTGATTGCAACAGCGGTTGATAAGGCTGGCAAGGATGGATCCATCACGATTGAGGATGGTCGCTCAGTAGATACGACTCTGGATGTTATTGAGGGCTTTAGAATTGAAGCCGGGTATGCAGCATCCGCATTTATTACGGATGAGCGAAGAGGCGCAGTTCACTACGACACTCCCCTGTTACTTGTGACAGACGAGCGTATTGACGCCGTGGACCAGATTCTCCCTGCGTTGGAGATGGTGTCTCGTGATGGACGTCCGCTTGTTATAATTGCTGAGGAGATTGAAGGTCAGGCCCTGGCTGCTTTGATTATGAACACGGTTCGGGGCTCTATGAAGATTGCAGCTGTCAAAGCTCCTTTTTATGGAGAGAGACGTCGCAACATCCTAGAAGACCTCGCGCTCTCCACCGGCGCTGAGTTTATCTCCCGCGATAGTACAACGCGATTGAAGGACATGAAGATGCAACACTTTGGTCAGTGTCGCTCAATTGATATCTCCAAGATAAACACCACCGTCATTGGCGGAAAGGGCGACTTTGATGCAATTGATAAAAAGGTTGAGCTACTCAAAGCTGAGCTGATGCAGACTGACGATCTCCGAGAGTGCGAGAAGATTCAGGAGCGTATCACTAAGCTCGCTTCCGGCGTGGCGGTCATTAAGGTTGGCGCTGCCACTGAAGTGGAGATGATTGAAAAGAAGCATCGTATTGAGGATGCCCTAGAAGCAGTGAAGTCTGCACAGCAAGAAGGCGTTGTCCCCGGAGGCGGCGTTGCTCTTGTGCGGGCATCAAACAATACGGAGTTACGCATTGACGCTGAGAATGAAGATCAGCTTTTTGGTATTGAGATTGTCAGAGAAGCTGTCAAAGCACCCCTGCGACAAATGGCACTAAATTGTGGCCTATCTCCAGATCTGGTCCTGGCTCAGGTTGAAACGGCAGAGGGTAATATTGGCTATAACTTCCGAACGGACGAGATGGTGGATATGTTGGAGTCCGGTGTTATTGATCCTGTTAAGGTCACACGCACTGCCCTACAGAATGCCGCATCGGCCGCTGGGACATTAATCACAACTTCCCATGCCATTATAGAGATGTAAGTCTATTTAGTGGTGCCCCGGGGAGTTGTGACATGACCGAAGACGAACAGCAAAAACTAACTGTTATGATGATAGAGCTTTCAAGCAAGGTGGAGACACTTCTTGATAAGCATGAAGAACTGGCTATCAACATCAATAAGATTAAGGAAGCCGTGTATGATCCTGACTCTGGTTTGTATGCGCGCCTCCGAGATTTAGATACTAGAATTCTTCAGCTGGAAACATGGAAGTCAATAAACTCACGCATGATGTGGGTGGTTGGCGGTTCAGTAGTTGGTCTTCTGGTCCAAACCGCTTGGGGTGTATTATTTCCATAGGAGTAGGAAAAATGAGAGTAAAGTTATCATACACTGTAGATGAAGAGGATATTTTAAAAGAGGCGTCCAAGATTCTTGGTCTTTCGTCGGACGATATGGCCCACGCTATCCAGATGTTTAAAACAGTCCAGGAGGAATTACGTTCCGAGGACGATATCCCCAACGTGGCTAGAGTAATAGAGATGATTGAGGACTTTAGGAAAGCGTTGTTGGCAGTTGATACGCGCCTCACCGAGGTGGAAGAGATTGTAAAAGGTTATGACCAGTATCGCGTTCAATCACGACAGACTGACGGAGGAGACCAGACAGAATACTACGGAGCTGATTGATGAAAAGACAGAACAACGTTGGGGATTTGGTTCATCTTCCCCAGTCTACCGTTCTTATATGCTATAGAAATGCTGATAGACAAAAGACCATACCCTTTAATACCACAAGGTTAGAAGAGCCAAAACTTGCCCTGATTTCTGGAAAAGAACATCAAGGGTATATTCCCATTTACTGGGAAGGGCGGCAGTGGACCGTCCGGGCAGAAGATGTTTATATTATTGAGGAGAAGTAGAGGATGATACGCTTTGTAGAAGTGATAAACACGACAAACAAAAACCCCAGAATGGAAAGAACCGCCAAGCTAACGTATGAACTGGGTGAAGTTTGGATCAATGAGAAGTATGTTGTTAATATTCGGGAACATCAAGGGTACAATAGGATGTTACAAGAGGGAAGTTTAAACATTGACCTGGACATGGGCCACAGGTTCACCGCTGTTACAATCAATGAAGGTGGCAAGTCTGCCACACATGTTGTTGTAGGAGACGCATCCACGGTAGCCAACAGGTTAACCCCCCGAGAATCTAGATTATTGAAAGGATAAAGATGATCAACGAAAAGCCATGGGGGACAGAGCAAGTCTGGGCTAGCACCCCCTACTACAAAGGAAAGTTCCTCACAATAGACCCAGGACATAAGCTTTCACGCAAGTACCATGTAACGCGCTCTCATACCATATGTGTTTTAGAAGGTACAATGATACTGGAGTGCGGCCCCAATTACGAGGGTGATATCATTAAAAACATAGAGCTGAAGGAAGGTGATATTCGTCAACTTCACGCAAATGATGTGCACCGATTCTGCGCGGGGGATACCGGTGTACGCTTAGTTGAGGTATCTAATGGTGGTCGCGACGATTATATACGCGTCGAGGACGACTATGATCGCATCACCAATCTACCACAGTGGAATACACATAGTTCAAAATAATCCTTGACACCTGCCATGGGGTGTTTATAATGTGTGTGTAGGAGAGAGTCCTACTATACAAGGAGATAATTATTATGTACCCCTGGCACACTAAGACCCACAACCAGCGCACTTTGCTGAACACCATTCTTGGAGAAGACTTCTTCAACTTTGGAGACACCAACTTTATTGACGACTATGCAGTCCGCACTAACGTCGCGTCCGATGACGAGGAATACCGCATTGATGTGGTAGCCCCTGGTCTGGACAAGGACGATATGGGAGTCAAGGTTGAAAACAATCACATTTATATTTCGTATGACAGCGACAACACCGACAAGTCGGAACTCGTTCGCTATCGTTCGTTTACTCGTTATTGGAAGCTTCCTTCCGACGCGGACACCGCCTCCATCCGCGCTGAGTATAAGCAGGGTATTCTTTCGGTCTTTGTTCCCCGAGAAACCCCCGCTAAC
>Ga0209232_1002106_pt1 | contig 10110 bp, 23 predicted proteins | sample ETNvirenome_2_60_FD_184066 | JGI IMG/M metagenome (GOLD analysis project Ga0209232, IMG submission 184066) | Marine viral communities from the Pacific Ocean - ETNP_2_60 (SPAdes) (version 2) | ecosystem: Environmental > Aquatic > Marine > Oceanic | place: Pacific Ocean | collected 2013-06-22
CCGCCTTCTGAGGCCCCCCAATCATCCCCTAGTGGTCTGACCCCTGAAGCAGAGAAAACGAGCAGAGAACCCCCTCTAGCGGTAAAATACAGGGAACGTCCACCCTCGAAGGTTCCATCATATTCTCTCGCGGTCTGAATGTTGAACGCCTGGCGTGGTTCGTCCTGCTGGACGGCTTCCCGTCCAAATACGTTGAACTGACCCGCACCCTGAAGACCGCCAGCACGCATTTTCATGAAAAGTTCCCAGCCGGGCTTGACCAGGAGGTAAAGTTCCCCACCCTTCCCAGCTCCGCTGATGCCCGTTCCGGTTTGGAGTTCAATGGTGTTTGATTGGGGAAACGTGTATGGTCCTTCCACCCTGACATATGCAAATGGGTTGGAGTCAGAAAGAACGTCCTGCGGACTGTTGACCACATCAACCAAAGCCGTGCCAGCCATTCAACCACCTCAATAGACGCCGAGACCTGGGAAGTCGTTCCCAAATTTCATGCCACCAAGGTCAACCTGACGACCAATACCGACGGAGGGTATCACATCGCTGCTAGGGGTCCCGACGTTTTCAGAAAGCGAGTCCAAAGAGTCACCGCCTAGACCGCCACTTGAACCGGGCAAGCCCGGAAGGTCGCCAACCGGAGGCGTTGGGCTGGGTTCGGGCAGTTCGGGAGGGTTTTCATCCGGCGTGGCCAGCACGTCAACGACACGCTCTCCTTCGGCCTTTCCAGCTGCCGTTCCTGGGTATGCATATGCTGGGCTACCGTTTGGCCCGGTGACGGCAGAACCCCCTTCAAAGATGACGAAACGCTGACCGCCTGGGTCGGATTCGACCAGGGGCATTCCCCCGTCAAAATCCATGAGGGTATAAGCTCCATTCGTATAGCCCGGGAGAACCGGAGTGGTTTCACTTGGAGGGAGGATGACCTCTGGTTCCGTGCTTGGCATCGGCGTCATTGGCCGGTTCAGAATGTAGTGGAGCAAAAAGCCCGCCGCGAAAATTCCGAGTCCCTGCATCATCACCGCCGCCCCCTGAACATCTGAGAAACGATTGACGAAGCGTCACGCTTTGAACCTCCATAGGAACGAACCATGTTGAAGAGTTCTCCACGTCCGACGCCATAGGAAGCGTCCAGGGATGCCTGAAACTTCAAGTCATCACGCTTTGCCCGTCGTGCGGCTTTTGCCCGTTGCTGGCGTCGTGCTTTGCCCTTTTTTGCCATGTCTTCACCTCAAGTCGCGGTCGTGCTTCCTCGAACCACGACAGAATGAATTGACCCTGGCTCGCGCCCATTGGGTCGAGGAAAGCTTAGGCCCTGGGCCACCCTTTACGCCGCGCGTGTTGCGGACTGAACCGGGGTTCGTCCTGTAAGCACCATAGCCCCGGTCAAGCACCTTCCGAAGCGTGGCAACCCCATAGGTTCCACCGCTGGGCTTCCGGCAGGTCTTGGCCTTTTCACGAAGGAAGGCGGCATCACCACGGGCCATCACCGCGACCCCCTGTATTCAGAAATGGTCAGTTCGCCTGGGACGTAAGGACACCGCCAGCGTCGGCGTTGGATGAGGTTCTTTGACCGGGGGTTCCTCTTCCAGGCTCCGCCAATCTTGGCGGTTCGAGCGCAATAGGCATTACGCTTAGGCCCCGGCTGGCCAGCATATGGGACGGCCATGCTGACCGTCTGCATTTTGCCGGTGTAGGGGTTGCGGATGCGTGGCATGGTTTCACTTCCTCCGCTTTGAGTTCATGGACCGCTTACGCTTCGAGCGGCGGTATGACGTGGCCGCTCGACGTTGTGCCGCCGCCTTGGACGCATAGGAACGCTTCAAGAGCTTCCCGCTGATGTATGAGCGGACGAAATAGCGGTTTCCGCGCTTAACGACTTTGTGTGGCATGGTTTCACTTCCTCAGCTTAAACGGTCTGTAAGGGATGGATGGAAAACGCTTCACTATTGACCGATTGGTTTTCCCGAATGGTTGATTATAATAGGTCACGATTGGAACGCTCGCATACCGAATGGTCGTTGGTCGTCGGGGCATGGTTTCACTTCCTGGGTCGCCGGATGCGATATAGATTAGTCGTGACCAGCGTTGAACGCTTCCCGTCTGGACTGGTGTAAGCCAGAAGGGAGGTTTTGCCCGTCTTTCGGTTCCTGACGCCCACGGCGGTCATACCGCCCAGGTAGTCGGGAAGTTTAGAAGTCACCATTCGGGTTGGGGGGAATTGAGGCATGGTTTCACCTCTTAGGAAGCCTGATTTTTGGCCTAACGTTTTGGGGTGCAAAAGGTCGGCGGTATGGCTTCCGGCCCATTCCGAGAATGGTGAATTGGAAACCACCTCCTACCTTGCGCTCTTTGATTAGAATTGCACCACTTGGGATTTTGGGCATGGTTTCACTTCCTGCGAATGGTCACGGGGTATTCTGTGCGAGCCATGAGGTCACGCGAATAACGAATGACGCTTGGCTTCTTTCCGAGTCTAATTCTGTCCTGAAGAATGTTCCCTCGACGGTCCATGAAATACATAATTGAACCGCGTTTTGTGGGTTGGGCTTTTGGTCGTCGGGGCATTGTTTCACTTCCTCTTCACTTTGAAACCATCAAGTCGCATTTTTGTGAACCAATTAGACGCCTGATTCTTTGGCAAAACTGCCGTGAACTTTCGCCCCATTTTGTCTTCCCAATCAAAAAACCTGTAATCACTTCTTTGTGCCATGATTTCACCTCAGTTTAATGTGGAATATAAACATTCTTTCTCAAATCATCCCGGTGGCGTCCACACCAAGACCGGCGGCAATCACCAGCACCATAACAGAGAAGCCCTTCTTCATGAAGTCAATGCCTCCACCCATTAGGGTCGTGAGGGCGTCTAGGTTGGCCGTCATGCTGGCTTGGTTCTCAAGAACCGTGGTCATGGCAGTTTCGAGGTTCGTCGTGCGTTCCTCAACCGAAGCCAGGCGGTGGTTTTGAAGGGCGTCTTGCGTCATCAATACGCCCTCACAGTCGCAACCCGGATAGAAAGGGAACCGACCGGGGCCGTGCCGGTAGACTTCTCGCGCACCTGGAGCTTTGCCGGGTATGCAATAACAACAGGTTCAGAGGTCAAGAGAACGGCGTCGTTGAGGTCCGAAGGACTTCCACCGTCAACCTGGGTGTTGAAAGCCAAATATGCAGCATTTGAACCGTCAATGATGGCGAAGTCATAGCGACTGTTTCCAACCGGGCTGGTGCATTGAGCCGTCGCCAGAATGACGCTGAAGGCTTGGCCTTCGGTCGGAACTAGCACGTTCTCCCATGTGTTGAAAGCCGAGAACCCTGCCACCGTCACAACGTCCCCGGTGTCCGCTTTGAAAGGCGGATATGAGGCCGCTGAATCTTGAGAGAATCCGCTCAATATTCACACCCCTGGAGCCAAACCTCAAGGTTCCCGCTGGACGCTGAGTCTAGGCGGAAATAGAGGAAACCGTCGTTCAACAGGTTGGGCGGGTCAAGGACCAGCGTTCCAGCGTTGAGGGTGAAGTAATTGGTCGTGAGAGTCCCGAGGTCGTTTGCCACTCTAGTCGTTTCGCTAACCCGGATAAGGACGCGGGAGGCCGCACCAACGGCGACTTCAACAACGTCTGACGCTGACCCGAAGGCGTAGCGGGTGATATTTGAGGCCAGGGGTTGCACCCCCCTCAGATTTCACCGGACGACTTGATGATGGCGGACGTGTTGCCCACAACCGCCGCCGTTTGACGGACGCCCTTTCCTTCCTTCGCGGCAAAGGCCGCAACGATTACTGGGGTGAACGTGCGTGTCGTGGCAGCCGTGCTATCCAGCTGAATCACGACGTCCCCTCCAACCAGGTTATACGCTGGCAGGAACAAAGCTCCGGGCACTTCAAAGGCGTAATTCTGGGCGGTGGTGCTGAGGTCGTCGTCAGCAAACATCACGCCATTGGCGAGGTCGCCATTGAAGATTCGGATGAAGTCAGGGTCCAGGCCGAATTGGCTTTGAGACATGAGGCGGACGCCTTGGCTTCCCATTTCATCTGCACGTGAGTCATTCTGGATGAGAATGCCTGCCACCGCACCGGGGACGTTCTGGGGGATGCGGACGACAACCTGTTCAATGGCCGCAGAGGAAACGAAGCTGGTCGAGGGAACCACCGTCGTCATGGTCTGCGTGGCGTCGTTATAGCGACCCCACATCTGGATTCCACCAGCCGAAGCCGCGGCCGCCGCCGCCGCAAACGAAATTACCGCTTCAATGCGGCCCACGTTCTGCATGACTTGACGACCGACCGGGATGACCATGTAAGCTTCCTTATCGGTGTCGGACGGACGTTCATAGGAGCGACCACCAATTGAATTGATGAAATAGCCGTATGCGCTGGGTCCGTTGGTGGAACCAGCCGCGACGGCCTGACGGAAATCATGAATGACTTCACCGTTGAGGGTCAAACGAAGGCTCGAAATGACGTTGGGGAAGTCGGCCAAAATGCCGCCCGTGGCCACAGTCGCGTTGAACTTCAGAATGACGGCTTCCAGGGGTCCGGCAGGGATGTTTTCACCAAAGGTGAAGGTCTGTGCCGAATCGGTGGGGAAGGTGGTCGAATCCTCGCGGAACTTGGAATAGGTCACGGCCATTCAAAATCACCCCTGACGCTTGAAAGCGTTCTCAAGCTGGTTCATGGGTGCGCGGAAGAGCGCGAAGCCGATGGCGATTCCTGCGGCCAGAGCCACATAATCCACCAGGCCCGTGAGGGAAAGACGGGGTAGAGGGAGCATCAGGCAGACCCCCCGTTCGCGCCGAGCCGGGTATCAACCAGACCGGTGATGGTCTGTCCGCCCGGCAGGACGTATGAAGTAAGCACGTTAGCAATCGCAAGCACGCCCAAGACGGAGAAGCTTAGGGCCGCTCCACCCACTAGGTTATTCAGCATAACCAGGCCGAAATAACAGGACGCCTATAAATGGATAAGTCACCCGTGCGTCCGAGCCAGCGCGTTCTTGACGATTCGGACGGCTTCATCCAAATGAGCCTGGTCATATTCCTCAAAGGCTGGGTGACTGATAGTGTCCTCTAAGTCCGAGGTTAGAAGGTCGCAGAGAATCTTTCGACAGGCAATCACCGGAGCGGCAGAGCGAGGCATGGTTCAGCCACCTTCCTCGTCATTATGAATGTTCCTGAGAAGCCCGGCCATTTCATGGGCGACCGTCCAGGTATAGACAAAGCCCTGGTCGAGGACTCGAAAAGTCACGCCACGACCCCGGTTGAAAACGATGCTGGCATCCTTTGGTGAATACATCATGAGGGTGCAGAGTTCAAGGTCAATCATGATTGAATCCACCTCTGTTTATCCATTGTTTGAACAGTCGTTTTGTCTGTTCTTGGCCTATTTGGGCTATTCCACGACCTGCCCTTGACCATTCCATCAAAACGCCAGCCTGAAGCTCTGAGGCTCACGCCTGGCTCTGTTTCGAGAATATAAGTGAAAATGCGTTTATATCCCATTCCACGGGCCGCCCTCCAGCTGGCCCCATATAGCATCGAACAGGCGTTCTTAGTGCCGTCCGTCGCCATCCTGACGACTTCAGCTGAATAACCGTCATCAAGCACCCTTGAAACCGGGCGTCCAACCATAGCCACACCGATGAGGATTTCATCATCGTCAACCAAACCAATGGAGAACTTATGCCCTTGGGGTTGTTTGTGGTGTCGGTGAACTGCCTTGACGAACTTGCAGGCGGCTTTGAATGTAATAGGCTTAAGATGCATAACGCCCATTCTAAACGGTCGAACTATGAACATTCCCATTCAAACCGGTTTAATCGGGTTGAACGTGAGGGTGTTTTCTTGGATAAGGTCCACCACCGCCCAGCGGAAGGAATGAAGCTCCGGCAGAATCGGTTCAAAATCCACACCAAACACCTTACGGGCATATTCGGAGTCCATCGAAGGCATAGACATGAGGATGAGGGAACTCATCTGACCATTCATGAGTCTTGGGAGGTTTCCGAGTCTATGGGTGATAAAGAGTCCTCGAATGCGCTTTGAGCGGCCAGCAATAGCAAGCTTCTTCACCTGAGCGGAAGGGTTGCCCCGGTTGTCGAACCCCTTCAACACGTTGGCGTCATCAATGATGAGGGAGAAGGATGCTTCCGGGTTGGCGTCTGCCAGGTTAAACACGGAGTCAATGAGGGCGTCAACGTCTTCCTCATAGTGGAGAGGGTCCGACGGGTAAAACACCGTGACCTGCCGTTTTCTCATGTTCTTAACGGCGTCCCAGACGGTGGAAACGGGCTTGATTTTGTCCCGCTTCCCCTGGGACTTGAACAGATGCTCCGCCTTTACGCTGACGTAAATGAAGCGCGTTTGCTCAAAGGCTGGGTCTTTTCGTGCCTCTGTGATGAGCCGGGTTAGGAGGGTGGTCTTTCCTGACCCAGAACGGGCAGACATGGCAGAGGAAAGGGAATAGGGGCCACCGTCAGGCAGAAAGAGCTTCCTGATGAGTTCGGCGTGTTCAGTCATGCCTGGCCCTCCTTCGCGGCCTGTTGTGCGTTGTTTCGACGTCGGAAGGGCCAAAGACGACGCATAGGACGGGTGATGCCTCCCAGGCCCTTCAACATCTTCCTCTTGGACTTCTTTTGAATCTTGACCAGGGGTGGCAGAACGTAATAGGACGTTAGTGCCGCCGCCACGCCGCCAGAACTGACGTAATCAGAAGGATTGATGCCCTTTTCGAGCATCCATTGATATTGGGCGCGTGCCACGATTTCCTTATCTGAATCTGAATGGCGGCATTCATACGCGGGGTCAATCATCACGGCGCGACCATATTGGGTTAGAAGCACGTCCACGCCTGAAAGCCCCATCTTGAGAAGGCTCATGTTCGTTTCATGCATCATCGCCACGTTGACCCCCTTTCCATCACCCCCGGCCAAACCTGCGGCCATCTTGAGGGCGGAAGGAATGGTTTCCGTGGCTGGGTCATCACCCAGGTCAAAGTCCATCCATGAGGGACCAGATGTGTCGTCAACCGGGATGGTTTCGTCGTCCAAGGCGGTTTCTGTGTGGCCGTCATAGCCGGTCATCGTGGAATGGGTGGGGGCCGGGTCCGGGGATGGACGACGGAAGCCGGAGGAAGGCACTTCGGTCTTGACCTCGGCCCCCTTTGAGGGCTTACATTGGCGACAATACCCACGCTTACGGGCGGCATAGAAGCCGGACTTCGAGAGGGACGCTCCGCACGATTCACAGGCGTATTCAGACACTTTGGTTCACCGCCCCGTTGATGGCCTGGCCGGTCAATTGGCCTATGAGAGTCTGCGTCATAGGGTCCGCCAAAATGTGGTTCATAACCGCGTGGAGAGAGTCCATGACGTGTTCCCCGGCATGAAGGGCCTTCCGGTCCTCAAAGGCTTGGGAGAACTTCCCGACGGTAAAGAGGATGGCATAACCTGGCGTCTTAGGGACGCCACCTTTGCCCTCAAATGACCTCCAGACGGTCTCCAAGAACTCATTCAAAGCCGGGTGCGCCGTCGTCAACATGACCGCGAAAGCTTCAACGGATGCGTCGTCCTGAGTCCACATAGACCTCTGGACTCTGAATGTGGACTTGAACCTTCCTCAAAATCCGAAGAGGTAAGATTCAACCCAGGCTTTGGCTTCTTGGCGTGAAGGGAACCTTTCGGCCAGCCATTCGACCTTTCCATCCATAGGCCAGCGAGGGTCCACGTTTTCACGGAAAATGACCGCGAGAAAGACGGCAGGACTGTTGGACGTTTGGTGAACTTCCCCGGTCAGCTCATGCCGGGTGCGCGTGAACGGCTGGTGCAGTTCCTCCATGTCGGAAATGCCCACCCAGGCCCATTGAGGCTTCGGCAGGCTCACTTCAGCCACCACGCGAGGTCTTGACTTAGACCGCGGACTTCTGAACCGACCAGATAAAGCTCGTTGACGATTTTTGAGGCGTTGAATTTGGCTTCACCTTCGCGACCCTCTTGATGCATTCGGAGGCATTGAGCCATCAATGAAAGGTGGTTGCTGAGTTCTTCCATCATTTCCATGAGGTCAGGGGCGATGAAGGGGACGGCTTCAGGTTCGGGCTTCGGGGGTTGTTCGGCTTGTGCCATGATTTAGGGGACGGACACAGGGTATATGAACATTCTCATTAATTCAGTCCTCTTGGGTCACCAATTCCCAATAACGACGCCCACGGGCGTCCAGGCCAGCCACGACTTCCCCAGTCTTGATGAAGGGCTTAAGGATGCTAGCCGGGTATTGGGTCGTATTGTGGACGTGGTTTTCCTCAAGGAGCTTGACGGCATCCATGTTGGTCAACGGCCCCCTCATCAAAGCGTCAATCAAAATAACCGTCGCCATTTGCCGCCTGTTTTTCCTTCTCTGCGCCCTGGACATTTCCCCACCTTCGACTGACCTTGACCGTCCGAACCTCAACCCCGGCTTCAAGGTTCCTTCTGATGGCGGACCTGTATTTTCTAACGCTGATGTTCAGCTGAGGCTTCCTCAAGTCGCCGTCAGATTCGCTGACGCCCTTATGCTTCGTCTTGATTCGCTTTCCTGCCTGGTCGAACCATGAATACGCCTTCCGTTCCCAATAGATGGCCGAAGGAACGACGCTTTCACCGTCCGCGCTTTCCATACCCCAGGCTCCGAGTGCTGAACTGATTTCAAGCGGGATGATAGAGTCTTCAGTCAAACCTTCCAGATGAACAGAGTCGGTGTCGCAATACACCACCCCGAACCCGGCATTTCTGCACGCCTGGATGGCCTCCTGAAGCCGGACACGGGCATAAGAGGTAATGCTGGCCGCGACTGGGAAAAAATTGCACCGGGGCTTGATGGTGGGTTCCAGGGACACCAAATAGAAGCCGTCTTCCTCTCTTTTGGACCAATCCTTGATTTCCCACTTTTCGGGCCATTCTGGGTCATCCAGGGCCTTCTTGATGCCGTCCACGTCCTCGACCCGTTCACATCGGTCCTTCGACCCAAACTTTCCATAGAGGGAGTTCAACAGGAGCTTAACGAAGGTCTGCCGCTGGTCACCCTTGGCTTTCATTTCCATGCGGAGAGAATAGAAATGGTCAACGTATTGAGCAAACAACCTAAGCGGACGGCTACGCCATAGTTCCTTAACCTCTTTTACAGTCCAGCCGTGGTCAAGTGCATAGTTCACTTCAGGAAACATGAGGAAACCATCAAACCGGGTGTCCAAATAATACGCTTTGCCGTCTTTCATATTAGGGAGGAACAGTTCAGCACCCTCGCCAGCTTCAAGAACAAAATGACCCCAATAGGGCGAACCCTCACGCTTCAGACGATGAACGCGACCAACGGAAGCCGCCGCGGGCCAGACCTGGTTAGCGTCGGGGAAAATCTGTTCCAACATTTCAGCCGGAAACATCGAGTTTCTATCATAGGACATGACGTTTTGGACGATTTCCCCTTCATAGCCTGGGAAGACCATGACCCGCCCTCCGTAATATGCCAGGCGCGCCGCTTCGTTTGCTGGGTTAGGGAAGGTGGAAGAATGCCGCTCCTGCCCTTCTTTATCCGTCCAGGTCCATTCCTCCGGCCAAGACATGGAACACCATACACGATAGGCCATAGAAGCACAGGTAAGAGGTAAATCCGCGTTGTCCACCCCGGTCCATTCACGATAAAGCTTGAGAAGCGTGGTCATGGCGTCCCTAAGAATGTCCACGTCCAGGCGGCAATAATCCACTTCGACTTTCGTGATGGCGTCCACGTTCTCAAAGTCTGGATGGGAGTCCTGAATAAACATGGCCGGGGTGATGCCTTTTGAACCGAATGCGGACAGTCCCGCGTCCAACAGGTGCAGGGAATCCCTGAAGTGGATATGGTCTTTGAATTGGAATGAAAAGACCCTGGAATCGGACGCCACTTTCCGCATATCTGCCAGGCTTCGAGCATCAAAGAGGGCATAAATGTCGAATGCGTTTCCGTTGTGAGCATAGAAGATATGAAGGTGCTTCTTTGGCAGGGTGTCGAGCCAATCAAGCATTTCCTCCCCGGACCAGAAGACCCATTCCTCGGGCATCGAGGACGTGAATTGACGTTCAGGCTTAACCACAATGAAGGCCGGTCGAG
>Ga0209232_1002109_pt1 | contig 10103 bp, 12 predicted proteins | sample ETNvirenome_2_60_FD_184066 | JGI IMG/M metagenome (GOLD analysis project Ga0209232, IMG submission 184066) | Marine viral communities from the Pacific Ocean - ETNP_2_60 (SPAdes) (version 2) | ecosystem: Environmental > Aquatic > Marine > Oceanic | place: Pacific Ocean | collected 2013-06-22
CGGAGCATCATCAGTACAAGAAGACGGTTCTATAAAAAAGATATTTGTACTACACTTTCAAAGGGAAGATGGTAGAGTTACACCTGAGAAAGAACATTATGCTTTGATTATGTATGATAACAATGGAGCAGATAATGGACAACCAATTGATGAGAAACTATACTTAGGTGGTACAGAAGTTGATTCACTTAGACCTGATTTACTTTTAACTACAAGTGGTAGAATCACATTAGAGATTGTAGGTCTATCTGATTTCACAGCATTTGCACAAGCATCAATAGAAAAGTATGAAGATGGTTTGGTAAGTGGTATCGCAGATGGATACTTCTTCAATCCTTACAGAGATGAAATGCAACATGGTATAATTATTTTTGATAACTTAGAAGTGGGTACAGACCCAGAGGCTACATTTTACCAAGGAGTATATTAGTGAGTGACGGAGTCAAATTAGGACAATTGTTATGTGATGCGGATATCATTACAAAGAGACAATTAAGTAAAGCCTTACAAGAACAAGTCAAAGGTCGTAAAGGAACGATTGGTGAGATTCTTGTTGAGATGGGATTTTGCTCATTTGATGATATTACAGATGCTTTGATGAACTCTACAACAGATACTAAACAACATGAAGAAAAACATGAGGAGATTTATCAAGAACCAATTCAACCTGAAATGGTTACGGGTCTTCCACCGAATAAACCAGAACCTATTGTAGAACCCGAACCAAAAAAGGAAGAACCAATAGAAGTATCTGAAGAAAAAATTATGGGTACAAAATTTACTATGTCTTTACAGACATTAGGTGCTTTAGTAGCACTTTTAGCAAGTGGTATAGGTGGTTACTATATGTTACTTCAAGAAATAGAAGAAGCAAAAAACTTACCAGAACCACCATCAATAGAATCAATATTTGGAGATGAGTATCCATCTAAACCAGATGGTCACAACTGGCCTCGTTCTTATGAGCAGTATAAATCACAAGTAGGTGGTTTACAAGAAGACATGGATGCTGTGTATGAAACCTTAGATGAGTATGAGGAAGCAATTGAAGAACTTGAAAAACTTGTTGCAAATCTAAGAGTTGAAGTAGCGAGAAAGAAAGACAAGTAGGAGTTATAATATGAGAAAGTTATTAGGTTTATCATTGTTATTATCTGTCGTGTTTGGTCAAGTCAATGATAAAAATTTTAAATCAACAATTAATGGTGGAATGGTAATAGCGGTATTTACATCAGAATGGCAAGAACAACCTTTTGATAAAGACATTATCAAAGGAGTTAAGGGATATCAAGATTGTGAAATCGTATATGTAAAAAGTGAGGAAGCAAAAAAGGTGGTAAAGAAATTAAGATTAAGAAATTTTCCATCTATGGCTCTTTTCTATGATGGTTCTAAGAAAGAAACTTGGAAAGCAGATATGGATGGTGAATTAGACATTGATAACAAGGACATCAAATCTGCTATTGATGATGTCTTAGCAGAAGATGTATTTTAGGAGAAGAAACATGGATAGTAAAGAACTATATGAACAACTAAAATCACTATGGGAAGAATTTGAAGATAACCACGAAAAGTTTGTTGATAAAGGTAACAAAGCAGCAGGTGGTAGAGCAAGAAAGTCTATAGGTGAATTAAAAAAACTCGTAACCGAATACAGAAAAGCATCAGTTGCTGAGAGTAAATGAACATAGCAAGTTTAGCAGGACATTTGGCATTTGGATTAATTGCCTTTTCGTTTTTAGTCAAAGATATATTTTGGCTTAGAATCGTCTCTATACTCGCAAGTTTATTTTCGGTACTTTACAACTACATAATTCCAGTTGAACCATTATGGTTAGCAATAAACTGGAATTTTGTTTTTATTGCTGTAAATGTTTATCACATAGGAGTTATCTTGTATGAGAAACGAGCAGTAAAAATGGATGATAGAAATGAGGAACTTTATCAGACCTTATTTAAAGAAATGACTCCAGTAGAATATCTAAAGATTAGTAGAGCGGCAGAATGGGTTAGTTTAAAATCTGGACAAAGAATAATAACTCAAGGTATGCCAGTGCCAGACTTATATTTAATATATAATGGCACTGTTGATGTCATAGTTGACGGAGACGGAGTAGCACATTTAAAAGACGGAGAGTTTGTAGGAGAGATGTCTTTTCTTACAGAGAAAGTGGCAACGGCAACTTGTAAAGTAAAGTATGATACGATATGTTTGGTTTGGAAACAAAGAGAATTTAAAGATTTATTAAAAAGAAATCCATCTTTATACTTCACAATACAATCTGTCTTGTCAGCACAAGTGTCAGATAAGTTAGTTAGTAGTAGTAAAAAAGATGATTAACAACTATTTATATATAAGTTTATAGGAGACAATTATGAGTTTTTTAGCGACATTAGGAAAAGCAGCAGGTAGTTTATTGGGTGGAGATGCAATCAAAGATATCGGAAATATAGTAGATGACCTACATACTTCTGGTGAAGAGAAGGAAGAAGCTAAACAAAAGATTACACAGATATTAGCACAAGCAGAACAAGCAGCACAAGCACAAGTTTCTGCAAGATGGGAAGCAGATTTAAAACATGGTAGTTGGTTAAGTAAAAATATAAGACCAATTACATTAATATTTTTAACGGGTGTATTTGTAATACTAAGTGTATTTGATGGAAACATGGGTGAGTTTACAATAGGTGCGGCGTATGTACCCGTTTACCAAACATTATTGATGACCGTATATGCAGCATATTTCGCAGGTCGTTCAATAGAAAAAGTTAAGAAAGTAACTAAGTAGGAGAAGATGATGGCTGAAATTAAAAAAAGTAATAAAGACTTTTTAGATACACCTGAAATGCATATTCAAGACCAAAAACATGCTATTAATACGGAGTTAATTGGGATTATAAAATTTAGACAGAATAAAAAGTGGTTAATTAGTATAGCAGTTGTATCATTATTCTCTGCTATATTAGGATTGATGATATGGTTTATGAGTAGTGGTGTTGATGTCATGGGTGGTTGGAAAGAAATCCTACTACTTATGTTAGGTGGATTTGTTGGTTCGTTTGCAAAAGTAATTGACTTTTGGTTTAACAATGCAGAAGATGATGTAAAATTATTGGAACACGCGGATGACTAAAAACGACCTAAAATATGCAATTAAAGAAATAGTCTACGAAATGTTAGACGACAACACTTGTGTTAATTGTGGAAGTCTTGTTGATGAAAACCTTAGAAAATGGTTTAAAGATAAGTGGGTGAATATCGGTAAGAAAAGAAAAGATGGTTCACATCCACCTTGTGGTACAAGTGGTAAAAAAAGAGCATATGCTAAATGTGTTCCTGCAAGTAAAGCTCGTGGTATGACTAAAAAACAAAAAGCAAGTGCTACTCGTAGAAAAAGAGCAGCACAAAATAAGGCAGGTAGAGGTGGTAAACAATCAGCAGGACAAGGTAAGGCACCAATAAGAGTATCTACAAAACCAAAAAAGTAATAGGATTTTAAAATGAAGTTAACTATGGAAGATTTAAATGGTATAATAAAAGAGGTATTAGACGAAATATCTCTTGAAAAGAAATTTGAAAGTCTTACTTGTCAACATGAAGATTGTGCTAAAAAAGCAAATCATTTTATTATGACCGAAAAAAAGGCAAAGAAAAAAGACAAATGTTATTACAAAGTAAAAGCAAGATATGATGTCTGGCCATCAGCATATGCAAGTGGAGCACTTGTAAAGTGTCGTAAAGTTGGTGCAAAAAACTGGGGTAATAAATCTAAATAGGAGTATTATGATGAGTGATAAAATTAGAATATGGAGTTTAGATGAAAAATGCTGGAAGGGGTATGAAAAGAAAGGAACCAAAATGATGTTTGGTAAGAGATACCCTAATTGTGTAAAAAAAGAAGGTGTACAAACTAATGTATGGTTAGGTGAAAATGAAATATACTACGAATCCAATACTGGTGAATATGGTGGATATACTTTTGAATTTCAAAATGAAGATTTGAATGAAGCAGAATACCAAGGTCGTAAAGTAAAACTTGGTAAGATTATGCAAGGTGATGCAAAAAAGTTCAAAGTTTATGTTAAGAATCCAAAAGGTAATGTGGTCAAGGTAAACTTTGGACAAGGTGGTGATGCTAAAGGTGGTACAATGAGAATTAGGAAATCAAATCCTAAAGCTCGTAAAGCATTTAGAGCAAGACATAATTGTGATAATCCTGGACCAAGACATAAAGCTCGCTATTGGTCTTGTAGAAAATGGTAGAACAATATATAGATGAAAAACAATGGGAGTTATTTCTAAAAATAAACAATCATAGAAATACCCTATTAGAGTCTAAAAAATTAAGACTCAAAGTTCCAAGAGACATAAAAAAAATATACAAATTATTCAAGAAGAATGGAAAACAACTATTCATCGTAGGTGGTGCAGTAAGAGATGCTATCTTAGGTAAATCTCCAAAGGATTTTGACTTAGCAACAGATGCTAAACCAGAAGAGGTTTTGAAGATTGCAGAAAAAGGTGGTTTTAAATCTTTAGAGTTAGGAAAAGCATTTGGTGTAGTTGTTATTGGTGGACACGAGATTGCAACATTCAGAAAAGACATAGGAAAAGGTCGTAGACCAGATGCAGTAGATTATACAGATATTGAAGGTGATGTGAAAAGAAGAGATTTAACTATAAACGCATTATTTTACGACATTGGTAGAGAAGAGATAGTAGACTTAGTAGGAGGCATCAAAGACTTAAAGAAAAAACAAATTCGTACAGTCGGAACAGCAGAAGAAAGATTTGATGAAGACCCATTGAGAAAATTAAGGGCTCTTAGATTTACTGCAAGTATTGGTGGTAGGGTTCATCCTGATACATTGATGGCACTTAAGAAAGACCCAAGTCTAAAAGGTGTTAGTGCTGAGAGAATACGAGATGAGTTTATAAAGAGTATCAAAAAAGCAAAAAGTCCCTCTAAATATCTTAGGTTGGCACAAGCATTATCAATGTTACCACAAATATTACCTGGACTAAACATAAATAAAAACTTTATAAATTCTAATGACCATATTGTACAGATTGCCTTTATGTTGAAAGATAATAAACCAAGTAAATTACCATCAAAATTAAATTCGTTAAGATACACAAAACAAGAATCAAATGACATCTCGTTTTTAGTGTCTTTACAGAACTTTGACCCTAAACAAATATATCTTTACAAGAAAATGCAAGAAAAAACAAATTTATCCTTGCAACAAATCAAAAAGTTTGGTATATTCATAGGTAAAGAAAAAGAATTAGTTAAAATGTATAACTTTGAGTTATCGGTTTCTGCTAAAGATGTACCGAAAGATTTAAAGGGAAGAGAAATAGGTGATAAAATAAAAGACTTAGAAAAAGAAAAGTTCTTAACAGAGGCACCAAGAAAACCTCGTAAGAAAGGACAACACAGACAATCATCAAGTCACTCTGATTTATACACAGATGAAAATCCAAAAGGTACAATCAAAGGATTGAAGTTTGCAACTGTAAAAGATGCAGAAGCATCTGTTCGTAAAATTAAGGGTAGTGGTAAATCCCATGCTCACAAAATACAAGCAGCAGTTGCTATGGAACAAAGAGCAAAAGAGATGGGTAAAAAGTCTCAAGCAGCAGTATATAGAAGATTTATAAATTCAATGAAAAAGAAGACCAAAAAGAAAAATGAGGGTTGGAGTAAGAAGTACAAGAAGAGTATTGATTGTAATAATCCAAAAGGGTTTTCACAAAAAGCACATTGTGCAGGGAGAAAGAAGAACGAAAACAAAGAACAGATTAGTAACATATATAATATTCTTACACAACATGGAAATTCTGCCAGTAAGGCTAAAACTATGATTAGAAAGTATTATAACAAAGTCAAGAAACAATTCAAAGGAGACTCTACAAGAGACTTAGCGGTTGCTATCGCAGGATACGATGTTTTAGGAGAAAATAAGGTTGAGTTGTACAAACTATATACTCAAGCAATGAAAATGATGCCAGGAAGTCCAAACCAAAAGAAGATTCAGAAGAAAATTGAAAAGTTAAGAAAAAAAATGGGTATGAACGAAATAGCAGTCAGAAAAAAACCAAAAAAATTCAAAGACATTTATAATTCTCTTCCAATTGATTTAAAGAAGAGGGTTTATAATCTTAAGAATTATGACCAAAGAAGAGACAAACATCCAGAAGGTAATGTTTTAAAACATACTATAGCAGTTACAAATAGAGCATTAAGAACTGGTGATATAGACTTCGCACTTGCTGCATTATTCCACGATATAGGTAAAGATTCAACGGCAAAACTACATCCTAAGAAGGGTTTTTGGACACACTATGGACATGAGCATGTTTCTGCTAAACTCGTATTAAAGTACAAGAAGTGGATAAAATCACAAGGTGGAAATGTATTGGATATTTACTATATAGTAAAACAACACATGAGAATGAAAGTTTTTGACCAAATGAAATGGACTAAACAAAAGAAACTAAGTCAGTTTAGAGCGTTTGATAAACTAAAGAAATTTTCTAAAACTATGGACATAGGTGGAAGAGGGATAAACGATTCTCTAAAGTTAGAAACCAACTTAGGTGGATATGGTGCAGATGCTGGAGAACCTGACACTATGTTTATTGGTGCTGGAGAGAAAAGACAACTCGGTACATTAAGTGGTAGACCAGAACCTTGGTTTGAGAAGGGTGGATATCAACAATTAGAATATCCAGTAGCAGATGATATATTTGGTGGGGATGGACAAGGAGAAAAATATACTGCAAAATATAAAGTTACTGATTTAGGTGCTACAGACGAATATGACTATAGTTACGAAGAGAATGAGGGATATATTGAATTGGAAAAATTAACTGAATCTCTACTAAAGGAAAGAATAGATTACTTAGATATAGCAACTGAAATAGTAAAAGCATATAATCTTAAATCAAAGGTTAAATTTGCTACAGGAAGTACATTAGCAGAATATGTTCCAGAAACAGATACGATATTTCTTAGAAGGTCATATCCAAATGTAAAAGAATTTCTTATAACTATTTTACATGAAATAAAACATGCTCTTGATGCAAGACAACTTGGTGTAAAGAAGTTTATGAAGAAATATACTCAAGCGGGAACAATGGCAACATATCAAGGATTAGACCCACATGATGATAACAAATGGGAAAAACGAGCAGAAAGATGGGCTAAATATGAATATAAAAGGATTAAAAATAAATTCAATCTTTGAGAAAGTTAGTTAATATATATATATAAGGTTTATGTTAAGTCGTTCAAGAAAAGCAAAAGGTCGTGTTCTTCAGAATAAAGTTAGAGAAATTCTATTAGAGAATTTTAAAGAACTTGAACCCGATGATATCAAAACAGCAGTGATGGGAGAGTCTGGAGAAGACATACATATGTCACCAGCAGCAAGAAGATTAATACCTCTAAGTATAGAGTGTAAGAATCAAGAGTCACTAAATATATGGAAATCACATGAACAAGCAGAAGAGAATTGTGGTGACCACATTCCTTGTGTAGTATTTAAAAGAAATAGGTCTAAGACTTACATATCATTAGAATTTGATAAATTTATAGAAATATTAAAAGGTAGTTGATTGCAATTAATTAATCTGTTAGAATCTGTAATGGGAATTTCCAAGATTCTGAAGAAAGGTGAACACGCATTTTATTGTCCTTTCTGTAACCATTACAAAAAGAAACTTCAAGTAAATGTCTTATCTCAAAAGTGGAGATGTTGGGTATGTGATAAGAAAGGGGGGAGTGTATTCTCTTTATTCAAGTTACTAAATGTTAGTAATGACAAAATGAAGAAACTTGATGACTTCAAAAATGACTATATAGGAAAGAAAGAATACAAACAGAAAAAAGATATACTACAATTACCAAATGAATTTAAATCATTGTGGAAACCATCTAAAACACCAGAGTATAGAAATGCTTTACACTATCTAAAAGGACGAGGTATTGATACTATTGATATTCGTAGGTATAATATTGGATATTGTGAAAGTGGAGACTATGGTGGAATGGTAATTATACCATCATATGATTTATATGGTTCACTAAACTTTTTTACTGGCAGAAGTTACTATCAAGATTCGTATATGAAACACAAGAATCCACCAGTCACCAAAGATATAATTGGTTTTGAAAATATGATAAATTGGAATATACCAATAACGATTGTTGAGGGTGCATTTGATGCGATTACGGTTCGTAGAAATTGTATTCCTTTGTACGGAAAAGTTATAATGAATAACTTAAAGAAGATGATATTACAAAAAGGTGTAAAGGAAGTAAACTTAGCATTAGACCCAGATGCAATAAAAAATACACTACAAACTGCTGAATATCTTATGAATGAGGGAGTAAATGTAGTTGTTGTTCCACTAAAAGAACAAGACCCAAACGATATGGGTAGAAATGATTTTTATAACTTAGTAAGAAATACTAACCAACTTGACTTATCAAGTCTTGTCAAACTGAAGTTTTCAATATGATAAAATTACCAATTGATAAAGTAGATAGAATATATCATCTATCTGATATACACATTAGAAATGTTAAAAGACATAAAGAATACAGAAGTGTCTTTGAAAAAGTATACAAAGAGATAGATAAGAACAAAGAAAATTCTGTAATATATTTAGGTGGAGATATAGTTCATGCTAAATTAGATATGTCTCCAGAGTTGATAGATTTAACCTCTGAGTTTTTTACAGAATTAGCAAATCTATGTCCTCTCCTTGTTTTACCAGGAAATCATGATTGTAATCTAAACAATAAACATAGATTAGATGCTCTAAGTCCAATTATAAGAGCGTTAGACAATCCAAATATCCATTATATAAAAGATTCTGGAGTATATCAAGTTGGAGATGTTGGATTTAGTGTAATGAGTGTTTTTGAAGAAGCAGACTCATATGTAAAAGCAAGTGAATATGATTCTAAAACAAAAATAGCATTATATCATGGTTCAGTATTTGGTTCACAGACAGACTTTGGTTTCATACTACCTAATTCAGATATTGATAAAGATATATTTGATGGATTTGATATGGTGTTGTTAGGGGACATACATAAAAGACAATACCTTAACGATGAAAAGACTATTGCATATCCAGGTTCATTAATACAACAAAACTTTGGAGAAGATTTTGGTAAAGGATTTTTAGTTTGGGATGTAGAGAAGAGAGATTCTAAATTTGTTAATGTACCAAATGATTATGGTTACTATACTATAAATGTTGTAAATGGACACATACCACCATTGGATGATTTACCAAAATATCCAAGACTTAGGGTTAAGTTTGAAAAAACAAGTACGGCAGATATTAAAAAACTAATAGCAGTTATAAAACAAAAGGCAAAAGTAAAAGAACTTGCTATAATAAGAACAGACAAACTTAGTCAAACTGGAAGTGGGTCTTCATTATCTAAAGTAAATCTTGGAAACATAAGAGATACTATATACCAAAACAAACTAATTGTTGATTACTTAGAACAAAACTTTAATGTTTTAGATGATGATACTTTACGAAGAGTATGTAAGATAAATGAAATGTTAAACCTAAAACTACCTAATGTTGAAGTAGGAAGAAACATCAGTTGGAAACCAAAAAGATTTGAGTTTGAAAATATGTTCAGTTATGGTGAAGATAATGTAGTTGACTTTTCAAATATGATTGGTAGTATGGGATTGTTTGCAAGTAATGCAAGTGGTAAGTCTTCATTATTAGATGCTCTAACATATTGTATTTTTGATAAATGTGCAAGAACATTTAAAGCAGTAAATATAATGAATACCGACAAGACAACATTTAAATGTAAGTTTAATTTTGAGATAGATGGTATTGATTACTTTATTGAGAGACGAGCAAAAAAGAATAGAAAAGGTCAAGTAAAAGTTGATGTTGATTTTTGGAGTGAAGTCGGAGGAGAAGTAAGAAACCTAAACGGAGAACAAAGACGAGAAACAAACAAAAGTATATCTTCTTACATAGGTTCATATGAAGACTTTATCTTAACTGCTATGTCTTTACAAAACAACAATACGGGATTTATTGATAAAAG
>Ga0209232_1002110_pt1 | contig 10102 bp, 10 predicted proteins | sample ETNvirenome_2_60_FD_184066 | JGI IMG/M metagenome (GOLD analysis project Ga0209232, IMG submission 184066) | Marine viral communities from the Pacific Ocean - ETNP_2_60 (SPAdes) (version 2) | ecosystem: Environmental > Aquatic > Marine > Oceanic | place: Pacific Ocean | collected 2013-06-22
CTACATATTTAACACAACAAAAAGAAGACCAAGAACGATTTACTTGGTTAGGATTAGGCTAATGGCAAATATATATAAAAACGAAAAAACAAGTTTAACGACTACAGCACTTACCACTTTATACACAGTGCCATCTAATTCTAGAGCTATTGTAAAATCTTTAAATATAGCAGAAGACGCTGGTAGTACAGCGGTCGTTAAAGTAACTTTGGTAGATGCAGCTGCAGCTGTTTTTGTGATAGATAATGATGTTAATTTAACTGCTAATCAAAAAGAACAAGTATTGAGTGAACCTTTAATTATGAAAGAAAGTGAGATATTAAAGGTGCAAGCAAGTAGTGGTGCGGTAGATGTTGTTGCATCAGTATTAGAAATAAACAGAGAGGACAGATAATGCCATTTGTAGAACAAGAGGAGTCATTTGAAGATCAGGTTATAGGCGGTAAAAAAGTAAAAGTTTATAAACCTCGTGTAGAAGTGACTATAAAACACCTAAAAACAGGTAGAGAATATCTATCAGATGCGGAGGCTCAAGAGGACGTAGATAGCCCAGTTACTGATACTACACAAAATGATATATCAAGAAGCGTACATGTTAAGATACAAGGCTTGCCTTTGGGCAATAAAACTAACTTATAGGTCGTTGACGAATGCACAAAAACCTAGTAAATTGTACAACACTCGCCTATTTACAAGCTTTGCGTACTTGCTTTAACATCAATAATATAAAGAGGAACTATGGGATTTGGAATAAGTAGCGTTGGAGACTTTGTATCACAAGCATTTGAACCAGTAAGAAAAATTTCACAAAAAATTATTCCGAAGGAAATAAGACCGGCGTTGCCTTTTTTAGCAGCGGCTACTCCTTTTATGTTACCTGGACAAGGTTTTGGTCCAGGTGCAGGAATTTTTTCGGGAACTAGAGGACGAGCTCTTTTATCAACGCTAGCTAATTTAGGAGCACAGGCAGCAGCAGATCCAGAAGGCGAAGATATTAGTTTATTGTCAGCAGGTTTAGCAGGTTTACAAGGTCTTGGTACAACACAAGGTTTTGGTGATACTTTAAGAGATATGACAACTAAAGGTCAATTAGGAATTATGCCTGATGGTTTAATTCAGGAAGCTTTAGGAAATAGAGGATTTTTTACAAAAGCAGCTGATCTTGGTTTAACAGGATTAGCTAAAGGTGCAGATTTATTAAGTGGCACTAGAGAAACATTAGGATCAATAGGTAAAGGTGCAGAAGCTGGTGGTATAGATTTATTTTCAAAAGAAGGAGCTAAAGCAGCAGGTAAAGCACTTGCACTGCCAACAGCACAAGGTGTTGGTGATTTAGGTTATACGACTGCAACAGCAGCATTAAGAGATTTTCAAAAAGCAGAAGCAGAAGAACTTGCGGCGGCAGGAGCGGACGAAGCAGCTATCGCAAATGCTAGAAGAGCCGCGATCAGAGAAGCGATGGAAGTATCAGGGTTTGGAGAAGAAGATATATTAGATACGTTTGATGAAATAGGATTAAAAGATGGAGGAATTGCTAGCTTAAAAGACGGCGGTATGTTAGACTTTGATGGTAGAGAAATGGATTTAAGAGGTGGTGGATTTGTGCCAATAGGCAAAAAAGAAAAAGCAGATGACGTACCTGCACGATTATCTAAGAACGAATTTGTAATGACTGCTAATGCAGTCAGAGCAGCGGGTGGTGGTAGTGTAAATAAAGGAGCACAACGTATGTATAATTTAATGAATCAATTAGAGGCTAGAGCATAATGGCAATAGAACAAACACAGGTATTACCAGCACCGGTACTCGAAGGTGCACTTACAGCCTTTACTAAAAAATTAACTCCACTTATTGGACAACAAATTGACACTACAAAATTTGATCCACAAGTAGCGGCACAGACACAATTACAAAAAGATGTAACAACGGCAGCATCAGGTTTAGGATCTTTGGTTGGTCCAGATGCATTCAAACCTTTTATGTCACCTTACCAACAAGAGGTAATTGATACTACACTTGCAGAATTTGATAGACAACAAGGAATACAACAAACAGGATTAAGAGATGCAGCTATTGGTGCAGGAGCTTTTGGTGGAGCTAGATCTGGTATTTTAGAAGCAGAATTTTTAAATAATCAATTAGCTAATAGAGCAAACTTACAAGCACAATTATTAAACCAAGGATTTATGCAAGCACAAGCAGCGGCAGCAAATGATCTAACAGCAAGACAAGGTCTTGGTGCATTCCAACAAGGAATTGGTCAAGCTGATCAAGCGTTTGCACAAGCACAATTAGATGCAAATCAAATTGCTGCAAGAGAAGCAGAGTTTGAACCATTCACAAGATTAGGGTTAGTAGGACAACAGTTAGCACAAATACAACCGGGAGCATTTCCTACTACAACTGTTGGGTTTCAATCAAGCGCCCCACCAGCAAGTCCATTAGCTAGCTTCTTAGGAGGCGCAGCGGGAGCTGGCGGTGTACTAGGTAAGTTAGGAATATTTGGATAATGAATACATTTAGAAGACCGATGTTTAGAGGCGGACCCGTCGATAGTCGCGGAACGGGGATTACGTCTGGGTTATCATACTCAAAAGGTGGTAGAGTTGGTTTTTCTAATGGTGGACCTACAGGAGGATTATTTGGTGGTAGATTATCGGGTTCAACTTTTAATCCAACATCCACTTCAACACTTTCTTCAGGAAGACCAACATTCGCAAGTAGAGGTAGTTATCAAAATCCTTTTAAAATGACTGGTTATACTCCTAGACAATTTGCACCTAGTGGTGGTATTTTTTCAGAATTAAAAACATTGAGACCTTTATTAAGTCAAGGAATTAGAGGAATAGGTTTTAATATGCCTACATTATATGCAGGAGCAGGAGCTCTAGGAACAATTGGACCACAAGTTGGTTTAGCTTATTTAAATAGACCTAAAACATTAGCTGCTAAAAAATTTATGCAAGATTTTGGTCCTTTAGATGAGACACTTTCAGAGGATGAATTAAATGCTTATTATAAAGAAATGAAAAAATTAAATGAAGTTGGTGATGAAATTAGTTTTGCTGATGCTATCTTTATGGATCCTGAAACAAAAACGTACCCTAAATTTATGGGTAGGTTAGAAGACCAACAAACACGTGCAGCTATCGAGAAACAACAAGATGAGTTAAGAAATACCATAGACAACCAAACTAATAATACTGAGACTACTACTAATATTTTAAACCCTGGCGGGGATACTGACGAAGTAAACGTTAAAGCTAGTAATATGGAAGAAAGCATAGATATAGATAAAGAAAAATTTGCTAAAGCTTTAGGGAGAGACAAAGCTAGAGGTCAAGATATTTCAGATATGTTATTAAGTTTTGCTGGAAAAGCATTAGCGCCAGGTGCTGATGTTAAATCTGCATTTGGAGAATTTGCAGCAGAAGAAGTTAAACGACCAGGCAGAGCTAGAAAAATTGAAGACAATGCTGCAGCTCTTGCAATTAATAAATATATTAAAGGTGAAATATCAAAAGCTGAAATGAGTAAACTTATAGCTTTAGATAAAGCTAAACTACAAAATAAAATTGCTATAACACAAGCTGCTTTAACTTTTCAAGGAACTCTTAGTGATATAGCAAGTAAAGAACAAAAATCTAAAAAAAATCCAGGAGTCATTCAAGCTGCTTTAAAAAGAAATCCAGAAACACGAGATGTGCCATTTGAAGGACCTTTGCCAACAGGTGAGGGTGCAGCAGACAAAATAAATCAAGGAACTTTATATTTAAGAGATAAACCAACGGATAAAAATGTAGCAGAACTTGTGTATATAGACCAAAACACAGGAGAACTGGTAGTATTTGAAACAATTTACTAGGAGAGTTTAAATGGCTATTTCTCAATCCGAATATGAAAAACTTTTTGGATCAACTAAAGTTGAGAATAAAAAAGAAGATTATGGTTTAACTTCATCTATATTAGCTGGAGTAGGATCAGGTGTATTTAAAATATTTGAAGGAGCTGCAACACTTGGCGCAACTCTTTTAGATTTAGGTGTAGATAAAAATAGAGCGGAAGCAGTCGAAGAGTTTTTTGATGAAATTAATCCTTTTGATGAGGCAGCTGAAGCAACAGCTGCAGGTAGAATTACAGAACTAATTATCAACATTGGTATACCGGGCGGTATTGCATTTAAGATAGGGTCAGGTTTAACAAAAGCAACATTACAAGCAAAAAAAGCTGGTAATTATTTAAGTAAAAATGAAAAATTAAAAAGATTTGGTAAAGGTGCTGTGGCTGGTGGTGTAGCAGAAGGAGTTTTTGTAGGTGATGTAGAAGAAGCTGGAACGTTTGGTGACTTTCTTGGTGGACCAACAGAAGTAGAAAGAGACACAAGTGATCCACAAACAGAATTATTGAACAGATTAAAGTTTGGTGTAGAAGGCACATTATTTACAGGCGGTATTGGAGCTGTTGGTAAAGGTATATCTAAGTTAAGAAACTCTGGTGGTACAGGTAAAGCTATTATAGATCCTATGGAGCGATGGATAGACAAATGGATATCTAAACCATTAAGAGCTAGAGGACCACTGGTACAAGAAGGGTTTGAAGCACAGAAAAAATACGAAGGTTTACTGGCCAAAGACACAAACAAAGCTGAAAACGCTATGATAGCTATTGATAAGACAGTCAACAAAATATTAAAAACTAATATATTTTCTAAAATGGATGATCCAAAAAGAAAAGACTTATTAAAAAAATTAAATGACATATTAACCGACGATAACAATTTAAGACCTGATATAGATCCAACAACTGGTGCTGTTACATTAAAAGATATAGATCCAACTAAAGCCTCACAACTTTCTCAAGAATTAATTTCTACATATAAAGCTGATCCAAAAGACGTAGCAACTTTATTAGAAAATTTTAAAGACATACGAGGAACGTGGTCAGAATTATTTACTATGATGGGTGGTAGATTAACAGATGACGCTCTTGAAGATTTTCAAAAGGTAATACCAGAAGCAATTAATAATGCGTTAGATAGAGGTTATCAAGTATTTAAAAATAATCCTATGTCTATAGCAGATAATTATAGACCAAGTAAAAAAGTTATTAATGAAGCTATAAAAGATTTTAAAGATGAGGCTGCTAAAAAAGGTATTACATTACCAGATGATGTGGCTAAGTCTATGGTTAATGAAGTGTGGACAAACGCTAAATTACCTAGAGGAATTATGTTGAATCCAAGAACTAAATCAGGAGAAGTTAGATTTGGATCTGTGCCTGCATTTTTTGTAAGATCTGAAGCTGATGATATTACTAAAACAATGGCAAAAAATAAATCTTTTGTAAAAACAATTGGTGGTAAAAACATGACGGATCTTACAGGTGTAGGTCGAGACGTCATGAGAAAATTATTGGGTAAAACAGAAAACCCTATGTCAACAATAGTTGAAGGTACAAATGCATTATCAATACAAGTACGATTAAATCAATATCTTGATGATCTTGTAAGACAATCAAACAAAAATAAAGTTGAATATGATGAATGGTTAGCTGGTGGTAAGCAAGGACCAGAACCAAGAGTGCCTTTTCTTGTTAACAGTCCTGGAGAAGCAAAAAAATATTTTGGACAGCTCGCAGTAAAAGATAGAGATTATGCAATCATAGCTCCACAAAAAGGCGGATCTATTAGAACTACAAAATTAGGTAGATTTGAAGATGTTGACGGTACAATTAAACCAGTGGATGAAGTAGAAGAAGCAAGATTAACAGAATTAAACATTATAGATGAAATAACTAACCCAATAGCAGGTAAGTATGCATTAAAAGATTATGCAGATGCTTTAAAAGAAGTAAGCAATCTAGGTAGAAGTAAAGATCTACCAGCAACACTATATCAAAATTTAGTATTGTATCCAAAGGCTACATCACAGATGGCCAAGACAATTCTTGCACCATTTACTCACGCAAGAAACTTTATTAGTGCCTCTGCCTTTGCAGCAGCTAATGGCTTTGTGCCTTTTGGCAGAACAGATGATGTTAAGAGAGCGTTTGATGCGTTACAGGTAAAAGGATTTAGAAAAGACAACGAGTTCTATCAAGAGTTGTTAGAGCTTGGTGTAGTGAATTCACAGGTCCAGGTTAGACAGGTTATGGATCTATTAGAGGATGTCGAGTTTGGTAAAGTATTAAACAACGTTGGTCCAGATTACAATGGTTTTAATACTTTCATGAGAGGATTAAAAAAAACACAAAAATTTGCACAGGATGCGTACACGGCCGAAGATGATTTTTGGAAGATATTTACATTCTTAGGAGAACAAAGAAAAATAAAAGAAGCTTATAAAAATGCAGGGTTAGAATTAGGTCAATCATTCATAGATCCAAAGGGTAAAAAACAAATATTTAATGATGAATATATTAAAAAAGCTGCAGCTGATCTTGTTAAAAATAATGTGCCAAACTATGCGTTTGTATCAGAGTTTGTAAAAGGATTAAGAAAACTACCAGTTGGTAACTTTGTGGCCTTTCCTGCAGAGATAATGAGAACAGGCACAAACATAGTATCAACAGCGTTAGATGAAATATTTTATACAGCTACGATTAACGGTAGACAAGTTAATCCATTACGAAGCAGAGGCTTACAAAGACTGTTTGGTATGGGAGCTACAACAGCTGCATTACCACTTGCAACTGTTTCTATGTTCCAAGCTATATACGATATTGCAGACGAAGAATTAGAAGCAATGAGAAGATACGTACCAGAATGGTCTAAAAATTCTGTGCTTGTACCATTTAAAAATGATGACGGTAAATTTTCGTACGTAGATTTTTCTCACTTAAATGCATACGATACTTTAACAAGACCAATACAAACTGTTATTAATGCAGTCAATTCTGGTAGAGCAGATAAAGATGGTATCATGGATGATTTTATTCTTGGACTCATTGAGTCTACAAAAGAAATAGGACAACCATTTATATCAGAATCTATTTGGACAGAAGCGTTACAAGACATTGCACCGATACTTGGTAGAGCAGGTAGAACAGCAGATGGTAGGGAAATATATAATCAAGACCCTGCAATAGATCCTATTGGAACTAAGATAGCAAAATCAGTAGCTCACTTAATAGAAGCACAAGCACCATTAAACTGGAGACAGATGGGTAGACTTGGTTTGGCAATAAGACCGATAGATGACCTTGGAAGATTAGATCAAAGAGGTAATCAATATGAATTAGGAAATGAATTACTAGGTATAGCTGGTTTACGTAGAGTAAATGTAGATCCTAGTAAATCTTTAAATTATAAAATTACATCATTTAAAGACGGTATAAGAAATTCAAGAAATATTTTTACAAAACGAACTTTAAAGGGTGGTGTCATAACACCAGAAGAAATTGTTGATGCATACATAGGTGCAAACAAAGCTTTGTATGAAATTAATAGAAGAATGTATTTAGATATAAATGCAGCTGAAATATTAGGAATGAATAAAGATACTATTTCAGAAAACATGACAAAAAGAGGAGAAAGACGAGCTTTTAATTTTTTAGATGAAGGCATATTTAGACCATATTCTGTGTCACCTGATGTAGCGGAATTGTTTGAAATAAGAGCAAGAGAAATAGGTGCACCTAATGCTTTTGTGCAGGCTGAAGAAGTATTAAGTAGAATAAAAGAAATATTATCTGAAACTTCTCTTGAAGGTGATGTATTTCCTGATATACAAAATCCTTTCAGTAACTTACCAGAACCTACACTTGGCCCAGCAGCAGCCACTCCAGGTTTACCAGGCCTACCAGATCCAGCACTTGTAAACAATGCCCAGTTTGGTAATATAGATCCAGTTAGTGGGTTGACTTTATCAGAACAAATTTTTTTAGATCCTACTGAAAAAGCAATTCGAAGAACACAAAGAAGAGTAACATAATGGCAATAGAACCCAAAACAACCAGAGAACACATTTTATCCCTTTATGGACACATATCAGGTGTCAAAAAGAATTTAAAACATGTACACGAAGACGTCGAGAAATTGGGCGGTAAGATAGATAAAGTCTATTGGGTTCTCTTAGCAGCAGCGGGATCTGCTACACTCTTCGCATTAGGAATTATATTTAATTAATGAATCTTACACGTAATTTTAGCCTTTCAGAGCTAACTAAATCAGACACTGCTATACGCATGGGCATCAATAATAATCCTAGTGCAGAACAAATAGAAAAATTAAAAGCATTATGTGAAAATATTTTGCAGCCAGTACGTGACCATTTTGGCAGGGTTAAAATTACCAGCGGATTCCGTAGTGTAGATTTGTGCCTAGCCATAAAAAGTTCAGCAAATTCACAGCATGCCCGTGCAGAAGCGGCGGACTTCGAATGTCCAGGTGTAGATAATGCAGAACTTGCTGATTGGATATATAAAAATTTAGAACCAGATCAATTGATCCTCGAGTTTTATACTCCGGGTGAACCTAACAGCGGATGGATACATTGCTCATGGATTGAAGGAACACCAAGAGCATCATTTTTACATGCTTATAAATCAGAAGGTAAAACAAAATACAAACCTATACTTGGTTTAGCAAGAGAATTAATTTAATTACAAACGCATCCAAAGAAAACACTACCATCTTTTAATAAATATCTGTTTATATCTTCGTGGTAAGTTGCTAGTTTTTTTCTCATGATGTCACAAAGATCAAAACAATTACTAAAAGTTTCTCCTTCAACCATTTCTTTAGTAACTTCTATTAAATAATATAGTCCATCGTTTAAGATAATTATATCCATTAAAATAATATTGGGTCTAAATGAAAATCAAAAGATATTATACGTTTTTTAAAATAAACTTTATTGGGCTCGGTGTAATGCATTAAAAATTGTGGGACTATCATCATGTCTCCTTGTTCAACCTCGGGAGAATATAAAACACTTTTATCTTCTTGATTATTCCAAGGTTGTATATAAGTTGTTTTTGGTGAATCTTTTCTTTGTTGTAAATAAATAATACCTGCGTAACCTTGCGAACTGTGATTATGTGGAACATGATAATCACCTTTGTTATAAGTAACAGACCATGCTCTATCTAAAATAATTGCAGCATTAAACTTAGTTCTAATTAAATAGAACTCTTCTTTAAATATTTCTAATAACTCTTTGTTAATTCTAGCTTTGTTTCTATTACTATAAAAATTACCAAAAGGCATTTCTGGGTATCGTTCTAAAACTTCTTCTATTTTTGTTTTTTTATTTTTAAAATCAATACATTTAATTTTAAAGAATTCTATTTTAAATACTGGTTCTATTTCAAATTTTATATCCATTCTCTTAACTCTTCACCCATTATCTCTGTTGCTATGTTTATCTTTTTACGCAAAGCCTTTACTATCTTTTCATCTATTGTTTTTGGTGCTATAAGATCTATATATGTTACCGCCTTTTTTTGTCCTATTCTGTGGGCTCTGTCTTCTGACTGTAGTCTTTTTTCTAAATCATATCCATTAGAGTAATAAACTATATTATTTGCAGCTGTTAATGTAATACCATAACCACCTGTTTGTGGATTACCTACAAAGAATCTTACAGGTGAGTTTGGGTCTTGAAATTTTTCTATGTTGGTTTGTCTTTGTTCTGCAGGTATAGCACCATAATATTGAACAATAGATTGTTCTCCATATTTTAAACCAATGGCTTTCACTATTCTTTTAATATCATAAACATAGTTAGCCCAAATAATTACTTTACCTTCTACCTCTTCCAATAATTCTAACAAAGAAGATATACGATTGTTTTTTATTTCTGTAATAGTGTCGTCGTCATTCTTTAGGTGCCCACATGTGATCTGGTGCAAACGCATCAGTTGTGTCAATACGTGAGGTGCGGTTGCCATCTTACCTTTTAGGTGAGCGAGGGCCGCGGATTTCATAGTTGTGTATGTGCTTTTCTGCTCATCAGTTAAATCAACTTCTCTTTTAATATACACCTTATCTGGTAAATCTAAGCAATCTTCTTTTAATACTCTATAAGAAAAAGGTTTTAATTTATCAGATAACTCACCGAGTCTTTTATAACCTTTTGGTATTTGTACTCTACGTCCACCA
>Ga0209232_1002111_pt1 | contig 10099 bp, 15 predicted proteins | sample ETNvirenome_2_60_FD_184066 | JGI IMG/M metagenome (GOLD analysis project Ga0209232, IMG submission 184066) | Marine viral communities from the Pacific Ocean - ETNP_2_60 (SPAdes) (version 2) | ecosystem: Environmental > Aquatic > Marine > Oceanic | place: Pacific Ocean | collected 2013-06-22
CGCATAGTTCCAACCGGATCATACTGAATCGGTGCATCTATTTTTCTTATAGACCCATAATTCGGGTCATACTCAATGGGTGCGTTTATTTTGCGTAACGTTGCCATTTAATAAACGTATTCAGTAGGTCTACCCATTGCATCAGTCGGATACGCAGCACGATCAAATTCAGCTTGACGCAATTTTGCTTCAGTCGCTTCAGCGGCTTGCTTTGCTTTCATGTCTTCAATATTTTTTTCATACAAAGTCCCTTCATAAGTTACATTGACCTTGCCATTTTCAATACTAACAACACGGGCTTTTCTGCCTTGGAAATCAAACTCTTCCCCTATCTGTGGTGGCTCATCTCCAAAAAAAGATAAGTCAACACTACCACCAAGTTCAGCAGGCATTTGCCTTTGTGCATTATGAACCTTTTTAGACTGAGACACAAATAAATGGTAATTGTCCCTATCCATGGGTGACATTCCTGACAAGTCATACCCTTCTATAAGTCCATACTCTCCGGTTGGCTTTACTTCTACTAGATCAATTATAGACATGGGCTTTCCGTCTGAGTCTTTAAAAGTAGTCTCTAAAGAACTTCTTCTCGACAATTCTTTTTGGGCATCCTCTAGGTTCTCTTGCAATGTTTTGGTCTTAGCACCACTACCACCTCCGCTACCCATATTCATTCTAGCATTGTACAGACCTAGCGCTGATAACTTTGTTAAAGCCCTGTCCTCTTTTGAGCGTTCTACTGCACCCTCGACACCTCCCATACCTTCAAATACATCTTCACCGCGCCTAGCAGCACCTAATCGAAGTCGGGCAGCCTCATCTGCCATAGGATCAAAAGGTTTTGGTAGTGACGCAGGATTCCCTGACGCACTTGCAACTTTGAGTTGATCTTTCTTAGCAAGTAAATCCTGAATAACGGGAGATGGTTTAAAATTAGGCACGCTTTTTTGTATGCGTTCCACCTCGTCTATTAAGGCTAAACTATCACTTGCGGCAGATTTTACTGCACTTTGCGTATCTTTTTGTGTTTGCAAGAGGTTGGCCGCACTTTGATTTCTAAGTATATTTGATTGCATCTGTCCTGTAATCGATATGCCTTGCAAGGTTTTGTCAGCAAGTCCCGCTCTTTCACGCAGACCAATGTCCTCGTTGTTAAGTTGCTCGATTTGAGTTTCATATTGAATGGAATTCTCAGGATCAATTTGTTGAAGTCTTTTAAGTATACCGATACTCGACTTAATAGTATTTTTATTCTCTTTCTGCTTCTCCTTATTCAACCCGTACTGTTGGATCATGCCCCCGACTTGCGCCCCAAGATTTGCGAACATTTGTCCGCGAGCGCGTCCCGCCTCTATGATAGGTCGAGTATCGACCCGCGATAGCGCAGATCCGTAATTACCTCGAAAAAATGGTGTAGCCATAGTTTGTTATCTCCTGATTTTAGAATCCATCCATATGCGGATGCGTGCTTTCAAGCGTGGTTTGTTCGAGATGAACTTTGCAAAGCGCTCTCCGAATTTTAGGTAGAGTTTATCAAACCATCTCGGCGCTTTCGTATCCAACCAGTTGCGGAATAACAACCAAGACGGATTATGCGCTCCGTAAACCTCGCGTGCTACCCAGCATTTAAAAGCACCGTAACCCGTAAGTCCCCCTCCAATAGCTGAACCGATACCACTAAACATACCCGCTTGCGCAGTTGCTTTGGCCGCTTGATCGGCAATCGCCAAGTTCGCGGCATTAGTTGCCTGGTTCTGTATAAAGCCTAAACCCGCCTCCGGGTTTAAGTATTGCGGACTCGACTGCAATCCGTATCCGGCTTGTCCAAATACGCTTTGTCCTTGCTGCAATGCCGTTCCTCCTCCTCTGCCCAGTATCGCTTGGAACGGATCGAGCGAATCGCGATCTTCCATTTGCTGGATTCTCGAAGCGGCATCCAAGTATCCGAGGAGTCCTTGCATACGCAAGCTTTCGCGTAGTCTTTCGGAATCCATCTTCGTACCTACGTTAAATTGATCCGCTCCCATTCTGCGCGTATCGTCCGCAGTTTGGATGCCCGCTTCCTGTCCAAGTACGGATTGTGCGAATGCGCGGTTTTGCATCTTGCGCTGATTGTCCTCCAGCACTTGTGCTTTTGCTTCTTCAATTGCACTTTTTTGGTCAAAGGTTCTGCCCATCAATGTTGCTCTAGCTCGCTCAGATTCATCAATCAACCTTCTCTCACGCTCAGTCAGTCCCTGACCAAGCGCTTCTTGGGCTTGCGTCATGAGTCCTTGGCGCAACGGATCTGCTTGCACGCCTTGGGACGCTACTTGGGCAGGGTCGGATATTCCGACGTCTCTGAGCAAGTTGCCCTTTTGTTCCTCGATGAGATCCTTCGCACCTTGCATCGCAGATTGCGTGCCTGGTTTGTAATCCTCCATGATGTCTTGGTACAGACCGGATAGGCGAGACACATCCTGTAGATCAGCTTCTCTTTGACGGGACAAACTTCCTCGTTGTATGTCCTCGGCTAACGTCGCAAGTCCTTTAAACTCTCCTTCTCTAAATCCTGCTTGATCATCCGTTTGTATGGTTTCAACAAAAGTATCACCAACCTCGTCTGCAAGTCCGGCATTCACGTCTGCTTGCGTTGCGGTGCGTGTTTCAAATCTAGTGAGGTCGCGAGTGTCACCTAGGATGTCAACCATCCCGTCACCCCTTCGCATAGATGGAATGGTTTCGGTCTGCCCTGCTTTGCTCGGGTCGGTGATGATGTTGCCTTGATCGTCCGTTGCAAAACTCTTGATTTGACGATTTTCGTTTTTCCCAAATTCATTGTAATGCTCACGCCCAAATTCAGCCTTGGTTCGACCCTTGGATTGATCCGAATTGAATTGTTGACGCAAGTCAGGGTTAGAATCGACGTACTGTTCGTAAACACTATCGGGGGCTACTAGTTGGCGTTGTCCCGATTCGGTTGGCATTTCGCCTTCGTAACCTACCAGCCTGCCTGAGCCCATCATAACCTCAAATAACCCCGGATCTTCAGGGTTTTTCAAGGTTTCTTGAGTCTTACTCTTTGCCTCTTCCAAGCTCATTGCTTGGGTCGTACCCGAATACAATTCTGCGCCCGTGTTCGGATCGTTAATCACGTATCGCCACGTTCCTTCTTTGGACTGTCCACTTAGAGCGCCAAGTCCTGCACCACCCGGAGCTGGTTCGACAGTCTTGATGTAGGTAATGGTTGGAGTTTGGACTGCACCACCAGTACCCCCTTGAGCAACAAGCTCTTCCATTGATTGCGTAGAAGTTAATCGCCCCTGATCGTCATAAGTCCCTGAAACTGCATCCGTTTGCCCGCCCAATAAGGTCTGCCTGAGAATATCCGTATCCATCTGCGCGGTTTTCTTGCGGATGCTCTCCTCAAGTGGTAGCAAGCTTTCCAAGCTACCTACGTCTGCAAAGTCACCTGTTCCCTTGAGGAACTCAGCTTGCGCCTTTAACGCTTCTGCCATCCCTTCCCCATAGGAAGGTTGCTCGGGATAATTAATATCGGGACTACTCATAACGTTCTTCTCCTAACTTGTTCGCAACTAAAGTATTTGACTGGTTTGTTCTTCACGCTCCTCATCCATCCGATCCACGGAAGTGGATAAGGCATTCGTTCTATAAATTCTTTTATCGCGCCTTCACCTACTGCGGTTCTGACGTACCATGCATCGGGATCTTTCACGTCCCATTGAGCGTCAGGGTTGCCCTGGTCGCGTCTTACGGGCTTGCCGAATATCAAGCTATGCGGAGTCTTGAACACGTATCCCCTGTCCATGTATACCGCAATGTCCTTGAATAGATCCGTTCCGATCTTCTCGTATAGTTCGAGCGCTTTGACCAATACGTTCACGTGCTTATCGTTGCTCCCAATGCCACTACTTTCCAATTCGATCCGTCAGATACCGCAACCGTTGCCGCACCTGAGTTTCCATCCGTCACGTATATCATCTGTCCGGCTGGGGATGCGGAGGGTACTCCGCTCACCGCATAGGATCGTAAAGTCATTATCGTTCCGCTTATCGTGCCTCCGGTCAGCGCAACCGCATTAGCGGCTTGCGTGGAAATCGTGCCTAGACCCAATGCGGTACGAGCGTCACTCGCATTTGCACTCCCCGTACCTCCGTTGGATACTGCGATGGGAGTTGCAACCGTGACCGTAGGTGTGCCTAGTTCGTTTAGATTGGCAGCCGTGACCTCAACGCCCGTGGCAAAAGTAAACCCTCTAGTGACTGAACTTGAGATTGCCATCTATGCAACCTCCGTTCTGATGTTCGCTCCATCTTGGATCGCATCCAAGGAGACGTGTCTAAAGCTCGGTCTGCCACTAGTAACGTTTATCTCGACTTGCGCCCCATACCCTCTTGTGCGTCCCGTACCGAAGCGTAGAAGGGCTTCTTCCGTCCCGCTTGCGGTATGGCTTAGAACAGTCTCGGACTTGTCAGGATCGAGCGTATTGACCTTGATGGTGAACGCATCATTGTTAACTGTGTTGACTGCCAATTGTCCGCGCCTCCAACGCTTGACCTCCTGGTTACCCAAAGTGTATGCGCGAGTGACAAGTTTCCCTGCAATTGCAGTTGTGCCTGACTCGCTCGAACTTCCGATCTTTCTACCACTATCGTCAGAAGCGTTTTCTTCCATCAGATACCATCCCGTGTCGTTGCAAGCGAACAATCTGCGCTTCGTAGGATCGCTACCATGCGAGCAGACAACCCAATCATCCACGTGGAATGCCAAGCTTCCCGACATTGCAGGGTAACTGTCTACGCTCACCCAAGTGGAGGTAAGCAAATTATATACGAATATCGCATTAGGCACGGTAGAATTACCCGTAGGTACTGCAAGGTAGTACTTGTTATCATACACCACGCCACACGCTTTGTCCGCATGAGCGTAATTCACGTCCTCAAATTGATCTTGGATTTGACGGGTCATCGGAATCGTTTCTCCGGTAACCTTACTTATAGCTACCCCCAATCCCTTCGCAGGGTCAGTGCCAGGACTAAGCACGACAACTCCATTGTCACTCAAGAAGAAGGTTTGCGGGCCTGATTGAGCGATACTCTTTCTCGCTACGCATCCATGCTGACGGGTGATCTCGTAAGTATTGGCGGCAGAAGTTGTCGCAACATTGTTAATCAAGTGTATGGAGTTGCGCATGAACACAATGAGCTGGTCTTCTTGGTACGGTATGAATCCGACAAGAAAATCTGCGCTTCCCTTGTTTAATCTAAATTGCGAGTCAGCGGCAGTAAAGTTATTACTGTCAAGTAGATCCGACATTATCACGCTGTAATTACTGTCTCCACCGCTTGGGTTTGTGGTCACAGGATTTGCGATAATTAATCGATTTCTAAAACTAATTCCAAAAGTTGAGTTTGGACAAGCTATACCCGCCCCACTTGCTGATCCTGTTTTAACAGTAAAGTCACTCGGAGAACTAAAGTCTCCGTCCCATTCAAGTGGTCGTTTTGCAGTACCACGAAACAAGATTAACTTTTCAAAGTTTTGTACGAAACTCGCTCCGTCTGCGTCTGCAACTACTTCTCCACCTGGATAATCAATTGCAATGCCCGAATTGTTCGAGTCATTCCAAATAATCGCTTTGGTCTTGGTTGCCACTACGACAAACTCTGTGCCCGTTGCGGGGTCGCTGAATAGCGTTGATGCGAACACTCGCTCATCCGTACCGTTGTAGGTAAGCGTAACCGCACCCGCAAGGAAGTCTATACCCTTGCGCGTCTCTGCCAAGTCACCAACCAATCGCATATTCTCGGAAGTCTCTACGAATCCACCTTCAAGCGAGGTCTTCTCCTGGTACGAATCGATACCGCGAAATCCACGATCCCCCTCGCTAAGTACCTGATCGTCAAGCGATCCATATGAACGGTATCTGCTCATTTGCGCTTCTTGAACTCCTGCCAAAGTTTTACACCCATAAAAACAATCGTAAGCGTACCCGCTACTACCCCAATGATTTCATGCAGCGCTCCTGCTGAAAACGTTGCCAGAGTGCCTCCTATGCCAATCAAACAATCCTTATCCATCATCGTCTTCCTCCGGGTGTGAAATAAAATCCAACGATCATGGGGAGGACAACGGTTGCTTGGAAGAGTGCAATATGTCCTGTTGTAACGACCAAAGGGGCTTGCTCTGCTGGAAAACTGAGGAGTCCGAAAAGAAACTCTCTCCGCCCTTCTCCTGTAATGTTTGTTGTACTGATGAGCGGTACGCTTGGGTAGACGGTTGTAATACAGGTGATGAACGCGAGCGTAGACATGCCGATAAGAGCAAGCATCCTCCTAGTAGCGCGAGTAAACGCACCGCCCGGGCCTGAGTTAAGACTCTTCTGATATTCAATTGCAAATTCATTGTTTCGCGCCTCCCGCGCCATTTCCATTTCGTACTTCTGCTGACGCGAATCCGTCATCGCTCCGAATACACCCTTGAGGATCGAACCCATTGCGGCAGACCCTCCCCCGGTCAGGAACAAAGTGAGTAGCTCGAACATTAGTTTTCTGTCCCTCCGCCATTAACCCCGTACCTAAGATTGTCTACGTGTCCATCAATCTTATCCACCCTACCCTCAAGATGTTGGATCTTCATGTCTTGTTGAGCGTCAGCAGGGAGTGAACCGATCTCACCTCTTGGCCATTTTATTCTAAATTCTGAGTTCAATTCCAACTCATGTTGCATCCTTTGCTGATCCATCTCGATTGTGTTTAAACGATTGACGATTACCGAGTATCCCCAAACCGCAGTTCCGACCAAGGCAATTACTTTGGCGGCAAATGCAAGTTGCACCTTGGCAGATGCGTTTTCGTTTATTTCCCCTTCTTCGCTCACTTCTTTCCTATTAGTTCAAAAATTCTCTTCACGTCTTCGCGCCGATCCTCGGCAAGCTTTTCGATGTTTCGGATCTTCTCGTAGTGGCGAGCTACTCCGATTTCCAACTTTGCGTTCTTAGCTTTTTGCACGTCCACGTCTTCCTTTATTCGCTTCAAAAAGAATCCGATTACGCTTACCGCAACCGAGAGTCCGAGGAATATGTAGGTTTCCACCAGGTTATCCTCCCTTGAGTATTACAAGGGTTAATAACAATATGCCATCGGCAAGGAGTATCATGTGCGAGCGTTTCATTCGGGGGGAGGTAGTGACCAATCGTCTCCAGCAAGAATCGTGAGCATTTGCGAATGAGTGTAGACTTCTTTGCCGTAAAGAAAACGGGGTTTAGCGCCCTCGTACTTAACAAAAGTTTTATCTCCCGCAATGTTGTATCGAATAGTTTCTGACGAAAACTCCAACACTTGTGAAAAATCTACGGTACTCACTTCGTCAGCATCTATGATTACGTAATTCCTGCTCATGATGGTACATTGGAATCAGAGAGGTTTGCACCACTTGATGTTAAGTTCTCACTTCCGATTTGATCGTTGATCGTAGTGCCGGAGGAATCGTCACCCATTCTCCACCAACCGCTAGTATTAAAACCTGATGAAATGTCTATCGGACTCCCGCTATTGTACATCGCAGTCACTTCACTCGCAGACAAACCTGCCGAGTGAAAACTTATCTCGTCCATATTTCCTTGAAAATAGTATCCTGCGGAATGGTAACCGAAGGAAGAGATTTTAAATGCGCCTGACTCTGACCGACTGTTTTTTTCCACAGCGTTTATATACACCTTTTCAGTTCCACTGGTACGGGTAACTACTAAGTGAAACCACTCGTCTTCAGTATAGGCGGATGAAATGGTAATGGTTGCCGGTGTCCCGTAACCTTTTAAGATCAGCTCTCCGCCAAGGAGGTACGTACGATCCGCTTTCGTCTTATCTACAAAAATAAAATCCTGTGTATCGGAGACTGGATAAATCCACATTGATAAGGCAAAGTCCGTCGTGCCAAGTGTAATGTCTTTGTCTGTAGCGTTCGCGCCGAAGAACAAGTGATCGTCCGTAGCATCAAATGAGGCTGAGAACTGATTATTAAATCCTCCACCTACTGGTCTGCCCGAAGATGTTGCAAGCTTCGCTCCGCCCAATCCAAGCCCAAGCGATATGGTTGATTCGCCCACGCTTAGACGTTGTAAGCGATTACCGCACCACTCGTAAGGTCGATGCTCGTAAAATTGCCGTACAAAACCATCCCTGCGGACAAGGTGGTTGCGTCCTGTCCTGTGCAAATGTCATCGAGGTTTGTTATGTTGCTTGCTTGCGCGGCAAGCACGGAGTCCTCCGTTGCCTGGATGGCAAACCAATTGCCCGTATGTACCGCAGTATCGTTAATGTACTCCCCCCCATTAAGACCGAGTCCTCTGTATTCGCTTGTAGATGCCATGATGTATATTCCTTGTTATGCTGGTGACGCTATGGTCGTACCGTAAGTTTCGATTAAAATTGGTTGGGATTGTCCTTCTTGTCTTTCGAGCTTATCCAACTCGACTTGCAAAATTTGTTCCGCTTGTTGGAGCGCAACTTGCGCTTTCTCGGTTTGCCCGTCAGCAGTTAGCCAGTCGCTATATGCACCGATTATCGCATACTCAGAGAATACCCAAGGGTAGTCAGTCGCGCTTCCTCCATACGATGGGAAGGGTATTCTGTAATGTACCCACACCGGGCTTGTTGAGGAACGATTGGGCAAGATAGCTTCCCCATAGTCACTCGATCCCGTGACGTATATGTTTCTAAACGCGATGTCTGAAAAATTGCTACCCCCATAGGGGTCTTTGTCAGTCACTCGGAATACTTCGCTTATCGTAGTTCCGAAGTCCAGGTAACTGAGCATATTCGCAGTTGCAGTTGCTCCTGAGCCTGAGCCTCCGCTAAAGCTTACCGCAGGGGCAGAGACGTATCCCGTGCCATTCGCAGTTACCGCAATGCCATTTACCTCTCCATCGCTATTGATAGTCGCAGTCGCAGTTGCCGCTCCCGCTACCGTAACGGTTGGAGCAGAAGTATATGAACTACCTCCGCTACCCACGTCTATGCTCCTTACCCGAAGATCAGGTATGATCTGCGTAAGGCGCGATACGAATGGCCATGCGGTGCGATCCCATGCCAAGCGTCCGAAACGATTGAAGCTACGTGTGGATGCGTCAGTCTCCGCGCTCAATAACGAGTCTACCCCAATCATTTGGGTCAAACTCGTCCGCATCCCGCTGACCGTGGTTACTCTCATGCTAGTTTTAAGCCTCCATGAAAGGTCTTCTTCTCAAATGATTTGGTCTTCAATGCAGGATTGTCACGCAGGAACTCCTTGACGAATTGTTTGTCTCCCCAACATCCTGGTTTGAACTGTTCCCATCTAAAGTATTCGCGTGCAGGAATAGTCGCTTTCAATTGCCCTACCCCATCCATCATTCCACCTTGTTGATTCTCCTTGCCACATTCTATTTCGCGTTTCTTTGCCTCGTACTTTTCGAGGTCAACTTCGTAACGCAAATGACGTTCAAGGTTTTTCATGAACGTCGAACCGTTTCCTTCTTTCCACTTAGGTATGAAAATCTCGGACATAGTTGTTAAGGGTTAACCTGTCGTGTCGGGGCGGATCGCGGAAATAACACAAAAACGCGATCCAACCCCTGAACAACGACAAATATAATTACTGATTAAGCAAATTGACCGAGGTCAACAATACGCAATCCGATAACAATTTCACCAGCAGTTGCTGATGCAATAGCTGCGTCAGTCACTTCCAACAATACGGAGGTTGCGGTGTTTGTTCCACCAACAGGTTGCGACTGATTGCCCGTAAATCCATCTCCGGTATTGAACACGGGTGCAGACATTGCATCCACGTCAAGAGCATCGATGAACTCATCAGGATCTCCTCCCGTTGTCCCTACGTCAATGACAAGAGAAGTCGTTCCGGCAAATGCTACGGACTCGTAAACCCCAGCCATTTCGACTGCACCTCCTGCGGGTATGGTTGCAATAGTAGCTTGACCACCATTGCCTATCGTTTGTAGATCCTCATAGGTTGCGGTATAGATATGTGTAAAACCGCGACCTGCTTCGTTATTTGATAATTCTGGCATCTTTTAAATCTCCTTGATGTTAGATGGATT
>Ga0209232_1002114_pt1 | contig 10088 bp, 8 predicted proteins | sample ETNvirenome_2_60_FD_184066 | JGI IMG/M metagenome (GOLD analysis project Ga0209232, IMG submission 184066) | Marine viral communities from the Pacific Ocean - ETNP_2_60 (SPAdes) (version 2) | ecosystem: Environmental > Aquatic > Marine > Oceanic | place: Pacific Ocean | collected 2013-06-22
AGTAGTAACATTCATAATACTGGTTTTAATGTTGATATGAATATTAATACAAAGGCAGCTAGTTACACTAATTATATAATAGCTAGATTAACTGGTGGAGATGCTCTGCAGACTAACTTAACCAATGCTGCTATTGATTATTCTTCAGCCGTAAAATGGTTTAATAATAAAAGTAATCATATTGATTTAAGCACTGGTTGGTTTACAACTCATACTGATTTAATAAATTACTCTTGGCGTAGAGCACCCTCGTATTTCGATGTGGTTGCTTACACAGGCACAGGAAGCAATAGAACTGTAAGTCATAATCTTGGTGTAGTGCCTGAGATGATGTGGATAAAGTGCCGCAGCAATACTGACAATTGGGTTGTTTTTCATAAAGATGTTGGTGCAACTAAAATACTACAATTAAATAATGATATTGCACAAACAACAACCTCAACAAGATTTAATGATACAGCCCCTACTTCTAGTGTGTTTACTGTAAGCACTGATGCAGAAGTAAATGGTAGTGGTAGAACCTACATAGCCTACCTTTTCGCTACCGTAGCAGGTGTATCTAAGGTGGGAAGCTATACTGGAAACTCAACTGATGGTAAACAAATAGACTGTGGATTTAGTAGTGGTGCTAGATTTGTACTAATTAAAAATACAACAGTTTCAAACACAAATTGGTTATTCTTTGATACTGTTAGAGGTATTGTAACAGGAAATGATCCTGTTCTAGAACTTAACTCAACTGACGCAGAAGTTACAGGCACTGATTATGTAGACCCATATAGCTCTGGTTTTGAACTAACAGCAAATGCCCAAGTAAATTATAGTGGAAGTACCTACATCTTCTACGCAGTCGCATAGGCTAACAACATGAACAATATCACCCTCACAATAGAACAGATAGAAGAGATGCTAGACAAAGCAGCTAGACGTGGTGCTAAAGAGGCATTACGTTCTATTGGGTTACTTGATGATGACGCACAAAAAGATATTATAGAAATGAGAAGCTTGCTAGAGGCATGGCGTGACACACGTAAATCGTTCTGGTCAACTGTAGTAAAATTAACCACTGTCGCACTGCTGACATTTATTGCAGGTGCAGTGTGGATGACAATGGGTAAGTAAGGAAAAGATATGAATCTAACATCTATGGGTTTTAATCCTCTACAAACAATGGCTATACTTCAAAAGAAGTATGCTTATAATGGCTCACCTCAAGTAGATGAGATGGAATCTTTTATTCAATCAAAACCTGAAGCAGAAGCTTTAATACTTAGACTAGCTAAAGCTGCACAAAGAAAGAAGACTGGTAAAATGGCTCAAGGTGGTATCGTTCCAAAATTACCAACACCTTCAGGTGGGCAGATTAACGAGTTTAAAAGAGAAGAAGATAAAGAAGAAACTAAAGTTCCAAGACAAACTAATATTGGTGATCAACCACATATGCTTGCTTACATAAATCCAGAAGAGGAGGAGTTATTAAGAGAGAAAGGTGGTTCAGGTAAACCTGGTCCTGGAGGTATACCTGCATTTGACACTAACGATGAACAGACAGCACCTGCCTCTAATCCTGCTTCTGTTTATTCTGGTCAAGTATCAACTCCTAACTTAGCTTATCTTACACCACTAGCCGATCAAGACATAACTGCTGTTCCAGAGCAACAGGCAACACAAGCTAATCAAGCTTTTACAGTAGGTCAGGCACAACAAGCCACCGCTGCACAAACACCTAACGTTGCAACAATAACTCCAGGAGTTGTAGCTCCTGACATACAAGCACAAACCCAAGCACTTCAAGCAGCACAAGGTCAGATAACACCTCAGTCTCAAATAACTGCACAGCAACAACTTACTACCTCTGTTTCAGGTATGGAAGCTGCTCAAGGTACAGCCACTATGGTCAATGCCCCTGCAGCTAGGCAGATACAAGAAGGTGAAATTATATCTGGAGTTGCTGACGCAGAGAAAGCTGCTAAGTTTACTGAACAAATTGAAGCTGCTACTGCTACACCTACTAAACAAGCAACAGTCCAAGGGCAACTAGAGGGGCTGATGCAGCAGTTTGAAGGTGGTAAGACTCCTGCATGGGCAGCAGGAGCCATGCGTACAGCTACAGCTACGATGTCTGCTCGTGGTTTAGGTGCGTCTAGTTTAGCAGGACAGGCTATCGTACAAGCGGCTATGGAAGCAGCAATACCTATCGCACAGGCTGATGCAAATACTCTTGCTAGATTTGAATTAGAAAATTTATCTAACAGACAACAGGTACAAGTTCTTGCAGCACAACAACGTGCAACATTCTTAGGACAAGAGTTTGATCAAGCATTCCAGGCTCGTGTACAGAACGCTGCTAGGATTGGTGATGTAGCTAATATGAACTTTACTGCAGAGCAGAACATTGCTCTAGAAAATAGTAGAGCAGCTAACACTATGAACATGGCTAACTTAACAAATACACAAGCTATGATTATGGCAGAGGCTGCAGCACTCTCTCAACTTGATATGTCTAACCTTAACAATAGACAGCAAGCTGCTGTACAAAATGCTCAAAACTTTTTACAGATGGATTTGCAAAATTTAACTAACGAACAACAAACATCTATGTTTAGAACACAGCAAAATATACAGGCTTTGTTTACAGATCAAGCTGCAGAAAATGCTGCTGAACAATTTAACGCTGCTAGTGAAAATCAAACCAATCAATTCTTTGCAGATTTACAAGCTAACGTTGCTAAGTTTAACGCTGACCAAGCTAATACTGTAGCTCAGTTTGATGCTAACGCTGTCAACGCTACCTATCAATTTAACGTAGCTCAAGACAACGCATTTAGGCAGTTTATGATTTCACAAAACTTAGCTGTAGCACAGGCTAATGCCCAGTGGAGACAGAGTATTGCTACCACAAATCAGGCAGCACAGAACGAAGCTGCTTTTTATGCAGCGAAAGAGATAAATGGATTGAGCCAAGCAGCCTTAGATGAAATATGGCAACGTGAACGTGATGCTATTGACTATGTGTTCAATTCATATCAGAATGATAAAGATAGAGCCAACGCTGTTATTCTTCAAAAGTTAGCTGCTGAGGCAGAGATAACTGCTGCAGAGTTACAAGCAGATATAGAAGCAGAAAGTAACATTACAGATGCTGTTTTTAAATGGCTATTCTTCTAGATCAAACTTACTACTATTAATAATATGTTGTACAATATTTATTGTATATGAAGGAAATATAATGACTGTTTTTAATTATTTAAAAGATGGATACAATAGTTCATTCAATAGATTTTATCAGGAAAATTCTGGGGTTGATGCTTCTAAGAAAGGACCAGGTTCTGTGTCAAGAGCTAGAACACAGCAGTATCTTGGGTTAGGTCAGGCATCTGCAGAGGCAACTAAAGTTGGTATGAGAACTGCAAGACGTGGTGTTTCAAGTGCTTTCCAAGAAACAGATATGAAACAAGCAAGACAATCTTTAGATATTGAAAAAGGTATGGCTGACTTTATAAATGCTATTGAGTCTGATTCATCAGATAACCCTGGGCCTCCCATTAAAGAAGAACCTGAATTAACTTTATCTGAAAAGTTGTATGGTAAAAAAGGAACTGAGACTGGTCCTGTAGCTTCTAACTCTTTATATAACACACCAGTACCAGTAGAAGGTTTTACACGTAATGCAGGTGGTGCTTCTAAAGAATCACAGGAGGCTGCTATAAAAGAAATAATAAGAGTTGGTAGAACTCTTGAAGCAACTCCTGAACAAATAGCACATGCTCTTGCTATTGCTAGATATGAATCAGGATTCAACATGTATGCTGCAGCTAAATCAACAAGTGCTTATGGTCTTGGTCAGTTTATTAACAAGACAGGAAAAGAATATGGTTTAACTGCAGACAACAGAAATGATTTGGGTATGCAAGCCCAAGCTCTAATAGAACATACCATAGATAACTTTGATACAGCTAAGAAAAAAGGGTATGATAACTCTTACATCTACGCTTTACACCATGATGGACCTTCACTAGATAAAGGTGGTTTGTCTATTTCTAAAGAACATATCATGCCTTTTGTTGCTGATTACTTAAAATTACTGGAGACATATCAATGATTTTAGATGGACCTATACCTGGACAATCTTTAACCAAGACACCCAGGAATGCTTTATATGAGAGGCCACCAGAAATTGCTGACCCTAACGAAGCTGTACTATATCATATGCAAAGGATATCAGAACCTGAAAGATTAGATAATCTTCTTTACACGTTAGAATATGGACTCCCTATTAAACACGCAACACAAGCAGCTTTAACAGTTGCTGTCGGTAGAGGTATCCACAGCATAGACATTAGTTTAATCATTGCTCCTGTTATACACTCGTTTATAAAAACGACAGCAGAGGAAGCAGGTATAAACTACAAAGAAGACTTTGGGGATAGTTCAATATCTGAAGAAGTTGAAAGAAAGAAAGCTGTGGCTCTACTCAAAAGATCTATAAAAGAAACTCCAGAAGAAGAGATGGATGCAGGTACAGATATGTTGGAGTCATTTGTTGAAGCAACTAGAGATATGAGTTTAGAAGATATTCCTTCCGATATTCCTGAAGAGGTATCTGATGTTGCAGAAGCTATTAAAGAAAAACCTCGTGGTTTAATGTCTAAAGGAGAATAAGATGGGAAGAGGTTTAAGAATAGCAGGTGGTCTTGCAAAAGCTTACGTAGAAGACAAAGAAGAAAAAGAAGCAGCCGTAAAAGAGATAAACAATGCTAAACGTGAGTGGTTGTTTAAAGCAGGTCTAGAAAAGATAGCTCAAAGAAAAAAGGTAATGAAAGAATCTAGTGCAAGAATATCTAGAGCAGTAAGACTTGGCTTTGATAGAAATGCTGCTGTTGTCCTTGAATCAACTGGAGAGCTTGAAGCTATAATAACAAGAGCACAAAAACTTATTGATAACCCAGACAAAAATTATAATGGTCAGTTTGTTAAAAAAATGTCTAGGGCTGTACTTGAAAATGTTCCAGAGCAAAAAATTGCACAGGCTATAAACTATGCTTTTGATCTGGGAGCAGAAGAAAGTATGGACACAGCTAAACTCATAGATATAGTTTTTTCTGCTACTGATGAAACATCTATGGCAGAGGCTGTTGATCAGGTTACAAATATTTCTTCATCTCGTGGTGATGGGTTAGATCCTCTTAACGTAAACCTGGCAGGACTAACTTCACTTGATCCTGTTAAAGAAGCACAGATTACAAAGAACGTTACCAGTAGAATAGCTCCTTTCCTTGGTGGTCAATTTAGTGCTGAGTCAGATCAATATGTTTTTGATGACCCAGGAAGTGCAGCAGTTATTGTAAACAAAGCTGTAGATTACATAAAAGAAAAAAGATCTGATCCTTTCTTTCAAGGAGATATATCAGACGTAACATCTGAAGTAGGAGATGTCATAGAAGAACTAACAAGAGGACAGGGTATTCCTCTTGCTACGATTGCTGATACATTTGAGTTTGGTACAAACCCATCAGAGATACAAGTTAACGATGATGATGAAAACGATGATTTGAATACAACTATTCAGCCACCATCAAGTATTATTGATATGAATAATTTAGCTACAGGTGGATAATTAATGTCAACATATTCTGAAAGAGCAGAAGAAACTTCTTTTACTTCTCTGATTGAGGATGATGAATTTAAAGCTGACCTTGTAAAGTTTTTTACAGGGGGAAGGTATCAATACTCTAGAGAAGATTTACTTGACAGGGGCTTTGATGGTTTAGCAAAAGACTTTGTTGAACACATGAGATACCAATCCTGGAACGAAGTAGAAGCCGTTCGTGATTTAACCTACGTAAATAATAAAGACTACGATGTTAGAGGTAAAGAAGCCTTTGCTAGACTTATGCAAGCCTACGATGTCTCTGACTCTGCAGGTGTGGGTATAGGTCAGGGTGCAGTCGGTGACTTTGCAGGTGCGATTTTTTCTGCTCCCTCTACATACTTAGGGCTAGGAAGTTTTGGTGTAGGTAAACTAGCAGCCAAGGGTGCTACTAAAGCTACACAGCTAGGCGTAAGGTATGGTCTAAAAGACTATCTAAAAAAGAATGTTGTAAAGACTGGAGTTCAAAGAGCAGGTTCACAGAGTATAAAGAAGCAAGCTCTTAAAGAAGGTGCTATAGGTTTTACAACTGGTGCTGCCATTGGCGGTGGTCAGGCAATTGTACAGGGTGAAACCAGAGAAGACGCTTTCGATATTGCAGGTATAGATGGGTATGACTACACAACAAAGGACGCTATCTTTGATGTTGCTGTTTCTGGTTTAACAGAGGGAGCACTGGGAGGTGTTCTAGGATATGGGTCTGGTCTTTTCGGTAGAAAGAACAGAGCTAAAGCAGATAGTATTCTGAGTAAACGTAAAGTTGTTGTTGAAAAGAAAAGAAAACAAGATGCTTTAAAAGCTGTTAATACAATTAAGTCTGCTTCTGAATCTCAGAAAAAAGCAGCTATGAAAAATATATCTGATTTAGAAGAAGTTCTATCAGCCAGGGCAGGAGTAAAAAGTGCTAAACTAAGAGGTGCTCTTGACCCTGAGAGAGTGGCTAAAGGTAGATCTATCCTCAACTCTATAACAAACCCAGATGTAGATCCAATATTTGCGTCTGGTTTATCTGCTGATACTATGCGTAAAGTTGCTGCAGCAAGTATAGATTTAATGAACTCAGGTAAACTAAGAATTAATGATAACGAAAGAATTACTCAGGGAATAGCAGACGCTATACGTAACGATGAGACAGGAGAAATCTTTGGAATATTAGAAACTGTTAGAGATAAGTATGGTTTATCTAAGGATGAATTTTCCCTCATATATCTTTCTGAAGTTTCAAGGGCAGGTCAAACTCTTGGATATGCTAGTGCTATAAAGAGGGGTGTAAACTTAGCAGGGTTAGACACATTGTTTCAGAAAGGTGCTTCATCTATCAATAGTGAAGAGATGGTTAATATTTCTAAAGAGGCAATATTAAAAGGTTCAGGAAAAGGAGATAAAACCTTTTCTTTCTTTCAAGATTTAGATGCTATGCGTATTGCATTCATGACTTCACAACCTGTAACAACGATGAGGAACTTACGAAACTCAGGTATTGTTGTAAGCCTTGATATAGTTGATCAAGTTAACAGAGCTATATACCAAAAGATTACAGGTGATCTTGATCCAAAAGACGTAAAAGATTTTATACCCAACGCAACTGCCATGTTAAGGGGTTTTACTTTAAATAATGCGGAAGCTAAAGTAGTAAGAGAAATATTACTCGAAGAATCTCCAGAGAGGTACAAACGTTTATATAACAATGCTATGAGGATTGATGTTGGTCTTGAGGGTCAGTCTGCAATGGCAGGTGCAGGACGTTTTGTGAATACCTTCAACACTGCTACAGATAGTATCCTCAAAGAGGGTATCTTTTATGGGGAGTTGGATAGACAGCTAAGACAAAAAGGAACTACTTTAAAAGAGTGGCTAAAAAAGAATGACACTCTTGAAAGATTACCTGAAGGTGTGAGTGTTGATTCTGCTGTGGAAGTAGCTAATAGATTTACTATGCAAAGAACATTTAGAGAAGATGATTCCCTTTTAGCAAGGGGAACTAAAGCAATGGTAAATCTTAATAGAAGACTTCCCTTTATTATTTCAGAGGGTGTTGGTGTACCTTTTCCTAGATATGTAGGAAACCACCTACAAACTATAGGAGAGTATACTCCTTTCCTTGGTGAAATAATGCAAACAAAAGGCATAATTGCTAAAGAAGAAGATGTAGCTTTAAGAAGATCAAGACAAATGACTGGTGCTATGTTACTGGCTGCAGGATATTCTTTAGCCCAGTTAAGAAACGGTGAAGCTGACTATGGATCTTTAAGAAATACTATAGCTAATTCACCAGGTATGACAGAAGACATGAAGCCTTGGTTAGGTTCTTCTCTGATGCATATGTATGTAGGGGATCTTACCTGGAGGGCTGTTAATGGTTTACCTTTGGATGTTAATTTAAGAGAACTCAGAGAAGTTTTTGGAGGTATTCCAGAATTTAGTTTTGATTTAGCTATTGGAACAGAATTTATTAAAGCACTAGGGTCAGGAGATACGGAAGATTTTGAAAAAGAGTTAGGGACTGTTGTTTCAACATTTAGTTATCCTCTTACTATAGCAAGGGATGTGTATGCACAGATAAATCCAGAAGCTAGGGGGTCTGCATATGTAAGAGATTTAGCTATGCAAGATACCGTTAATCCAAAGCTAAGACCTAGCACTGGTATCTTTATGAATCAATCAACAAGAATGTTGATGGATAGTTCTATGGTACAATATACTCAGTCTTTTAACGGAGAGAATGATATTAAATACTATCGTTTCTCAAATCCAAATGCGATAGGAACAATCAATCCTGTGATAAAACAAATAACTGGTTCACCAGATGAGCCTCCTTTGACTGGTCTTGAGCAGGAAATGAATAAATTTAAAATAAAAGACTTTGAAATATATAATAAAAGAACTGCTCCTAATGCTAGTGTAGATCTTATATTGAGAAGGTTCTTAGCTAGAGGGGATGAGAAGCAAGGTATTCCAAGTCTTGCAATAGAGTTTGAAGCTTGGAGAACTAAGGCTAGTGCTGCTCCTAAAAGACATGGAAACTTATCTTATAATGAGATTATAGAGTCTGAACAAATATCTGGAAAAGAGAAAAAAGAAATATTAGAAGGTTTTATACAGGATAGAATACGACAAAGAAAAGATGTTGTTGAAAATATGTTTGAGGCTTATTCAAAAACTAAACCTGTATCGGTTAGAGGATATATCAGAAATCAATTTGATGTTCTGTTAAATCAAAGAGGTAAAAAAGATTTTGATCTTGTTGCAAAAAGACTAGGGTATCCCTCTGCTGCTGCCATGATACAATCGTCTGATAGTGTTGAGGATGAGATGAGGAAACGACTCTCTATAATGGGAGCAGTAAATAACCTAGAGCCTATGTAAAAAGAAACCCCCAGGAATTAACTGGGGGTTTTTAGTTTGTTACTTGTTTTTAGTTTTTTTATATTTTATCATTTTGTCTGAGTAAGAGAAGGCTTCTTCAACTATTTCCTCAGACCTGCTATACTTACCAGAGGCAAGGAGTCCTGACAAGGCATGTCCTGCAAAAAAATCGTCAGTCTCCACCTTTATCTGGGCAGTGTCTTTACTTGACACAAACTCTTGGGCTTCCTGCTCAAGGGTTTTTTTATTATCTTTTTTAGTCATTTATGTTTTTCTTTTAACGACTCTAACATCTTGGCAAGATACCACTGTGCTTTTTCCATATCTTCTACAGGATTAGTTTTATATCTGTAACGATGTTGATACTTGATTACGTTACCATGACAGTAATTTATAAAGCCATCTAGACCTAACACTTGTTTTATGTAGTCGATACATTCTATGCCATCGTCTGCATGATTATAATGAAAAGGTCTATCAACTGGATTAAATTTAGAACTCATCTCTTTCCTTCCTGCTAAGTCTATTATGTCTGATACAGTATACCTATTGCACTCTCCACAGTGACCATCATCATCTAAAAGAAAACCACAATCTTTACACTTCATATCAACCCCTAACTTACCTCAACGGTATGTCTACTATTTTCTATCACGTAGTCTAAAGGAAGTATAGTAACTAAGTCACCTCTTCCTGGTCTAGTAAGAAGACCAAACTCTCCTTTAAAATAGTCGGTGCATCTTTTTCTTAGATCATCTATTATATCAGAAGGATCTAATAAGTAGAATGCTTCCTTGGCTCGTACCGCAACAAATCTATCTATTCCGTTTGGTACTCCCCACCCCTTAGTAGGTTTCCAGTTGGGAGGACGTTTGACTGTACGTAACTCCCACCAGATTGTATAGTCCACTGGTCCTCTCCTTTCAAATCGTTTAGCTGCTTTAACATCTATCTTGCCAAACTCTTTGTCCAGAACATCCCAGTGTTCAAAGATGTCTTCATCCCTTGTAGCAGATCTAACAAAGTTATTTCCACGTAACTTTATAAACTCTTTCTCTGCTGCTGTTCCCTC
>Ga0209232_1002115_pt1 | contig 10086 bp, 22 predicted proteins | sample ETNvirenome_2_60_FD_184066 | JGI IMG/M metagenome (GOLD analysis project Ga0209232, IMG submission 184066) | Marine viral communities from the Pacific Ocean - ETNP_2_60 (SPAdes) (version 2) | ecosystem: Environmental > Aquatic > Marine > Oceanic | place: Pacific Ocean | collected 2013-06-22
TGGCTTCTTCACCCTGAAACGGGCGAAGGACAAGTGACCTGCAGCGGATCAGGTGTGAGGGGCGTAAGGCGCGCGAGCCTGTCCTAGTCCGCAACTATTTGTCTGGTGCTTTGGACTTGAACCTGGATCGGTGCAGCCTGATGCAGGATTCAAAGTGCCAGTTTGCCTGCCAATCGTTTTTGAAGTAGCGGGTCATGCCTGCGTGGCTGACCTCCCATTGCTGGATGCCGTCTTTCCAGACTTGCTTAATTGTTGGTCTAGTCATTGTTTGTTGGGGACTTACACGAAGCGCTACCAGCCCAAAAGCAGGCTTGCAGCCGTTTCCGGTACTGCACGCATGACGCCCCGATTATCAAAACTCGTCGTCAGCAGCTGCCCGTTTCGCTGGCAGGGTGAAGTCAGACACGTTCAGCTGCAGGCTGAAGCCTTTGCCGCCGCCTTCACCTTTGCGTTCATACTCTTGCAGCTTGCCTTGCCCGCAGACGGTGATCTTGTCGCCTTTCTGCATGTACTGCATAACGGTGTCGGCACGCTTGCCCCAGACTTGGCAGTTGATCCAAGTGGTTTCGTCTTTGCCAGTGCGTGCGGCAATGCTGAAGTTAGCGACCTGTGTGTCTCTGATTTCTTTGAGTTCTGGGTCTTTGCCGAGGTTGCCGTGTGCGGTGATGTTGAGCATTACTTGAAAAACTTGGAGAGGATGATTTTGAGGGCTTGGTTTTGGTTGTAGTTGCGCGACTCCATGAAGTGGCGCAACTTGTCGGCTAACTGATCGTCAAGCCGCACCTGAAAGAAGTTTTTGCGGCGCTTGAGATCAGCTTCAGCTTGTGACTGTGGCATTGGTTAAGCAGTGATTTCGTTCATGGCATTTTGGAGGAAAGTGCGATGGGCGTAGGTTTGGATCTTGTCTTTGACAAGTCCATCGGGATAGTTGAACTCCTTGCGGAACCGTTTGATTAGCTCTTGCTTGTGGTCCGGCTTGAGTTCTTTGATGACGCCGTGGAGCAACTCCTTTTCGTCATCTTTCATTGGGTCACTAGGTTTGGGCTCTGCAGCTGCAGGCTTGGCTGTTTCAGCTTGGCGGGCAGGACGGCTGACCTTTTTTTCAGGCTGTGGCTCTGATTCAGCATCAGTGTCCATGTCGGCAACGATGCCCAAGATTGAGCAGATTGCGTAGCGACGTTGATAGGTCACAGCTTTGCCCCATTCCTGGGTCTGGTTGCGGCCATCGCAGATCATCAGCTGGCAAGAGCTGCTGATGGTTTCGCCGCTGGTGTGATGCAGCGTTGTGACCAATGACTGGTCGTCAAAGGTTTGGGTGATGGCCAGGCCGTTGGCGTGCAGGGGTGGCGTCACTGTGGACAGCACGTTGGCAAGGTCTGCAAACTTGCCGTAGTTGGCCCGTGCATTTTTGTCGATTTTGTCGACAGCTTTGTGGAAGCCGATTAAGGCTTTGGTGAGTTCAGACATCAATGGTGGTGATGGTGATTAGGGCGCCCGGTGATTCACTGGCAGTGGCATAACGACGTTCAGCGTTGATGCTGAAGACTTGCGAGTCGTCGTCGTATGCAATGCCTGTCAGTGCATCGCAAACAGCTCTACAGAGCTTGTCCAGATCCCCAATGCGTGTGACGCAATGCTGTGGAGCATTGTCTTTGAGGTTGCCGTTGGCGCGGAAGTGGGCTTTCGGCCTGGCAAAAACAAAGGTCAACGTCAGCGACACGGGTAGTTTGGCATGCCATTGCTTAGGTTGCAACCTGCGGGCACAACCGGCAACAACTGCACGCCATGGACTTACGGCGGCTGAGCTTTCCCCGAGGATTGCTCTTCCTTTGATGTAGCGGTGGACCTTTTTGCTGCCTTGCGGCGCTGGCTTGCCTTTGGCGTAGAAGGTGTAGCTGTTTGACACTGCTGCCTTCGTTGAGCGTTGTAGAACGCTTTTTCTAATGCAGTCAGCTTTGGTGAGCTTTCACTGAGTGCAGCCTGTGCGCTTGCCTTTGCTTCGGCAACGTACAGATGAGGTGATGTGCTCCAGTAAATGCCCTTGCCCATTACTTCAGTTTTTCACAGGCAGGCTGCCAACCTTGCTGACAGTGATACGCCTGTTGCTGATCCAAGGTTGTGGTGAGTGAGTACCAAGCTGCTGCGCCGAACAGCGCAAAGGCGACGACGGTGACAATCGTGTTGGTCTTGGTGGTGGCTTGTTCAGGTTTGTAGTTCATGGTTCAGTTGCGGGTTTTGGGTGGACGGCCCCGACGAGGTTTGGATGCTTGGGCTTGCTGGGCTTTGTACTTTTCCTTGGCTTTGTCTCTTGCTTCCGCCAAGAGCTTGCAGGCGCGGTGGTCTTCCTCAAGTGCTTTGTACTTGGCCTGGGCTTCAACAACCTGTTTGCACCTTTCAACAATCACTTCTTGGATCATTTCTTGGGCCTGGTGGTGGCGCCAAAACCAAGTTTCAGAGTCTTGGTTGGTGTACTCCTTGAGCAGTTTTTCATGCTCATCGGTGACATCCTCTTGCTTGAACTGCTGATCGATAGTGGCGTCAAACGCAGCCATCAATGAAGTCACCTTGCGGGCTTCCATGATGACTTCGCGGTCTGCCTGGCGGATGTCTTCAAACCGTTGACGATGTGCAGCCAAGGCCTGAATGACTTCAGGCTGTGCTTCAACGAAACGGTTTTGCGCAATGTAATCAGTTGGGTCCATTGTCGTAAAACTTGGAAAGGTGTTCTTTGAAGGCGTCTGGCCTTGAGCCGTAAGCCTGCAAAGCTTTGCCCAGCAGGTCGGCTTCCAAGTAGCCCAGTGATTGGCGGAAAGGTTGTGGCCCGTTGCCTTCACCGACAAGGGTGAGGAACTTGCCCCAAGTGCTTTCGTCTTCGTTGTTCTGCCAATCAGCCAAGCGATCCATGTGATACAAGGCTTCTTGGTAGTTCATCGGCGGCGTTGGTGATAAAGGTCAGTGAGCTTGAGGTCCATGAGGGCAACTTGGTTAGCCCAGCTGCCAATCTCTGGAATGTCGTCTGGATCGGGGAGGTTGTTGCGTGCATCTCTGGCCAACTCGTAGAGAAGGTCTAGTTCTGCACCCGTGAAGGTGAGTGTGTAGACAGGTCGCATCACATCCCCAGCTTTTGCTTGACCAGCTTGCCGATCATGTTGCGGTACTTGCTGACAGCCTTGCGGTGAGTAGTCACGGCAGCCATGTCGTTGGCAGCAATGGCGTGGCTGTAAGAAGTTTGTGCGTCATCAAGAAGAAGCTTGATGTCGTCGATTTGCTGCTGAATGGTCATTGGTTTGTGTGTGTGAGGGACATCCCTGCCCCGTTGAACATATTATGGCATGCCATTGTCCGGTTGACAAGTCCACAGCTTTCCGGATTTGACCGCATCCCACATCACCTCATTAATAAGGTCAGACACTTGCACTCCTTTGAGTTCTGCTGCTACCCGCAAAATCACCATCAGGCCTTGATCTGTTTTGCCCTGCAGACGTGCTGTGCTTTTTGTCAGCAGCAGGCCCGGATTGTCACCTTGCTGAAAAAATGCGGTGATCTGGTCTGGCTGGTTTGATGCTGTGATTTTGCCGTCAGTAACAACGTCGAGCGGCGAACGTGGTTCTGTTGCTGCAACCTTCAAGGCATGCTCATTCAGCAGCCTGTTTGAAATCATCTGATCGCTTGGTTCTTGCTTTTCAAAGGCAAGTGCTGCGCCAGACCATTGAACCGTTTCTTCATTCCGTGCTCCCCAGACCACTACCTTGAAATAAAGCCCAGAAGATGCCAGTTCATCGTTCCCAATGTTGGTTAAGTCTTGGATCGTTGCGTCTGGTACTTGATTGTTCGGGCCTGCAAAAATGCGTATTTTTTCAGCATGGCCTTGGTTGATCACCATGCCGTACAAATGTTTTCCAGGCTGGGCTTCAGTGATGCAGGCCCTGATCTCTTGCTTGGTTAAATCCAATGCCGTGTGTGTGATGGCCCGCGAATGGTGGCATGCCAATTACTTGCGTGCAACCCTCGGGATAATTTTTTCCTTCCGCTTGACGCTGCCCTTGGCACGTTTCTTACCGTGCTTGATATACCTTTGCCGGGTTGTTTCTGCTGCAGCTGCAACAGCATCAGCCCTGCCAGGCGGTTCACCTGGCCCACCATTTGCAGGATCGAGCAGCTCAGACCAGTTCAGCGTCATTACCACCATTCCTCCAGTTCTTTTTGCTCAAATTGATAGCGATCCCAGCTGTCTAGCCATGCTTCAACACAGTCATCCGGGTTTTGCCGAATAACGCGGCACTCTTTGGGGCCGGACACAACTGTCACGCACTTATCAACATGCAGTGCAGGGTGGTGGTCAATGAGCATGGCCAAATATGCCCCAAGCTGATCGGTAGCAGCTTCGCGAGTGCGTGCCCTGCTTTTGCTGCCAACAGTCTTCAGGTCGCCCAAGATGATTTCACCAGTTGATGACTGGAGCAGGAAGTCAAACGAACCGCCCATTGATTTTCTTGGGTCGCACAGCCTGTATTCAGTGGCAATAACTTTTGCGCCCTGAAACAGCTCACACTCCAGCATTGGGTCAACCCAGTCAGTCCACCGTTCAGCAAACTCAATGGCTTCACCCTTCAGGTGGTTTTCCAAAGCGTTGTGAATCTGTTCGCCCCTTGCAGCCCAACCAGAAGGGCCGTCCTTGTATCGCATGATGTTGGCCAAGGCGTCAGGTGAAAGCTTTGCTCCCAGCACGCCAGTGACTGACCTTGCAAGCCATTCAGCCTTGTATTTGTAGCGGTGCCATTCCGGGAAAAATGACAGTCCTTTGATTTCTTTGATGGTTGGGGGTTGCCTGGCCGGGTCATTCTGGGCACACTTCGCCGGCAAAGCAAGCCCAAAACGTGCCTGAACTGGAACAGATCACCAACACAAGAGTCCTCATCGACCCAAGGGTGATCGCTGAAGTGGACCGCAAAAAACCAATCGGTGTCAGTCGCACTGGCTGGGTCAATCTGCTTTTGCAAAAGGCCATCGCATCTGAGCCTGAGCCGCTGGCTCGTGATTGACTACGACAAGGAGCACCGGGCATGGGAGCTTCTGCAGTGGCAGATCTGGTCATTGCCTGGTGAGTTTGATGAAGACCTGGCAGCCAAGGGCTATTACACAGACCTGCAGCGCAAAAGGTCGGACCAAGCTTTAGACGCTTGGGATGCTGAACATCCCCAGCAAACCAGCCCCGAACTTGAAGCCTTCAAAGAGCTTGAGCGGCTGGGTGTTTACGGACAACGCACATGGTTCTCGCCTTCCAAGGCCAAAGATGGGTTCTACACACAACGCCTCAAACAACGACAGCAACGCGGATCCAAGCCTTCAAGACTGCTTGGATCAAGTCGCTTCACTCAAAAGCGCAGCCGTAAAAGTCGTTGGCGCAACGACTGATTCTGTTGATCGCCTGTTCATGCTGCGGAACCAAGCTGAAGAGCTTGGCTGCGCCCTAAGCAAATCAGAAGCGGCGCATTACTTGGCGCAGGCCACTGGCCGAAACGTTGGCATCCCGGAGCCAAAGCAAGGCGGGCAGAAGCTTGACGTTTCCCCTGTCCCTTGGCTGTGGGAGGGCGTCATCATGCGTGGCCGTCAGAACTTGGTGGTGGCACCACCCAAGGTCGGCAAGTCTGCCTTGATGACAGCCATGGCTGCTGCTGCTCTGCGTGGTGACCCTGACTTCCTTGGCATCCCAGTCCACGGGCAGATCAACAAGCTGATCATCGTTGGCACTGACCAGAACGTATCTGACTGGTGGGTGCTGTTTGATCGTGAAGGCTTGGGCACCCAAGGCGTTGACCAGGACGGCGAACGTTTCCACAAGTTGGCGGAAGGCGTCATCCTTTGGAGCCTTGAGGATGCGGTGCAGCTCAACGACAACGGACTTGAAGCCATTGCTGCCATGGCGTCCAAATATCCCGGCTCACTGGTGCTGATAGACACGTATCACGCCTGCGTTGGCCAGCTTGGGATTGAGGAAGCCAGCAGCGACTTTGACATTCCGGCCCGCAAGCTTGAAGTCGTGCTGTCTGGCACTGGCAGCACCACTGTCCTGATCCACCACACCAATAAGTCGGTGTCTGGCGGCAATGCCATCACAGCCAGCCGGGGGAGCAACAGCCTTGCAGGCGCTGTCAGCTGGTCTGTGTTGCTGAACTGGCTAAAGGTGCCTGTTGAAGGCCAGATGCAAACCGATCATCGGATTGCTGTGAAGCCGATGGGCAGGAGCAAGGCCACCAACTTGGTGGTTGAGCTGACTGACGACGGCTGGGTCAGCCATGGCGATGGTGACGATGCCATTGCAGCGGAAGCCCGTGCCCAGGTTGAGGAAACGCTGCAGGGGCGTCAGGAGTCTGCTTATGACCATTGCTGTCAGCTGTGGGAAAACAAGGTCCACACAACTGCTGCTGAGATTGCCAGCCACTGCAACATCAGCAGGCAGAAAGCACTCCGGACGTTGAAAGCCTTGGTCACCAAGGGGTTGATCGTGCAGGACGGTGAGCTGCCTGCTGATACGGCTGGACGGCCTGCTGCTTTGTATCGCCCTGTATTTGACACCCCTAATGACCCATCCAAAAAAACAGGGGGTCAAAAGGGTCAAACGTGTCAAATTCAAGAATCAGCAGCTGACGAGCAAGGCCTTGGGGGTCAAAGGGGTCAAATACCACCAGCACTGGGAACTGATGCCTCGCGCGCACATATAAAAAGGGATTTGACACATAAAACACACTTGACCCCCTCTGACGGTGGAGGGGTGCCTGAGGGGGTCTTATTGCCGGTACCTGTTGGCACGCATGTTGAACGGTTGATTGGCGACTCTTGGAAGAACGGCTGGCTTGTGCGTGATGGTTCCAATCCCAACCGGATGGTGATCGCCAAGCTGGGCAACGAGATGCTGACCATGAGCAATCAGCGTTGGGGTGTGGACATCCGTGAAAACAAGGGCAGCGTCTTCGCTGCACCAGCAGCAGAAGACGATGAATGGTGATGCGTGTTCTCGTTGCTTGTGAGTACAGCGGCAGGGTGCGTGATGCCTTCCGCAGTTATGGCCACGATGCTTGGTCTTGCGATTTGCTTGAGTGCGAAGCAGATCCGCAGTGGCACCATCAAGGCCCCGTTGAGGATTTGCTGCACGACGGTTGGGACTTGATGATCGCCCATCCGCCTTGTACATACTTGGCCATCAGTGGCATGTGGGCGACTTACTCAGGCAAACGTGATCCAGCCTTGACTACTGATGCTTTGGCCTTTGTCCGTTTGCTTATGGATTCACCTATCCCCAGGTGGTGCATTGAGAACCCCATAAGCATGATCAGCACGGCGATACGCAAGCCGAATCAAATCATCCAGCCTTGGGAGCATGGACACGGCGAAACTAAGGCGACTTGTTTGTGGCTTAAAAACCTTCCAAAGCTCAGGCCAAGCAACTGTGTTGAAGGCCGCGAGCAAAACATAATCAAAATGCCGCCAAGCCCAGATCGCTGGAAACAACGCAGTCGTACCTACTTGGGAGTGGCAGCAGCGATGGGCAAGCAATGGGGTGACAGTCCTTTGCCGCCAGTTGCCGATCAACTTGGCTTGCCATTTGTTTGATGGCATGCCATAATCTAATCAAGTTCAGCCGGAGACGGCCACACATGACCACTGCACTCCAGACCGACCGCTTTGAAGTTGGGCAAATCGTTTGCTCCAGCTACGGCTACGACATGACGCTGGTTGAGTACTACGTCGTCACCCGTGTCACAAAGGCCAGCGTATGGATGCGCTGCATCAACACCATCGTCACTGGCGACGATGGCCGTGGTGAGGGCAAGGCTGTCCCCGACATGAAATCACTAGAGCCAGACAGCCCGTTTCAGCATGTCCCTGTCTTCCGCAAAAGGATTCAGGTTTCGGAGGGCAAGCAATACGTGTCCGACAGCATCAAGTATTTCCGCATCTGGGACGGCAAGCCCCAGTACTACAACAGCTGGGATTGATTTCAGCCAATGGCTTGCCATCTACACGGTGGCATGCCATAATCTAATCAACGGGGCGGGAGCCTCACACACACAGCACCATGAACAACACCGTTCTTTTCCAAGCCGTCACCACCATCGACTACTGCGGTGAGCAGGTCAGCATGGTTGAAGGCCCTGCGTTCTTCACCCGCCAAGAAGCTGAGGAGTGGCTCAAGGCTTCTGACCTTGACGACAGCTACACAGTGCAAGGCGTGAAAGCTTTTGAAATGTGAGGCCAATGGCTTGCCAATATGTCAATGGCATGCCATAATAAGTTCAAGAAAGGCAGGGATGCCAACTCACATGATCAACCTTTTCAACATCATCGAAACCATCGAAGCTGAACTGGGTGGTGAACTCACCGCCATTCAGCAGTACAAAATCAAGCAGCAAGCCAAAAAGCTCATCGCTCAAGGCACCACCAACGAAGACGACCTGGCTGGTGAAGTTGCTTTCTGGTTCGCCGCCAACGGCATCTGATTCACACCACACCGAGAGGTACACACACCATGGACAACCACAACATGCGACTCCTTTGGTTTGAGTCGTTTCAAAAGCATCAAGATGAGCTTGAAGCAGCCAACCTTTTGAAGCTTCAAGCCATGGAACCTCAAACCCGCTACTACGTTGAAGCCAAGCTGGACGGCATGCTGGCATGGACTGAGTGGGCCTACACACGCCATGAACGTGATCAGCTCGTTGCAGACGCTGAAGAAGCTGGTTTCACCTACACCGTGGAAGAGTACGAGTAGTGCCAAGCCCACAAGACCGTAAGCATGCTGCCGCTAATGGCTTATGCACAAGCTGTTGCAAAAGACCCCAAGCCTTGCATCGGGTTACCTGCCATCACTGCATCACAAGGGTTTCTATCCAGAATTACTTCAAACACAAGCGCGGCCCCGCCTCTGTCCATGGCTCTTGCTTTGTTGACGGCTATACGCCTCAGTGGCTGCAAATCGTTTTTGACAAGTTCGATGGGCGTTGCTTTTACACAGGGGCTGTGATTGAAATTGGTGGTGAGGAAACAGCTGCAGTCACCCTGGACATCCCAAGGAAACTGGTCACGGTCTACGGAGAAGCCAAGGTGGTTCATCACAGCAATCTTGTCTGGTGTCACCGTGCAGTGAAACGATTCAAAGGGCAGTTGACTGGTGATGATTTCAAGCGCCTTTGGAAAGACCTGACGTTCCGCAAGGGCGACAGCTCTTGATTTTCAGTCGGGGAGCCTGATGCCTGCTCTTCCCCCAGCAGGCTGAAAGCTATACAACACCCGTTGAACGAGGCGGGAAAAGCAGGGCGCCTGTGTGTGGCGATCTATCCCCCGACTTCAAACATGGACCAACACCTTCGGACACAGCAACATCTGAACAACCTTCAAGCCTTCTTGGACTATGAGCAGCGCCTCAGAGATGCCTATGCCAAATGCCAAGATCCGCAACCTCGACGACGGTTGTGTTCAGATAACGATCGGCAACATCAGCGGAACCGTAAGTTCACATCACTTGGTTGAACCGAAGCTTCGTCAACTACGGCTACTCTGGAAAGCGAATCCAGATAACTGGCAGTGACAATCGCATCAGACAAAATCGTCCAGCGTGAAACTGAAGTTCTCAAACCATACGAAAACAATCCACGGCAACATTCAGAAGCGCAGCTTGATCGTCTTGTCCGATCAATCAAAGAGTTCGGCTTTACCAACCCAATCCTTATTGATGATGATTGCAATGTGATTGCAGGCCATGGCCGATTGTTGGCTGCTGAGCTGATGGGCTTGGCCCAAGTGCCGACCATCACACTTGGCCACCTCACAGCTGATCAGCGCCGTGCCTACGTCATCGCTGATAACCAGCTGGCACTCAACAGCACTTGGGATGACGATGTGCTGCAGGCTGAACTGCAAGCCTTGGGTGAAGCTGGCTACGACCTGACTCTTCTGGGCTGGGGTGACGACTTGCCCACCTTTGGTGAGGACATTGACCTGTCGGCCCTTGATGACTTGGAAGACGATCCAACAGCAGAGCTGGCTGATGGTGTCATGAAGGCCATCCAGATTGAGTTCCGCCCTGAG
>Ga0209232_1002117_pt1 | contig 10077 bp, 8 predicted proteins | sample ETNvirenome_2_60_FD_184066 | JGI IMG/M metagenome (GOLD analysis project Ga0209232, IMG submission 184066) | Marine viral communities from the Pacific Ocean - ETNP_2_60 (SPAdes) (version 2) | ecosystem: Environmental > Aquatic > Marine > Oceanic | place: Pacific Ocean | collected 2013-06-22
TTGTTCTACTTTTCAACAGGCCGTCAAACCTGTTCAAGTCAAAACTATAGCCGAAAGATCACCTATATATCATCCGCCTTTGCCTTACCCTATGAGTCTTACAAATGTAGATTGGGAGGTTTTAACGCCAACCACTATGCAAGAGTATTTAGATAGTTTGTCAGCAGGGAACGCACCACCAAGAGCTTTCTACTCCTTGTCAGCTAGAGAATATGAAAATCTATCTATGGATATGGCAGAGATAACTAGATACACAAAAGATGTACTTGCCATCATCAAATACTATAGAGAGTTAGATAAACCACAGGAGACTGAAGATGAGTAATTCGCCAGACGAGTTTGTTTATAGAGCAACGTTAGATCGTGTTATAGATGGAGATACTTTCGATTGCATACTTGATTTAGGGTTTGACGTTAAATTACACAAACAAAGAGTTCGTTTGGCTGGAATTGACACCCCAGAAAGTCGTACTAGAAATTTAACTGAAAAGGCTCTAGGATTGAAAGCCAAAGAAAGGCTAAAAGAATTATGCGTTGGCACATTTAAAGTTAAATCACTTGGTAAAGGTAAGTACGGTAGGATCCTGGGGATACCATATACTCAAGATGGTAAAGACATTTGTGCAAAACTTATTAAAGAGGGTCACGCAATTGAATATTGGGGTGGCACTAAAACTAAAAAATGGGGGTAAGATGAACATATCTGAAGAAGGTATATCCTTAATAAAACACTTTGAAGGATGTCGTTTAGAATCATATCAAGATTCTGTAGGTATTTGGACAATTGGATATGGAACAATCAAGGGTGTTAAAAAGGGAGATAAAATTAACCAAGACGAAGCAGAACATTTATTACAAGAAGAAATGCCTGAGTATGAAGGTTACATAAATGATATGGTAAAAGTTCCTTTAGAACAAAACCAATTCGATGCACTTTGCTCTTGGGTATTTAATTTAGGACCAAAAAATTTGCAGGAGTCAACTTTATTAAAATTATTAAATGCAGGTGATTATCACACTACACCAGAACAAATAAAGCGTTGGAATAAAGCTGGTGGTGTTATTTTAGGTGGTTTAGTTAAACGTAGAGAAGCTGAAGCTAATTTGTTTGAAGGCAAAGAATGGAGCAAAGTTTAAATGGCACTACAAAAAACTATATTTAGACCTGGTATTTATAGAGAGGGTACTGACTATGATAATGAGGGCGGTTGGTTTGATTGTAATTTAGTACGGTTTAGAAAAGGCAGGCCAGAAAAGTTTGGTGGGTGGAGCAAACTTACAAGCAATACTTATTTAGGTACGGCTAGAGCCTTACACCCTTGGGTTTCTTTAGGCGGCACTAAATATCTTGGGATTGGTACCCATCTTAAATACTATGTTGAATCTGGTGGTAATTTTAACGATATAACTCCTATAAGAAGCACTACATCTGCTGGTGATGTAACATTCTCTGCAACTAATGGAGATGCAACAATTACTGTTGCAGATACATCACATGGGGCAGTTGTGAACGATTTTGTAACTTTTTCTGGAGCCTCAAGTTTAGGAGGTAATGTAACAGCAGCCGTTTTAAATCAAGAATATCAAATAGCAACTATAGTGAATGACAATAGCTATACAGTAGAAGCAAAAGACACTTCAGGGACTACAGTTATTGCAAATGCTTCTGATAGCGGCAACGGAGGATCTTCTGTTGTTGGCACCTATCAAATAAATGTTGGACTAGATGTTTACGTTGCTGGTACAGGTTGGGGTATAGATGGTTGGGGTGCAGGAACGTTTGGAAGCACAAGCGCTTTAAGTTTAACCAACCAATTGAGATTATGGACACATGACAATTTTGGAGAAGATTTAATTATAAATGCACGATCAGGTGGTATTTATAAATGGGTAGAAAATAATGGAGTGGGTACCAGAGCAGTTGAGCTTTCTGGCATTACTGGTGCCAATCAAGTTCCAACCGTAGGTCTACAAGTTATTACTTCAGAAAAGGATAGGCACTTGATAGTCTTGGGTGCAGATCCTATATCAGGAACTTCTAGAACAGGTACGGTTGATCCTATGTTTATAGCATTCAGCGATCAAGAAAATTCACTAGAGTTTGAACCAACTAATACAAATACCGCAGGGTCACTAAGACTTTCTTCGGGATCTTCAATAATTGGTGCTGTTAAATCAAGACAAGAAATAATGATTTGGACCGATACTGCTCTTTATAGTATGCAATTTATTGGCCCTCCATTCACTTTTGCAGTTAACTTAATTAATGAAGGTATAGGTTTAGTTGGACCTAAAGCAGCCATTACCGCACCTCAGGGTATTTATTGGATGAGCTACAATAATTTTTATATTTATAACGGTAGTGTGCAAACTATTCCTTGTACCGTACATAATTATGTTTTTGGTGATATTAATCTAGGACAGTCTTTTAAATTTAACGCATTTACTATTTCAGATAAAAGTGAAGTAGGATGGTTCTATTGTTCATCAAGTTCTACAGAAATAGACAGGTACGTTATCTATAACTATATAGAAAACCTATGGATTTATGGATCTTTAACCAGGACAGCTTGGCTAGATGCTGGTATAGAAAATTACCCTAGAGCTGTAAATGGAGGTTACTTATATCAACAAGAAATTGGATTTAATGATGATGGATCTCCTATGACAAACGTGTTTATTGAAAGTTCTGATTTTGATATAGGTGATGGTGAACAATTTACTTTTATAAGAAAGATCATTCCAGATTTTAAATTTTTACAAAATACTAACGCTGGTAATATAAATATTGTAGTTAAAACAAGAAACTTTCCAGGAGATTCTTTGACTACAAATTCTACAAATGCAATTACTGAAACGACTACACAAGCTTATGTCAGAGGCAGAGCAAGGCAAATGGTTTTGAGATTTGAATCTGATGATGATGCTACTGGTAATGGTAACTTGGATATTGGATGGAGATTAGGAGCTACTAGGATAGATACAAGGCCTGATGGCAAAAGATGAGCAAAATATTACAAACTCAGTTGCCTATTGCTACCGGAGACGTTAGCTCAGAAACTTTCAACAGGTTAGTAAGAATATTAGAAATTAACTTAGGTGCTGTAGATCCAGATCAAACCAGACAAGTTAATGATGCAGATAAAACAACTCTTAATTTTTTAGCCGGATCTATTATATGGAACACTACTTTGGGTGTTTTACAGGTCTATACTGGCAACAAATGGGTGGATATAGGAGAAAGAACAAACGATTTTGGTTTTGAAATGACTGCCTCTGTTGGTAAAGTTGATGTTAAAACTAACGGTAACATAACAATTAATGTCTAAAGCAGTAGAAATACAAGAGTACAAAACAAAGAACATATTGTTAGAACATCCTGCTGATTGGTATATAGATGACCAAACATTTGATGCAGTTCAACACTCGTTATCAGATATTGTAAATTTTTATGAAAACCAAGGTAATAACAACCCTGTAAAAAATAAATTACACAAAATCATAAAAGAACCGTTAAAAGATGTATATACGGTTCCATTCTTTTCAGAGAAATTTTGTCAGATATTATTAGACGAAATGCATAATTTAGAAGACTTCTACGGATTTATACCCAATCCAGAAGAGGATGAACTTAGACAAATACCTGAAATAACCTTTCAAGATAATTGTCCAGAAATATATAACTCTTTGTTTCAAACAATATATACTATAGGTAATCCTATATTTTTAAATATTTGGAATAGGCACGTAAATGGTGGTGGAATTCAAATAGCTAATTATAATTTAAAGGATAAAAAACAGGGTGCTTGGCATCATGATGCTAGTGCTGATATAAGTATGGTCGTTCCTTTGAATACTGGCGAGTATAAAGGCGGCGGTACTGAGTTTTTAAATCGTGGTACGGTTGAACCATTACCTACGGGCCACGCTCTAATATTTCCGAGTTTTACTCATATGCATAGGGGATTATCGGTAGAATCAGGAAATAGATACTTACTTGTATTTTGGTTAAAATGTATAGAAGAATAGGGTAGAATTTAAAAATGAACATTATAGACAACTCAGGAACAGGTTTAGCTGCCTTAGGACGTGATGAAGACCGTTTTATAGCACACGTTGCACCAGGCGAAATGGTGGTCCCACCAGTCATATCAGACAATACTAGAGCAATAATAAGAAAAGAAATGGCCGCTGTAGGCTTAGATCCCAATCAATATGAAGTGGGTCAGGGTATGTCTATTAACCCTATTACAGGGCAAGCAGAGTTTGGTTTTTTAAAAAAGATAGCTAAAAGCGTTAAGAAGGTAGTTAAAAAGGTTGCGCCTATTGCAGCCGTAATACCTGGTCCTTGGCAACCGTTTGCTGCTGTATATCAAAAAGGTAACGCGGCACTTAAACTAGCCAAAGGTGAAGGTGGTCTTGGTGAGATTTTGACATTAGCTGCTGGTGGTAATCAAAGTGTATTTGGCAAATCAGGTGCGTTAGATAAAATAACTTCTGGAGATTTTGCAAATGTTGGTGGAGGGTTTAAATCTGCCCTTGGAAATATTGGTCAGGTAGCTAAATTAGATGCAGCTGGAAATGTTATGACGGATGCTTCTGGTAAGCTTATTACAGAATTTAAACCGTTGTCTTACGGAAGTAATATTCTACAGAGTAAAGCAAGCGATCTCAAACAAGGATTTGGTGGACTGCTAGGCGGTAACGTGGGTAAATTTAACCCAATAACCGGTCAAATGCAGTATTTAGACGCAGCAGGTAATATTACAACTGACATTTCAAAAGTAGCCGCACAAGGATTTAATCCATTACAAGGAATTTCTCCTATGAGCAATATGCCTTCTGAAGTATTTGTAGATGCATCAGGAAATGCTATTTCAAAAGATGCCTTTGATAAACTACCTGCGGCAGACCAAGCAAAATATAGCGGAAAGTTAGTGCCTCAAAGTTCTGCAATAAGTAGAGCAGTAACAGGTAGCCCAAGCGGAACAGCAACTGCTGATCAAGTTGCTTCTACACAGGGACCGTTTAGAGAATTTTTAGATGATCAATTAGGATTTGATCCTAGCGGAGAAAGTGGTATATACAAATTCCTACCTGGCGGCGGAGACGGCGGAGGAGGTATGGGAGGCGGTCTTGCTTTAGCAGGACTTGCAGCTCTTTACGGTAAGGTAGTCAAAGATGCAGCTAAGAAGACTGAAGGTGGTTTAACTGACATAAGACAATCAAAAAGACCAGATCTTGCTCCAGCACCCGTATTTGCAGGTTTTGACTTAGGTGTAAGAAAACAAGCTGCTTTTGGGGGACCGATAGGATACGGTAGACAGCAATTTAATCAAGGTGGTATGGCAGTAAAAGAACTTGATATGCGTCAAGGTGGTGAGTCAGCTGGTCCAGGAACAGGCACATCTGATGATATACCGGCTATGCTTAGTGATGGTGAGTTTGTAATGACAGCCGCAGCTAATAATGGAGCGGGTGGATTTAAGTTCAACAAAACAAAAAAAGGTATTGAGTTGATAGCTGCTAGTAAACCTAATAGAGAAAAAGGTGTAGACGTTATGACCAACCTTATGGAAACTTTTGAGAAATATAACAAATCTGGGAGTATGGCATAATGGCTGAAACAATAGATCCTGTATTACAGGGACAGGTAAGCTCCGAAACTATTACAGACCCGTTGATACGGGCTTTATATTTTGGTACCGAAGGCACTCCAGGATTCTTTAATCAATTACAGCAAGCAGGTGCAAATTTAATAGGTACTGATGTACCCTTACAACAAACTGCTGGATTAGATCCTTTAGAAACTTTAGCAAGAGAAAGAGCAGAGGCAGGTTTAGGTTCATTTCAACCGTTTTTTGATAGACAACAAGGTTTGATAGATGAAGCTATAGCACAATCTAGAAGAGCAGAACAATTACAAGATCCATACTTTTCAAGAGCAGAAGAGCAATACGGTTTAGGTTTAGGTGATGCTTTATCTGGCATTCAACAAGCTAGAGGTATAGCAACAGGCGCGGTAGATGAATTTGGAAACCGTATAGGTGAATCAGAAGATCTATTGAGAGGTACGTTGGGTGCTTACGATCCTATGATGACACAACAATTCTATAACCCTTACGAGGATAGAGTTGTTCAGCAAACTATAGACGACATAATGGAGGCTGGAGAAAAGCAAGATATAGCATCTAGAGCGCAAGCCATATCTGCTGGTGGTGAATCAGCTTTTGGATCTAGAGCAAGACTTGGCGCAGAAGAAAGAAGAGAATCTTTGGGAAGGGGATTGGCAGAAGCATTAGGCAATATTAGATCTAGAGGCTTCTCAGAAGCACAACAAACAGGTATGGGTGAGTTTGCTAGACAAAGAGCAGCAGAAAGAGCTGCGGCTTCAGGATTAGGTGGATTTGCGGGATCAAGACTAGGTGCTGACCAAGGACTAGCAAGTAACTTACAAGGATTTGGCCAAAGCGAAGCTGCTGCAAGAGCAGGGCTAGCGGGCGGTTTATTAGGTATAGGCGCACAAAGAGGCGCTGGTGCATCTGGATTAGGTGCGCAGTTGGCAGGATATGGCGGTCAGTTGGCTGGCGTAGGAACGAACCTTGATGCATTAGGAAGAGGTCAAAGATCTGAATTAATGGGATTAGGTTCTACTGCTAGAGGCATACAAGAAACAGGATTTGGCAGACAGTTTGCTCAACAGATGGGACAACAAATGAGGCCTTTACAAACTATGCAGACTATTGGTTCTTTATTACCTGGTTACAAGCAAGCAGGTAGTCAGATTGATTCAACATACGGTATGGCTCCTGATCCAAGCGCACAAGGTCTTGGTGCTGCCTTCTCAGCCTACGCAGCATTACAACCACCAAGGACAGGTTAATGAGCTATTTACAAAGAAAAATGTTCGCTAATGGTGGTGGAGTTAGTGTTGCTCCAAATCAAGTTATTGTAGGTGATGAAACTTTTACTATAGATCTAAATAGATTTGAGCAAGCAATACGTCAAGGTTTGTTAGACGGCACAGATTTATATCCGATAATTAACGCACCAGGTGCGCAACGAGGATCTGAGGTACAAAGAATATTAAATGAATTTGCAAGAGTTGACGAACCACTAATATACCCAAATAGAATTGCAGCAAATATAATGGGCATTTCTCCAGAAGACAGGTCAGCTAGCAAGCTATACGAACCTGGTGATTTTGGATCTGCGGTACAAGATGTTGGATTGGAATTACAAAGATATGGTCAAAGTGTAAGAAACGTAGCCGCTGATGCAGGAAATTTAGCCGCTAGAGGGTTAGGAGGTATTGCAGATTATTTGACTGGCCCTGATATAGCAGGAGCTTTTGGAGGATTAAAAGGCCGAAAAGCAGCAATTCAAAGACAAGCAGAAGGTCAAACTTACATGCCTGAAGGTGACATATTTTCTAAAGTGCCTTTAATGACACAAGATGATGTTGCAAGAATACGTTTACGTCAATTAGGTGATATTGCTTCTTTGTCAGACACAATTCAACAAGATATAGAAACTTTAGAAGATCCAGATGTAGTAGATACAGCAATCGTTGAAGAAGTAACCGAGCAAGCCCCTAGAGAGTTACCTAGAGGAATAGTAGAAATTAGAAACATAAGCCCTGATGATTATGAAGGGTCCAATATAGCTCTGTTAAAACAAGAAATGGAAATAATAGGTAGAGATGAAGAAGGCAATCCTTTACCAGAAACAAGATTATTACAGGATCCTAAAATACAAGATCTCTTAGACGAAATCAAACCTATTGAGTTGAAAGTTGATGTGGACAAAACAGAGGCTGATAGTTTATTAGACGTTGAAGAAAAGTTTGACGGTTTACCTGATAGTGAAGTTCAAAAACTTTTAGATCCGATTAAACCTATTTTATCTATACCAGAGGCTGCCGCTGAAGCGAGAGAAGAACAAGAAGAACAAGCCGAAGATCAACGTTCTTCAGCTAGAGATGCCGTTACTAGAAAATTAGAAGAACCAGGATTCTTTGGATCTGATAGGTTCTTAGACTTTATTAGGAATGTGGGTGGCGAACTTACTAGAACAGGTCAGTTTGGTACAGGTCTATCTCTTGGTGCATCTAAGGCCGCTGAAGAAAGAGCCGCTAGAGAGTTGATGGCTGAACAAGAAGAAAGAGACTTTGCATCTAAACTAAGACTTGCTAGAGCTGAAGCAGCACTAGAGGGTACTGGATTTATGGATCCTACTGATGCAAATAAAATTGTAGATCAAGAAAATGCTCTAGCTGACAATATTCAATCATTTGAAAAGAGTAGAAATACTTTATCTAATTTAAACAAAGTTATAGGAATTTTAGATGAAGGTGGAGCTACTGGATTGAGAGGTTTCTTTGGTGAAGCAACTGATATGATCGAAGCCGCTATAAAATCTGATACCGGAAAATCTTTTGAAGATCTAAACCCTAGAACTAGAGCTAATTCTTTGTTAAAAGTTCTAAGACAGGCAAATGTAAGAGAAATACTAGGTGAATCTGGTAAAACTATTTCTAATTTAGACAGACAGATTGTTGAAGATGTATTTGGAGATATTAGATTTGGAACACCTGTTTCTGTTTCAATTAAGAAACTTGAAGACAGTAGAAAAAATATTCTTAATGGAATGATGAGTACCCAAAACAAGATTATAAATTCAGCATCTTTCTTTGATAATGTTGGGTATGATTCACAATCATTAAGAATTAATCAACCAATACTAGATTTAATAAAAGCATTTACATTTGCAAATGCAGAATCATATATTGCACCTGACACATCTGATGCAGGTATTATTGAGACAACTTTATAATGCCTAGATATAGAGTAAATATTTCTGAGGGTGTATCTGAGATTGTAGATGCAGATACCGAAGACGAAGCTAAGAAAAAAGTAAAAGCTATTATTGCTACAGGTGCTACTTCACCTTTTTACGACAAACTTTATTTTGATTACGATACAGGGGTACGAGGTAAGTTTGAAAAGTTAATTGACAAAGGTACAGAACGTGAAGGTGATTTAAAAAATCTTAGAGCGCAATTAGCTAGAGCAGAGACACCTAGAGAACAAGAAACCGTATTAGAAAACTTTGTAGGATCCTCGGGTTTTACTAGAAATACAAAAGGACAGGTTGCTTTGACTCCAGTAGGATTAGAAGAACTAGGCCTACCAATACAAAACAGAACACTTAGTGACGGTACTTCAATATCGTTAAATACCGTTATTGATGAAAATGATTTTGGTTTGCAAACTGGAGATCTTGCAGACTTTGCCGGTATTGCAGGTCCTATAACTGGAGCAATAACTTTTATGTTGCCACAAGCTAGAGTCATAAAAGGTCTCACATCTTTATTTGGCGGCAGAGATCGTATAGCTAGAATGTTTGCAGCTGGAGTTGGTTCATCTGTAGGTAAGGCAGGAGAAGAAGCTTTAGATTATCAAGAGGGATTTCAATTACAAGACAGAGATGAACTCAAAGATTTATTTGGTGGTGAGTTTTTGTTTGGTTCTGTTGGTCAAGGTATAGGTGAACTTTTTGGTCTAGGATATAAGTTACTCTTAGGAAGAAATGCACCAACAGCAGATTTAAGATTAAACAGACAAATGGCTTTAGGTAGATCTGCTTCAGACATACTAAAACTAGATGCACAACTAGGTAAAGAAGCAACAGAAAGACAAATAGCAAAAGCCGTAAGAGATGGTAGGGTAGCAAAGTTTGATTTTAAAGGTATTGCATCACAAGCGACTTTAGGAGCTAAATTGCCTGGTAGGTTACAAGATATTTCTGAACAGGTATTAGGTAATACAAGAGACAAAGAAACCGCAGCTTATCTTAGAGCTGAGATAGATAATTTACTTGAAGGTATTGGTGGTGAAAACGCACTACTGCAAAAATCTATATCTGATGCAACCAAAGGTAGTCTAGACGAACAAGTACAAGCTAGCTTACAAGCCCTAAGATTAAAAGAACAAACGGTTACACAACAACTACGTAAGCTTTTAGATGATGTGGTGGATGACGCTATAGAGGTTGGTAATTACGCAGATGCACCTG
>Ga0209232_1002118_pt1 | contig 10076 bp, 4 predicted proteins | sample ETNvirenome_2_60_FD_184066 | JGI IMG/M metagenome (GOLD analysis project Ga0209232, IMG submission 184066) | Marine viral communities from the Pacific Ocean - ETNP_2_60 (SPAdes) (version 2) | ecosystem: Environmental > Aquatic > Marine > Oceanic | place: Pacific Ocean | collected 2013-06-22
GAGATAGCTGGGTTTAGTATTCCATTAGGTATAAGACTAATCCTTAATCCGTATTTGATTCCTATTGAGCCGTCATAGCTTTCTGTGCCTCCGGCGTTGACTTGTGCGTCACCGAATAGATCGGATATGTTTAATTCGTTTGGTATTTGTTGGCTTGTGGTTGATGCCCATTGTCTAAATTCTGATATATTGCAAACGCCTTTTAGAGTTTGAGGTCTTTGTCTAATGGTTCGTAGGATTGGTAACTCGCCTTCCGCTTGAGGCTTGTCTATAACTCGTATATATTTCTCAATAAAGAGTCCACCAGATTCTGCAACGCTGCTACGTTGTTCGTCTGTCAATCCAAGCTCTGCGAGCTTGCTTGTGGTTGTTGGCTTCGAGGATACCTCTACAACATCGCCATAATTAATATCAAGTTCACCAGCGACTTTAGGTTTTTCAATATCCATCAAGCCTGCTTTAAGGGTTGACCCATACATAAAATCAGGTAAAGATAAATAATATTTTGACAAATCAGAAACGTAAGGGCGGAACCGATCATCGTTTTCAAGCTTTGAGGACAAAAACTTTAGTTGATTATCGACAAGCGCTTTTAGTAAAACTTTACAAGATCTCTTCACACTATTGATTAAGGAGATCTTGCTAGCGAATCTAATCTCGTTTATTGATATAAAAGCAGTTGTTAATTTAAGATTCTCTAAGATAGTAGACCCAGCCTCAGCATAGGTTGGGAAACCTAATATGGTGACACCATCTAGTATTCTTTCTAGCCTTGGAGACAACCTGCTGTTTGGCCCAAATTCTTCAAGATCTTTTATAGAATCCAGATCAGTCACTTGTGGATAAACATAATCTTGTTGTGCTTTGTTGATCTCTTTTCTGGCGGCTTCAATCTCTGGTGTTGAAGGTATTTTTCCATTATCTATTTTTCTAATTGCTGCTTGGACCGACTGCTCTAAAAACAACAGCCAATAAACGAAGCCCTCTATTCTCCCCCCAAATAATACCTCTTGTTGCGGGAGTTGTTCTTCCATCTCTTGAACTATGAGCTGCGCAAAGCCGTCGTCATAATTTCTATCCGAATACTCTAAAAACGAGAACATTGGCATAGATTTTAACATTGCTTCTGAAGCATAGGTCCTTATGGTCGCCGTGATGGTTCCGTCGATAAAAGCTAGCGTAGAAGCATCAGATATTTTATCAAAAGGTATTCTTTTAACACACTCGGGATCCTCAGATAAACGAGGGTCTTGTGGTATGGATGATTCCACCACTCGAACATTTTCTGCTATTTGTTTTATATCAAGAAAGTCTGTTCTTTTCGGTTTACATCCGTCGATTTCTGGTACAATGATTTGAGATAATCCAAGCCAACCAGTAAATATTGAAGGCTCTACATAAATCGCTGGAGATCTAAATCTTCCTCCATATAAGTTAGGATCTAGAAAATGAACTCTTGGATTTTTAGTGGCGGAGCGGCCAAGCACTGCGTCTTCTTCCTCGTAAGTGTATTCCCATGTGCTATCATCATTTGGGTCAGACTCTGGATTGACATATAATAAATCAGCAGGAGTCAAGGGGTCTGCTTGATAGCCAAAATCAAAGCCCTTAGAAGTTTCTCCGTCAAGGGTCTCTAATAACCCTTTTGACAAAACATCAAATGTTTTTTTTGTAAATTGATTATAGAACCCATTTACAAACGAGGTAACAGGAATTGGCTCATGAGAAACGGCTTCTAGTTGAGAGTTGATCAAGTTTGATAAAACATATCCTTGATATGACACCTTTTTCTGATTTAAGTCATTTAAATCAACATCATATGGTGCCAATGCTATGGAGCCTGACTGGTCTGGTTTTTGTGGGGAAAACACACCGTATTCACGAACGGTTGTAGTGAAAGTAAAATCATCTTCTCCGTCAAAGTCCTCGTCAAAGCCGACCTCTATTTTTTTATAAATATCTACTTTATAGCCAAAATCTTTTTGGATCTGGACATCTCCTTCTTTAAACTTTGTAAAACTCAAATCAACATTAAAAGTAGCTTCGAATTCTTTTCCATTAGAAAAGTTCATAACCATGTCTGGTCGCTTTAAATATACTCTTGGCACCTGAAGAGTTGTCTCGCGACCTAAAAGTCCGGTCCTAACTGTTCGGGTTTCTTTGCCTGGTCTCTGCTTTGGTTGATAAACAAAATTAACATCAAATTCTTGCGCTTCAATTTCTTCTTTCATTATGATTGCAATAGTTTCAGGAAAAACTCCTTTTGGTTCGCCCTGAGACAGTAGCTCAAAATAAAACTCTCCGGCTTTAGTTGCGGCAAATCTTTTTTCTTTAGCATCCCAGTCTTCTGTTGAGTTTGCGTAATCAATATAAAACGATTCACTATTAGATCTTCTTTCGTGCCTTTTTAAAGGAAGATCTGTGGTATCTGCTAAAACATTTTCTAAAAAAGAATCTCTTTTGCCGATCATGTCTTTTTGATATGAAGCCTGAAGTGATCGAAAAACCCCTTCAACAAGAATATCGTTCTCTTGTTTTGTCACATCGTCTTCTAGCTGAACTATGCCGTTTACGCTAGCGCACTCCTCTGGTAAGAATGCCTTGTCAAGCGCTTCTTGAAAAGCAGCAGCAGGACCTTTAGCCAATTGATTAGCAAAGTCAAAACAGATCTCTCTATTTCTATCTCTATCTTTTTTCAATAGTTCATCAATTGTATCTTCATCAAGGCCGCAACTTGCCCAAATATTTCTTTTTTGATCCTCAAAAGCCTCAAGTTGTTCCTGAGACAAACATATGCTTGATCCACTATCAGGGCTAATTTGTGGGTTTGCCAAATTGTCTCTAACTTGCTGTCTTTGGTCAGGAGTCATAAAATTGCCCATAGCAGCAAATACAGATTCAACTTTGTCTGGAGAGTCAAAGAACGCAGAGAACGCTGGGCATTGAAGCGTGACAGTTCTTGAAATCCGTGCTAAGACAACAGGATCGGCTTCGCCAGGATTAGCAACCATAAGCTTTTTTAATTCTTTTCCAGATATGACATTCGAAATACTGTTCATTACTTGTCTATATTGTCCCTTAAGGTCTGCTGGATTTTTGTCTTCTGCGAGTTCTTGTAGTCTTTGGGGTGTAACACCTATTGATGATAATAGCGTGGAGGTTACTTCCTCTATCTCGCTATCGTCTGAATTGCCACCGCAAATCAGCTCGTTTATAACATCTCCGAAATTTGCATTTGGTCCTTGAACTGCTTCGGCGGCAAAGTCACCAACGGCTTCCAGCGCTTTACACAAAGCATTTTCTAAAATCAGTAGTCCTTTTAGAGCCAATGAGGAGTAAATTGAAATCTTCAAATCCTCGATTGAGCTTTTCAATATGTCTTTTGCCAATGCGAACAAATATTCTCGTATTGTTCTCACTTTAGGTATTCTTGGTATCCTTGGAAAACTTAATGCGCCTCGATCCAAACATTGATCAAAAGTTAAACTTCCTAAGAATGATTTAACCGGAGGATAAATAAAATGCACATTTGGGCAATCAAATGATGCAATGAGTCTTGCAATCAATCGTGCGCCAGGAAACTTATCCAATATTGAAAACAGTTCTTGGATTTCAACATTATCCATAATCGCATCAACATAGGCGTCAAAAATAGTTTCTTGAATATTGCCTAGGGCTTTACCAACAGTGCCTTGGTTTACTCTTTCCGATGATACCGCACCGTTTGCAAAGTCTTCTGCTATTTGTCTTTCTCTGTCAATTAATTCTTCTTGTTCTTCTTCAGATAAGTTGCGCCAATTGCGAAAATCTACACTGTCAGCATCAAGCTCCGCTTGAGCTTGTTCGGCTGTTAAAGAAGCAAGTTCAAGATTAATTGTAGATAAAACAGAATCAAATGCAGCGCTAATATCTTGATATCGAGCAGGAAAAAATTGAATACCTGATATCTCAGTTCTTAATTGGTCTGTGAATTTTTGAGTGACGGAAAATAGCTCAGGCGCTTCATTAATTAATTCTTCAATTCTAGATTTCCCATATTCTTGTCCTGAATTAAAGTTGTTTCTCAGGAGTTGGTTCAAGCCATCAACATCAGTTTGTAAAAAATCTATGTCTACTTGTAATGAATCAACTTTAGTTTGAAAGGCTGTCTCTCGTGTTTCCCCAGTAAAACCTCTTTTGGAGCCTGGTTGATACCCAACTTCCCAAGGAGCAGGCATGTTGCGGAATTCTCTTTGTACTTGTTGTCTAATGTCCTCTTGAACTCTTGGATCTAGACCTATTAGTAGTCTTTCCATGACTGAGGGCGACATGTTATTCAACGCTGCTCTTATAATGGCACGAAGCCCCGTATCAAGGTCTACGCCGCTCAATAAACATTGTACTGCTTTTTGGCCGAGTTTTGTCAAACCACAGACTCCTAAACGAGATAATAGGTTTTTAAATTTTTTTTCTTTTTTCTCTCCGCGAATGCCGTTTCCGAGATCTCTCATGCCGCCAAGAAAATCAAAGCCGCGAAGACCAAATTGATTAAATTCTTCTTCGGTCATAAACAATTGAACTAGTGAGTCCTCGAATGGAAATTGTTGAGATACAATTTCGCGGGATGCTGCGACAAATGGATCCTGACCTAGTTTTTCTCCTCTTTGGCGTCTACGGTCTACGCGGGCCTCTTGTTTTTCTTGTCGTGAGCCTTTTTGGGATAACTTTGAAAATTGTCTAACATCTTTTTTAGATAAGTCATTAAGATCTTCACGTAATGATTGCTTCAATTTTCGACGAGATGGATCATCTCTACGGTCTTGGCGCTCGTCTCTTCTTTCTTGTCGTAATCTTTGATTTGCTTCTCTGTTTTCTTGACCCAACGGATTAAGGGCTGATCTTTTTTGCTTCTCTTGTTCTTGCATTAAGCCTTTATAATATTCAATACCCTCTTTCGCAATCTCTATTTGTTCTTCAATGTCAGCAGCGGAATCGCCAAGCTCTACAAGACCATAGTTTTCTCGGTCCAAATCTTCATTGGGATCTGTGGCTAGTCTCTCTAGTTCTTGGTATATAAATTGTAGTTGATCTTCTAAATCAGAAATTATTTTATTATAATCTGCGATTTCTTTTTGATAAGATTGTATTTGTTCATCAAATGGACCGGCGGTGGCGGCCTTGTTCGCTGCTGCTTGTTCTCCGGCGGTTTGCTCAGCACCTTTATCTAGTTGTTCTTGTCTTGTTACATATGTTCCTGCTAATGCTTTACAATTATTCTGATTCCACTTATATGCAATAGAATCAAAAAATGTCATTATTTGTTCAAGGAAAAAGTCTCTGATCGCTCCTTCTCCGCCCAAGTTGTCAATAACACAACCAAGGATAGTTTCAGGTTGTCCAAATTCTGCTGTTAAGTCATTGGCTTTTCCATATTCTACATCCAAAGGAGGAAATGTGTATTGTAGACAAAAGTCAACCCAAGGAGGGGTTTGTTTTGATTGCAAGTCTTGATCAATAGCGTTTATATTTGCAATATATCCTAAGACTGTCTGGTCATTAAATGGAAAGGAAAATCTCTCACCGCCGGTAACAGTTGGTCTTTTAATCGGCCCTAGCGGAACTCTCTCATAATCACAACCTTCACCTTTGACCTCTATTTTTTTAATTCTATAGGGTCTCTCAGGGTTGCTATTATTAAAAGAAATTTTAATATATTGAACCGCTCGTGGGGTTCTTATTCTTCTAAATCGAAATCTTGTTTGGCCCTCGATTAAAGACTCAAGCTTCTCGACAAACGAATCTAATTTATTTCCATACGAAGTGCAATAAAAATCTTTTAAACCTTGACTGCTAGAAAAAGCTTCTTCAACTGTTAAATCTTGATCTGGTGTTAATGTTTTTGAAAAGACTAATCTACCTTTCTCGGTTTGCCACCAATATGCTTGATATTTTCCAAACACACCCATGGCGATCTGAAGTCTTTGAATTTGTGCTTTTAGATTTAAGCCCTCCAAAATAACTTCGTTTTGAATGTCGGCGACTGGTGCAGGCTTTGCTTGCGGTATTCGATCAAAAATAAAAGCAGGTATTGTCACTTGAATCAGGATTGGTTCTCCACCTTGTGCAGTTTGATAAGTAGAAATATAATAATCATTTGCCTTAACATATAGCTCGGCAGCAAAAGGATTGAACTCATCGCCCTCTTTTACATTAAAAGACTCAAGAACCGGTCCTGGTACTTCATGCACAGTGAAGGCTCCATTCGGAAGTTGTTGTTCTAAAACTTGTATAGAATTTTCTATTTTCCTATTGGCGTTCTGATTTAATCTTTCAAGCTTCTCGGGGTCATTCGGAAACGCAAACAAGGTTTCGTTTGATATTTCTTTATTGTAAAACCGCATGAGCTGAAGAAGCCCAAATCTCTTATAGGTTTCCATTAATTGCTTGACGTTTTTGCCCTCTGATGTCATTCGAGCAACATCATAACTCTCACCATCATCATTAATTGCAACCGTTACAGAATATGTACAATCCCTTTTGTCTAAAAATGGTTCTTCTTCTTCCCACCAATTTCCAACAATTGCACTTTTGTCGGGAACGCAAGTGGGACATATCTTTGGGGCCGGTTCTGGTGGAGGGGCAATCTCGCAAATATCCTCTTGGATATCTAAAAATTTTGATTTATTATCTATACTCATGTTATATACACACTATCTGAAAGAATATTTCTGGCACCTACTACCGGTAGATCATCTGACAGGTAATTTAACTCCTCGATTGATAAATTTAGGTTTTGAACCATAGTTCCCACCAAGGTTTTAAATTGACCAGGATAACTACTAAGTATTTGGAAAGTCAAAGTAGGACCAGGAGTTCCTCCAATTCCTAAAAACTCTGGGTGTTGGTGTAGCAATAGAGCATTATTAAGCTTAATACTTCTTCTATTAATATCATTTATTTCTGACACGATGTAACCAATTGTATCTTGCAAATTCTGTAAGTATTCAATCAAATTCTTACCTTTTACCGCTGGCTGGATGTCCTCATAATTATCTGCTATGAGATCAATCCGGCCTCTTGCTACAATGTCACCGCCTTTTGAGTTTCTTTCGCTGTTCAAGCCAAGGACGTTTCTTACGGGCGCGCTTGGTTTTGAGATATTTTGCGCTGACCCTGCGTAGATCTTAACATGCTCTCGGCCAATGATACGAACATGATCGGCTTTAATTCCGATTCCAGATTTGTCATTAGCAGACATGTTCGTTCCAGCAGGAATTCCAAAAAATTCATCAATACTTGTTCGCTGTGAGATATAAACTGTAGCAGCATCGGTGATTAAATTAGGCCCAGTTCGAACACCGTCGTCTAAATTAGAGGCCGCAGCGAGACCCGCTATCAAATGGATACGACCACATTTACCACCATAAGCGCCTTTGCCGGAGCCCTTAGAATATGGGCGATCACGTCCAAGAATAATGTGTGCATTATTGTCGCCTTCGATATGTTTTTCACAAGGTGCATCATCATATTCCGGCTGACCTTCTCTAAACTCTGTGTGATAAACACCGGCGCCTATTTGATTTGCTAAAGAAACGTTTAATTTTTGATCTCTTGAAGCAAGAGAAAGATCTTGCACATCAATTGGTTTACTTTCTTTTTTTAAAAAATCGCTCATTGCTGTCCTTCCTTGGATTTATTATACGCTTCTAAAATCTTTTCAGCGGTAGCGCCTCTTTCTCTACCCTTTAATTCTGCATTTATCGGCTTTTCAAATCTTGTTGTCATTAAGTTTCCAAATTCAAAAGCACTGTCGGTGCCAATTGGTAATCCCTCACTTTTGAGTCTTGGTCCCACATAAGACAATTGATTGATTCCGTTCAGATCTTTAATCCAATCTACAAATTGTTCTTTTCCGTTTCCGATCCAAGCTGATTCCTTTCCATCAACGCTCATCCATCCTTTAGATTGCGCAATTAACATTCCTTCTGCGCCGACTCCGCAAACGTTTAATTGGAAAAACCCAAAAGAACAATACTTTCCAGTCTTTCCGCTGATTCCGTTTTTTGTTTCAATGGCTCTTTTTTCGGCTCCGTCAACCCTTTTATCACCAGCGGCATCAAATACAAAATTTGATTCAGCATTAGCGTTAGCAGCGACTCCAGCAAGGGCTGGGATTGAATAGCCTTGGAAATATGAAGTTGCCGCTAGTCTATCAATGAAAGCAATAGCAGCACTTTTGTTAAAATATTGGGCCTCTATATCGCCAATACTAGTCGTGTCGTTTTGGTCAAATGTTCCTGCGGTATCTGTAAATCCCTCTGGAACAGTTCGCGCCAACGCCGGTTCAATAACTTTTCTATATTTAAGTCCTCGTTGTCGGCCATATTGTTGAGGACCCTGTTCAGCAAAAAATACCTCAATACGGTCACCCCTATTTAAGGGTTGGCTAACAGCGGAGTCAGAATATATTTCTGTATCAGGAAAAGCCAACGGGTGAGATAAAATTAAAGTATTAAATTTCGCTACTGCTTCATCGCCCTTGAGATTTTGCACCGCTTTGTAAGGATCTGGTATTTGATTTGTATGAATTCCGTCTATCCTTACTCTAATCGCCATAAACAAGGTGCTGTTGCCGCCAGGACCAGTTGAGTCTACTTCGTTTGTATTAGAAAGAACCTCAGCAATATATGATGTTTTCCCTGCAAAAGCATTAAAATATTTATCATAAATTAGGTCATCTAGATCTTGCAATCTTCGATAAAGCCTAGATTCTTTGTTTTGAATATTGTTAAAATATTTGTCAAATCTACTCATCTTTTTTGTCACCAGAAATCATATCAAATAAATCATTTTTATCTAAATCTGATAAACCTGCTGATTTTTCGTTTTTTGACATCAGTCCTGCGATCTTGACAAGTTGTTCATTCGAACGCTGGAGTGTTTCAACGTACTTAGACATTATTATGCCTACTTCTCTGTGTCGTGCTTCATCAACGGCAACGTATTTGATAGCGTCATCAAGGAGTTCTTTAGTTATTTTTCGGTCTGACTCTATGTTTTTTAGGGCCTTATCGATAGTTTCATCAAGTTTTTTACTCATAACCTAATTAGTTTCCACTTAAATTTTGCCGTTATCCCAATCACTTCTAAAATCACGATATTTCTCACGCATTTTATTTAATTGGGTCACAATCTGTTTAGTATTAAGCCCTGTTAACTCTCGTAAATAGAGATAGACTGCTTTTTTATTTAAAATATCGATATCTTCAGCAGAAGATAAAACAATTTTTATAGCCTCGTAAACTTTCTTTTCGTTGTCACGCATGTCATTAGTGCCCCAAGAATCTATCTCTTCCCAGAGTTTCAGCCAAAAATCTTCTTTCTCACGCTTCGTAAGATAATTTGCCTCTGCTTGGACCTCCTGATCATAAACCTCTTTTGCCACAAGATCGTACTCGATCTCGCGTTGACAACGTTTAGTCTGCTTCTTTACTTTGTGAATAAACCAGTTTTTGGTCACCACACTAAAATAAGAAAAAGCTTTTGATCCTTTTGCAGGATCAAACTTGTCTAAGATTGTTACAAGCCACGCTTTACATTCTGCTCTTAAATCATCAATGTTGGCAAGTGAGGTAAAATGATAAGAATAAACAATCTTATCTACCATTTCGTTAAATGTAGGCTGTATAAATTCAGCGTAGAGTTCTGATTTTCTGTTATTACAAGTCGAAGAACAATACTCAACTATCGCTGCTTCGTGAACCTCCGTAAAATACATCCTTTTCTGGGAGGTTCTTCTCCGTCCGCGTCGTTTCTTCATATGATTCTTCGTCCTCTTCAAGAGCCATTGGCTCTGTCATTAAATAAATATCGCTATAGTCCTCCAGTACATCAAGCAATGAATTTGTGTGTTGTATTAAAAATTGCATGGTCTCATCACCATAATACATTTCCATAGAATAAAGTTTTCCTAAATGATTACGGTATGTTTCCAAAAGATCCACCAAATCGGTAAGATTTTGGGATACAAATAGTACCTTGGCAAGTAGTTTCCTAATGTACCAGATACAAAAAAAGTTACCTATAACAGACAAAAT
>Ga0209232_1002122_pt1 | contig 10058 bp, 19 predicted proteins | sample ETNvirenome_2_60_FD_184066 | JGI IMG/M metagenome (GOLD analysis project Ga0209232, IMG submission 184066) | Marine viral communities from the Pacific Ocean - ETNP_2_60 (SPAdes) (version 2) | ecosystem: Environmental > Aquatic > Marine > Oceanic | place: Pacific Ocean | collected 2013-06-22
AAACGGAATACTTCCTATGGTTACTATACAAGCTAATGTAAGTAAGACAAGTATAATTGCTAATACATAGGATAATATAAGTTTACCCAACTAAAACCTCTTTTTTTGCTTTATCGCGTACATAACCATCGTCTTCAAAATATTTTACTAATACTTGTAGGTTTTCTTCAGCCTCTGCTAATTTAGAAGTCCATTCATTAATCTCATTCAATAAATTTGAATGTTCCCCTATACCTACTGATTTTAAAAAATACAACTCTAATGTGGCTATAGCCTCATCTCTTTTTGCTGTCCAATGTGATACAGCCGCCTTATAAAAATGACTCATTTTTACTCCCTAATTTAACAAGTGTGGTCTAGCTTCTTTCTGACCAGCTTGTGTTACTTCAACAAATTCTACTTTACTATGAAACTCAGATAAATTGTTAGCCCCAACATAACTGAAAGAGCTATTAATTCCATCTTTAATATCTGTAAGTATTCTAGCGGTTTTCCCTTTATATGGTATAACTTTGTGATTGCCTTCAACATTCTTATCATTTCCTTTTGAGTCCCTTGAAGCAGAACCCCTATATTTTTTAAACAACTTTTCGTTAGGCCACTCTCCTATTTTTTCTATTTGACCAGGACTTTCTTTAGTGCCCGATAACAGACTTCCCAACATAATAGAATCTGCCCCACAACCCAATCCTTTACAGATATCACCGATATTGCGAATACCGCCATCAGCAATACAAGGAACATCAAAATCATCACAAATGGTAACGACATCAAGAAGAGTAGAAACTTGAGGAAGTCCAACACCTGTCCTGATTCTCGTCTCACATAATGAGCCATTACCGATTCCGACTCGAATTCCATCGGCTCCACTTTGTAAAAGGAACTCGGCCCCCTCTCTTGTCGCAATGTTTCCTGCAACGACTTCAACTCTCGATATGTTTTTCTTGATTTCTTCAAGAGCATCTCCTACTAACTTGTGATGTCCGTGTGCTACATCAATAAGTAGTACATTACATCCATTCTTTACTAATTCTTTAGCTCTCTCTAAGTAGTCTCCTGTTGTTCCTATGGCCGCACATAAAGGTCTATGTCTCCAATATCTATCATCTTCTGCCATACTATCTGTAAACATTCCATAATCTTCTCTTAAATCTTTAAAATCCGATTCGTTTGGGGTTCTACCACGCAGTCTTTTGTACCACTCATCATAATCATTATCAGCACTTCTTTCTTTACCATCACCTATATTAAAATACTTATCCCATTCATAATGTACCTTTTTCATCATCTTGGATTGTTCCTCAATAGTATTAAATCTATGTAGAACACCAACACCACCTCTATCCATCATTTCAATTACCATATCCACTTCAGTTACAGTGTCCATTGGTGAGGATACTATTGGCAGGCGTAATTCTGTATTCTTGGTAAATCGTGTAGAAAGTTCTACATCATCACGAGATAAAACTTCTGAAAATTTAGGAACGATATTTACATCGTCATATGTTAAATAAGTTTTCAAGCTAATCCTAACTTTTGGTGTTTAGTAACTTCTTCGTAATACATACCTTCTGCCAATTTTATCAACTCAGAAAATTGGTCACCAGTTAAAATCTCATCACGACCCTCTAAACTCTGTACATTGAAATGTTCTAATATTAAGTCTACTATCAAACTATCTATCGGAGACTTCATCTCTGGCTTTTCTTCTATTCCCAATGTCATTAATGGTTTTTTCATTTTTTTTCTTTCCTTTTCCAAAAATCTTTTCCCAATTTTCAGCATACTTGTTAATATCTGATACTCTATTCTTATCACCTTTGCCGGCATTTGAGTACTTTGGTTTTGGTTTATTTTTAGTCATTTACTACTCTTAAATATTCCTGAAGAACTTTATCCGTTGGATTTATTTGCATATTATTCATTTGGAATATTTCCCATGAATCTTTTGCGTATTGTCCAATTCCATGTAACTCCATAACATCCGTAAATCCATTTACCCACATCCAACTAAACTTTATCAAAGTCTTTGCTCTTCTTCTGTATAATCCGAGTGGTCTTAATATTTCAGATAACTCATCTTCATTAGCCTCCATCATCTCGTATTCTGTTGGATACTTACTAAACAATTCATGTCTTATACCATCCACTTGTTGTCTTTTAGTTAAGTTAAGTAATATACAACATACTAACATTTTCCACGGATCTTCTTGATATATCTCTTGTAGTAATGGTCTGATAATTTTTCTAATCATTTTTTCAAACAACACTTCTTATATTTTTTTCCACTACCACAAGGACATGGGTCATTACGACCAATCTTCTTTTCTGAAATAATAGGTTTAGATTTATTTTCTCTATCGTGAATCGTGATACCATTTAAATGGTCAATCTCATGTTGAACACATATTGCCTCCAACAATCTTTTTTCTTGGTCTTCTTTTTTATTATCTTGTTCCCAACTACCTTTAGCCTCTTGTGTGGATTCTACACCACTAAAGTACCAACCACTCTCTGATTGAGCCGTCTGTATAATTACATCTCTGTATCTTGTTGTTGGAGTACCTTTTTTTGGATAACTTAAACAACCTTCAAAGTAATCTATTGGGAATTCTTTGTGGATGATTTTTGGGTTAATGAGAACCAAAGGTTCAATAACATTGACAACGGCCACTTGTGCATCAATTCCCACTTGATTAGCTGCCAACCCAATACCGTCTCCTCTTTTGTTAAGTATCTGAAATAATTCTGTTGCAATAGTTCTTCCTTCTTCAACTGATACCTCTCTTAGTTTTTTATTAATTAAAGGATTATCATGTTTTAAACAATTAATTACTTGTTTCATGTAACTCCCTATATCTGTTTACTGCCAACTCTTTATGTTTTGCCTCAACCATAATATCAACTTTATTTCCATAGGTATCTATGTAATCCAATACATAATCTGAATGTGCCTGTGGTCTTATCTTTGGGTCTTCTTGTTCAATACTTCTTGATTCTGAATAGTGAACAACTGGTTTGATATCACCCCATGTTGATATTGCCATCTCTAACGCTTCTTGTTCTGTTAGTCCACCATCACAAAATCTATGGTGATGATAATCAAACACAATAGGTATACCAATTCGTTTGTATATTCCATCATATAAATCCTTTACTGAATACATTGTTGCCTTGTCGTCATTTTCTACCGTAAGTCTTGTTCTTACATTCTCTGGTAATCTTTCAAAGTTTTTACAAAACCTATCCATAGCACTTTCTTTATCACCATAGACACCACCAAGATGTATGTTAATCTTGTTGTAAGGTGTTCTACTTAACATCATAAAGTCCATCTCATCACCATGGATACTTAAGTCTTTAATACAATTCTCAATCACATGGTCATGTGGTGAAACCAATACATTGAATGGGCCAGGATGTGTAGTCAATCTAACACCATGTGTATGTGCCATAACACCAACTGAATGAAACCACTTTTTAATCTCATCAATATCTTTTAAGTCTGACCAATCATACTCTGTCTTCCATGGTGCCATGTCTGATGACATACGAAAGAAGTCATAACCATTAGTAATGTTCCACGCTACAATCTTATGTAGGTCTTTTACATTTTGTAAACAAATTTCTGATGCATAATCAACACCCTTCTCATCAAAGGTTCTACGAATCATACTACGATTGGTAGTAATCTTTTCAGTTCCTCGTGGTTGATTACCATACTTAGTTGGGTAACTAAGTTGCATATTAATACATGCATAACCAATTTTATTACTTACCATTCTTCATTTCTCCCAAAATCATTTTTGTCAATTCTCATTTTTAAATGTCTTTTATATAACCAAAAAAAGTATATGTTCCTAATATATGAAAATATATTACGAATGTCAAGCAGTTTTTTAATTTTCAATAATATAACCTCTTAAATAATCTTTTGTAAGTTGTTTTTCAACTTTAAGTCTTGTTTTGTAATCATCAAATGATTCACCCTTTAATCGTTTATCACCTTTTAAAAGTTCACTAACTTGAACCCTTGGGTCTCTATTATCCTTTTGCATGTCCTTGGTTTGAACAGGATAAACAAATTCACTTTGTCTCATTATAACTCCTATATGTTATGGTTTAAAAAGTCTTGTTGTTTCTTAAATTCTTTTTTGAGTTTTTGTTTCTCTTTATATTTTGCAACTAATATTTGGTCTTTAGTTTTTCGTTTCTTTTTTTTCTTAGGTGGTTTTACCTTAGTAGGTTTAAGTGTACCCTTTAACTTAGGTTGTTCAACACCCTTGTGAAAAACATTACCATCTTTATCAACAAACTCATTCATAAAATGCCATCCTGCTGGACGACCTGTTTTCTTTCGTTGTGGTGTCATCTTGGTCTCAAATGTTTCAGGAAACATTTTATATACTCTTGAGTTCAGAGCCTTATCACCAATAACCTCTACTGCATCGGTACTTACATTCTTGACAGGTTCACCTGTAATCTTACAATCCATATATGGAACACCATCAATATAGTAACCACCATTGTCTTCAAATTTACCCATGTAACTTTCCTTTGTTATTAAGATTCCCCAATGGAACCTGATTTAATACCTTCTGTAATTAGAAACTTAACGAAGTTTTCATCTTCTTTGAATTGATTTACAAGATGTTTACTACCTTCTTGCATTAGTTTATTCATTTCAATGTCAATCTCAATCAAATCATTAATCAAATCGTAACACAAATCTCTTGCCTTACCATTTGTTTCTTTTTCTATTTCTTCTAATCTCGTTACTAATTCACTAATTCTCATTTTATTTTCCTAAATTTTGAGTGCAGGGTGAGATTTGAACTCACGAACAATGGATTTGCAATCCACCCCATTAGACCACTCTGGCACCTGCACGGCCACTGCTTTGTGCCTGTCTAACTCGTTCCTCAAATTTTCTATTCTGTACTTCCTTAATATGTTTACAATATTTTATCTTGTGTCTCCTACGAAATTTAAATGCTGGACAATCACATGCCCACTCAATTCGTGAAGGGTCAAAACGAATATCGTATTTTTTACCCTTGATGGTATAATGTTCCCAGCCATATTCATCAACCAAGACACCATCAAAAACTTCAATAATATAATCTATTAAATTTTGTTCCATCATCATTAAATATTAAATAGTACCATAAAAAACCAAAATACAAAAAAAATCCAGAGTATGGTTAAAAACTCTGCACACCTATATAGAAATAATCCTATCTTTTTCCTCATTATAAAGTTCCTATATCCCATTATAACTGCTCCATTGGTTCGTGAATACCAGTCCTACAGGCCCTATCTAACAAGTCCCTCTCTAACTCGTCAATCAACTCTAATTGACCTTGTTTACCCATCCAACTATGTCTATGATACTTACCACCAAGTGTCATCTCAACGACCTTAACAGCGTTAGAAACCGATGATAGAACATATTCTACCACTAAGGTTCCCATGGATGTTTCTTTTTCAAATACATAAGTCATATAATTCTCCTTTATTTTACCCTTAAAGATACGAATAAAATACTATACATGTCAAGCTTTTTTTTATCTTTTTTCTAACTTTATTATACAAGGTATACAAAGTAGTGGATAAAAAATAGTCCCAACAAAATCTATAGTATTACAATTTTCACATTTAATCATACTCTAAGCTACAAAAGAAAATATATAAATGTCAAGCTTTTTTTTAGTTTTTTTCCCAATATCCCATTTTAGGTATTTCGTATGTTGGATGTTCCAACCACTTACTCAATGTTACTTCTGCCTTTACATTAGGTATTTCCCAATCTTGGTATCTGTTAAGTAGGTCTGCCACTATCGGATGTCTAACAACATCTTCTAATTCAAACTGAGTAAATCCACATCCATATACACCTGTAAACCTTTTTATGGAATCTTCTAATCCATTGTCTGTTTTGGTTCTTAAATCACTTTGTTGTAAATCACCACTTACGATATACTTAGAACCCATTCCAATCCTCGTAAGAAATGTTTTAATTTGTGATGGTGTTGAATTTTGTGCCTCGTCTAACATTACGATTTTATTCTGAAGTGTCAATCCTCTCATATAAGCTAATGGAATAACTTTAACTATTCCTGCCTTCCTTAATACTTCTAATCGTTGTTTACCAATTATCTGTTCCATATTATAATATACAGATTGCATAAATGGTTCTGTTTTCTCATCTATATCACCAGGTAAATATCCTATTCTTTCACCATCAACTTCAACCATTGGTTTAGTAACAATAATACCATCATAGTTTGTGTGTTTGTTTACAAGATTCTGTAGTGCCCAATATGTAGCAACATATGTTTTACCACATCCTGCAGGCCCAACACAAAATGTAATAGTATTGGAATCAATACCATCCCAAAAATATTGTTGGTTTCTTGTTTTTGGTGTGAACTTCCACCTGATTCGTTTCATTTGAGAAAGTGCCTGACGATGATTCTGACACTCTTGGTTAGTTACAACCTTTGTAATAGTTTCTACTTTTCGTTTTCTACTCATAGTAACGCCCCTTATTGTTTATGGTTAGTTATAACTTGGGTTCTTACTAATAAGTATAATATATATTAGTTCTTTATACCACCTCTCGCGGTTGGTGTTAAATCTTTTCTTGGAAGTTTTTTATCTTCCTCTATAGTTAATACTTCTTCTTGTGTACCTTCAACTTCATCATCTATCAAAGTATCTTGAGAATATATTTCTTTCCAATGGTCATCTTGAGTTTTTTCTTTTTCCTCACCATACATTTCCCAAAACTTCCACCAAGATTTACTTGCGCTTGTTTTTCCCGTGGCTTTGCGCTTTGCAAAATCTTCACCATTCTCTTCTCTAAGTAGTAGTGCTTGGTTAAATGCGACCACTAACATAACAGCTAATGGGTCAAACACAAAGATAAGAATAAAGATAAAGAACTTCACGACTGAATCTACATCAGTATCAAATGTTCTGGCAAGATATATGGCTGGCCCTACATCAACTCCTGTCTCAACCAACTCAACTTTTAAGTCTCCGATGACTCCTTTTACTCTGAGTATCTCATCATTAACTGATTGGATTCGTGGATTATATTCTTCTCTTAGTTTTCGTTTTGCAGTAATATAGTTATCAGGTAAATCATTTACTTGAACTTCTAATTCCTCTTTTAAAAATTCTTTATCTTCAAGTAATTGGTCTAACCTATCTTCATTTGCAATTAAGGAATTTGATTGTTTTTCAAAGGTTACGGTTGCACCTTGGTAGGCATTACTTAAGTATCCAAAGATACCAGCACTTGTGATTAATACTAATGTTACTACTGCAGTCATCAAATATGTTTTTTGAAATAGATTAATCTTGTCCCAATATCTATACAAAAAAGCGGCAGTCACTAACTTACCAAATTCTAATGAACCTGCCATTATGATTACACTAAATGCTGCTCCTGCAAACAATTTAGATAATCCGAATACTGAAAAGAATCCAGCACTCCCTGCAATAAGTAACGCTGCGATTCCCAAATAAATATGGAAATTTTTAGAGCGTTCCATTATTTTCTCCTATTTACACATCGTCTTCTAATTCAACGATATTTTGTAGATACTCAAGTTTCTTTATACAATTGTCTACTATCCTTAACCATATATCAAATTGTGGATTAGTATCAACTGGTATTCTATCTTTGAGTCTTCCAATCTCAGAATCTAAATCTGAAATCTTATCTAACACATCATTTTTTCTTCTCATTATTAACCTCTATTATTATATAAATATCTATTCAACTTGTAATTGTTGTAAAACATATTCTCTAAATGTCTTCTTTTGGTTATTGGGTAAATGTACCCAAGTCCATGCCATTGTGGTTTTCATCATCTCAATGTTCTTTATGATTGCACCACATTGTTTTTTCATTTCGTATACTAACTTATCATCAATGTCTATATCAACTCCAAGTTCATCTGCCATCTCCAATAGATGACCGAAATCTTTATTCCTATTTGCCTTATTGGCAATCTTAAATAATTTTTCATCACCACCCTTTTTATCAGGATGTGTTTTACCAGCCACTTTACGATAAACTTCTTTTATTGTATCATCATCTACATCTGTTTCTAATTTCTCATAAGGGTCTGATTGTACTTTTCTATTTACCTCAATCTCTTCTTGAGTATTATTTATAAAGTCTTCACTAAAATCTTTGTTGAATTTTTCTAAAGAGTTTTTGTAGATTAATTTAGTTTCTTCTAACTCAGTTTGTAAGTATCTGAGTTTTAGTCGGACTTTCCTTGAATGTAACTTTTGTAATTCTTTCATATGTAATAAGTATGTTTAGGCGTGAGAAAATACCAATGTTTCTTTGATTCCTTAATAAATTTGCTATATCAAATCTATACTATAAGATACTACTAATCTCTGGTCTACAACCCAGCCTAACTCATAGTATCCTGTTATGTACCTTTTGTGTTAGGATATCTCCTCATGACTTTGTTTTGACTCCAACTAAAGTTCCCTTCGGAACTTATCCTCGTCAGGTGATATATATGAAATCAAAAGCATCTACAACTACTTTATCATCCATTACTACTCATTCGGACTTTTGTTTGGTCGCTCACCCAAACCTCTCACTCATATATGGAAAACAACAACCCACCGAAGTGGTAACAAGAAATCACCTCAATTATGTTTCTTGATTCTCTAATTCTTCAAACTCTACTTCTATCAATTTAGAGCATATATAATACACATCACCATTTCTTAGAACGGCGTCGGCCAATCCATATAAGGATTTCAAATGTTCGGGAGAATAACCAGAATCAACCTTGGCCGTTCCAAGAACGGAATATCTGTCATTTCCTACAGAGACTAATTTAGGAAATTTTAACAGAAGTTCTCTTTGGTTTCTCTGGTTCTATTTTTGGTATTTCAATAGAGAGTAATCCATCTTTAAATGATGCCTTTACTTTCTCTCCATTTAATAATTCACCCAACTCAAAAGAACGCTTGAACGATGAATGTTTTAATTCTCTACGAATTACTTTTGCTCCATCATCATCAAACAATCCATGTTTATCTCCAGCAATAGTTAAAACACCATCTTCCACATCTATTGATAAATCTTTTTTATCAAGACCTGGTATCTCGGCGATAACACCAACTTTATCATCATACTCATATACATTTACTTTTGGATATGCAGTACCTTGATATGGTTTTACACCTACTTGTTTTTCTATTTGTGGGAATTGTGTATTGATTATTTGGTCAAACATCCTGTCAAAGGGTGTTAGAAATTCGTCCCTATCTATTACAGGAACTTTGTGGTTTACAACGAACTTAGTCATTTTATTTCTCCTTGTTGTTTAGTTAACTTATCGTTCAACTCGTATCCTCATTAGAGCGATACATCGTTATAGTATATTAATCTCATACGAGCATTAATTCTTTACTACATATATAAATATATAGAAGTTCTATAAAATTACATTTTTTTTAATATTTTTTTTGGAATCCATACTATCTTACCCATGTCATCTAATCCCTTAACTTTCTCATTATGTTTTTTAGAATTAAATTCTGATTCCTCTACTTTTACTTTAGTATCTTTATATATCATTCCTTCTATTGTTGGGTAATCAAACTCAACTATTACTTTCATGATATTGATTCCAAAATAGTATCTCGTGTTTGTACACCTATGTATCTATTTATCTCAGTTCCATTTTCTTCTACTACGGTTGTAGGTACACTACGAACATTATATTGTTGTGCTAACTCACCTTCTGAATCAATATCTACAAATTGAATATTGTGTCCTTCTGATTTTAGTTCTTCCATGATTGGTTTATAAGCCTTACATGGCCCACACCAAACTGCACTAAAGTATTTTACACTTTTCATTTACTTACTCCATTTTATTTTGTTGTAACTTACTGAAGAAGTCTTTGTAGCGTATGGTACTACAACTTCAAAGACTTCTTTTTTCTGTTGAAGAGTAACTCCCCAAGCCTGTATCCAATTCTGATAATTTATACCAGTTCTTTTTTTAA
>Ga0209232_1002123_pt1 | contig 10053 bp, 8 predicted proteins | sample ETNvirenome_2_60_FD_184066 | JGI IMG/M metagenome (GOLD analysis project Ga0209232, IMG submission 184066) | Marine viral communities from the Pacific Ocean - ETNP_2_60 (SPAdes) (version 2) | ecosystem: Environmental > Aquatic > Marine > Oceanic | place: Pacific Ocean | collected 2013-06-22
GGATAGGAAGATCATGATAGGCGCAGCACCATGATAGATTTTGTTGCGAATGATTCGCATTTGCATTTAGGTTGGTGGGATATGCACAAAATGATTCGAGGCTGGGTGTACTTTTTTCGTGCCAATATTATTTGAATCCTAATCGAGCTATTCGGTTTTATTGGCTAGGATTTGATTTATCAATTATTTTCCCACACTAATTAATTATTTTTTACAGTCGAGATGTGATAGGATTGCTCGGCAAGTCGGGTGGGCGGTAGCCACGGCAGCCCATAGCGTATATATATACACCGTTATGCAAAATTATCAAAAATAGGTTGTCAACACCTTGATATAAAACAATAAAATAGTATAATAATAGTACAAAAAGTCGGGGTATAGGGTAATATTTGTATTGTAATATACTGTAACAAAAGTTTACTTGACAAACTCGTATATCCGTGATATAATCACTTTTTAGTCGAGCATCAGCGAGACTATATACAGAGTATATATACTATACTATATTATAGTGTATGTAAACAGGTATATAATATACACTTATATCTAATATTGCTACTATATGTAAATATACCTATATAAATAGGAGTATAATAATGCAACATAACTATTTTACACACTCATCGTATGAAAGAAGAGAGAATGATCATTATCCTACTATAGATAGACGTTGTATGAAAGCACTTCTTAACACATGGGACTTTCCACTACCTGCAATAGATGTCTGTACTAAGGTAGGTGAACCTACACCACTTAAACCTGCTGTTAATGGTACGTTTAAAGAGACACTAGGAGAGTATAGATCAATAATAACTAACCCTCCATACAAAAAAGGGGTAGTAGATGGTGTAGTAGAACAGATTATTGATACAGTTAAGAAAGGTCATATAGAGTTTGCTACTATATTAGTTCGTGTGCAATGGGATTGTGCATCTACTCGTGATAAATTCTTTAATAATAAACACTTTGCAGGTGCTACCAGACTACAGTTTAGACCATATTGGAGTAGCGAGAGGAAACATAGCCCCATTCACTCATATCAGTGGTTAGTATGGAAAGATAAAGTAGAGGGGTTTCCTGTACTAAAATACGACAAGGGTACATAAAGTTATTACTAGTATCATTTTTTACTTGACAGTGATATATACATATGATATAATACGAAACTAATAAAACTGCGTACTTTTAATCTTTATCTTGAGGGGTTCGTGGTTAGAAGTATGACCTTCTAGGGTCCAGTGATTGCATTTAAAGGGGTTGAAGGTTAAGCAGTTACCTCCCCCTTTCTTTTATTAGGGTATGGAGACATTAAAATGGGTTTAAAGGTAGAATTTAAAAACTTACCAAAAGATTACGAAAAGAAAAGAAAGTTAGAAAAAGAATTAAAGTCATTAAAAAATAAAAAACTTACACCACAAGAAGAAAAAGAACTCAAAAGACTAGAAGCTAAAAAAGACGGTATTGTTAGAGAAAATCGTAAGGGTATGAAAAGCGGTGGTACATTAAGAGTATCAAAAAGAGGACCATTATATAAAGGCAAGAAAAGTGGCTCCTACAGCTAAACGAAAGCGCAACTATAGGAAAGAGTATGACGAGTATCATGCTAAACCTGTACAAAAGAAACGTAGGGCAGGACGTAATGCTGCTAACAGTAAATTAAAACCACCAAAAGGTAAAGAAGTACATCATAAAAATGGTAATGCACGAGATAACAGACCTAGTAATCTAGCCGTAATCTCAAAGTCTAAAAATAGGCGTATGCAGCCAAAGAGAAAACCTAGAAGAAAATGAGACATGGAAATAGTAGAGGTAGCGACAAGTATATGGCCCATCGTATTCGGGTTAATAACACTAATAGTAATCTTAGCTAAACTTCACTCAGATACGGAAATCCTTAAGGAGAAAGTCCGTACCCTATTTGACTTATTTAATGGTATTGGTAAAGGGAAATAATGGCTCCTAAACTAAATCTTAGACAAAAGCAATTACAAAGTAGACTAAGAGAAGTTGAAGACAACTTTATTAGGTCTTTTGGTGTACGTCAGTCTAATAAAAATCTTGATGCTACGTTTAAAAAAAATGTAAGTTTATTAAAAGAACTACGTTCTAAAGCTAGAAAAATGGACGTACCATTTAGAGGTGATCAGGAACTTATTAGTGCCTCAGATGAGTATAGACAAGATAGATTGATACGAGGTCAGGAAGCTGGATACGGATCAGGTGGAATAGATAAAAAAACAGGTGAAAGAAAATTTGCAAGTAATATAGATAGAGAAGGTGATACATATAGTTTTGATTTAGTAGAAAGTATAAAACAGGGTAGACCTGTAGGTAATATTTACGGAAGAAAAACAATATTAAATAATCCTGTAATGGATGCTTTTGATGTATTTAGTATCCTAGCAGGAGTAGGGCTTGGTATAACAGCTGCTAAAGCCGTAATTAAAGACCCATCGTTAATATTAAAATATCCTAAAAGTGTACAGAACAAAGTACAATCAGTATTTAGCAACTCAAAAGGAAATAAACCAATGTCTAAAAAAACAGTAGTTGAACCAGCAAAAGAGTGGATGAAAAAAGTTTTAAAAGGCACTCAAGCAGGAATGAGAAAAGAACTTCAAAAGTCTATAGATGCAGGTAAATCAGCAGCAGAAGTAAAATTATTAAAAAGTATATTAAAACGAGATGGTAGTATAGATCAAACAAAACTTGGAAAACTAAAACCTGAAAGACAAGCAAAAGTACAAGCTCTTGTAGGTTCAAAAAGTTCTGGTAAAGGATCTACTGTAGCAGTTGCAACGTTAGCTGGAGGAGTAGCTGGAGGTATAGCAGCTGATAAGTTAGATTTAGAAATGCCTGATTCACTTACATCATTAAATCCTAAAAAAGCAAGGCTAGAAAGAGAACAGAAACAAAGTGGTAAATTTGATCCAAGCGAAAGACAAAAGAAAATAGATGCAGAAAAAACAAAAACTACTAAAGCTAGACAGTCTGCTGGATCTCCTGCTGAACAAACAACACCTAGCAAGACACAGACTGAAAGGGATAATGATAAAAATAAAGATAAAAAGAAAGTTGTTACAACATCTAATAAAGCACCTGCATCTGCACCTAATAGACCCAAAGCACCTAAAGTATCTCAGGCAGAAAAAGATAGAGGTAAGGACGAACTATCTGTAGAAAAACAAAGTAAGAAATTAGATATAAGCAAAAGAAAACCTAATGTAGATACATCTGAAGGTGATGCTAAAAGAGGTCAAGCTCGTAGTGCAGCCCAAAAACTAGCGACACAAGAAAAAAAATCTACAGAAACTACTACTAAAAAGAAAAAAGATGAGCCTAAGAAGAAAGGTCGTTTTTCCCAAGGTAAGAGAACTATTGATACTGGCTTTGGTAAAGTAACTATAGATTCTACTGATGAGGGTATGAGTAAGTTTATGGGTACTAAAGATGAAATAAGACAACAAGAAGAAGATGAAGAAATGAACTTCCGTAAGGGTGGTATGGCTAAATACAAAAAGGGTGGTATGCCTAGAGTTAAAGCATTTGGTAAAGGTGGAATGTACAAAACTCCTAAGAAAACCTATGGAATGAAGTATGGTGGATTTACCAGAAGAGGTATGGGTAAGTGAAGACTAGCCTAACTGAAAAGGAAAGTCTATTTCTAGACGCTCTGTTTAATGATGCGAATGGTAACTTTAGGGCTGCTATGGATAGTGCAGGGTATTCTAAGTCAGAGTATCCTGCCAGAATAATCAAGAGGCTCAAAGAAGAAATAATAGAACGAGCCGAATATGTACTAGCAGCCAATGCACCTAAAGCAGTACTGTCTATGGTTAGCGTTATTGATGATCCCAGTGCATTAGGTAACAGGGAAAGACTGGCAGCGTCTAAAGAAGTACTAGACAGAGTAGGGTTAGTTCGTACTGAAAAGATAGAGCATAAGGGTACACCATCAGCCGTAGTTGTTTTACCTCCACTAAATAAAGATGAAGATGAAGACGAGGAGTAAGACTAAACCAATACCATCTATAGGTATAATGCCATATGGTTATGATCCAGCTAAGAAGGGTCAAGATAAATCTTTTTATTACCCAGATGCAAAGGTACTGACTAAGCTAGAAGAAGCCATAGTAAAGATTAGAGAAGATCAACAACCAGTAAGAAAGGTTGCAGGGTGGTTAGAAAATGAAACCAATAGGAAATTATCTGCTACCAGATTACACAAACTTGCTTGGACGAAAGAAGAACTTGATGCTCGTAGAGAGAAAAGAGAAGCCAATCTCAATAAAGAACAGAAGAAAGTCAAGCGACTCAAGAATACAGTTAAACAGACTAGCATTAAAGCAGAACAGGCAAAACGTAGACTTAAAAAAGCCACTGCTAAATCTAGTGATATAGAACAAGAGACATTTGAGTTTCCTAACGATACAGTTGCACCAGAACAGGAAGTTGCATTTGAACCTAATAAAGGTCCACAGACAGAGTTTCTGGCAGCAGGAGAACGAGAAGTATTTTATGGTGGGGCTAGAGGTGGTGGTAAAACCTATAGTCTACTAATAGCACCATTAAGGTTTGCACATAAATCTGCACATAGGGCATTACTATTGCGTAGGTCTATGCCAGAGTTAAGGGATGTTATCTTTCAGACACAACAGATATATCCTAAAGCATTTAAAGGTGCTAAGTTTAAGGCACAAGAAAACACTTGGCACTTTCCAAGTGGAGCAAGAATAGAGTTTGGATACTGTGAAAACTTACAAGATGCACTTAGATATCAGGGCCAATCATATACATGGATCGGTGTGGACGAGCTTCCGCAATATGGCAACTCAGATATATGGCATTTTCTTAGGTCATCGTTAAGAACAGTAGATACAAGTATACCCTTGCAGATGAGAGCAACTGGTAATCCAGGAAATATCGGATCTGCATGGGTTAAGAAAATGTTTATAGACCCTGCACCACACGGTAAAAGGTTTGTAGAAGAAGTAAGATTTACTGCTAATGGACAGGAAATAGTATCTGGTATTAGTCGTAAGTTTATTGCAGCGTCAGTATGGGATAATCCGTACTTGACACAAGACCATAGTTATGTATCAATGTTGGGGTCACTACCAGAGGCCAAACGCCAACAGTTTTTATATGGGAATTGGGATGTTGTCGAGGATGGAGCGTTTCCAGAATTTGATAAAGATATTCACACTGTCGAAGCATTTGAAGTACCTAGTGGCTGGACTAAGATCAGATCATGCGACTTTGGTTATTCTTCTCATTCTGCTGTTCTTTGGGGAGCTATTGATTACGATGATGTTCTTTGGATCTATCGTGAGTTATATGTTAATAAACTGACAGCAGACAAGTTAGCATGGGCTATACTAGATGCTGAAGAACCTGATGGTAGAATATATGATGCTGTACTAGACAGTTCCTGTTGGGCCAAGCGAGGTGATGTAGGTCCATCTATTGCGGAGACTATGAATAGAGAGGGATGTAGATTTAGACCTTCTGACAGATCTCCAGGATCTAGGGTAGCAGGTAAGATAGAGATGCACAAGCGTCTACAGTTAGATGAAGATACAGAAGAACCTAAATTAATTATAATGGATAGTTGCCGTAATTTAATAAGTCAGCTACCTGCACTACCGTTAGATAAGCGTAATCCAGAGGATGTAGATACAAAGTCTGAAGATCACTTATATGACGCACTAAGGTATATGGTAATGTCAAGACCAATGAATAAGACTACAGCATGGGAAAATATCCCTAAACAACGCTGGAAACCTTCTGATAATATGTTTGGATACTAAATGGCTGATGATTTTTTAGATACTGATGAGAATACTGCACTAGAGGATTCTAATCAATCTACTGAATATGATGATCTTATAAGTTATATTGAGAAAAAATATACTGGTGCTAAGACTGCACGATATACAGATGAGGCACGGTGGTTACAATCCTATAGAAACTATAGAGGTATCTATGGTCCTGATGTTAAGTTTACAGATGCTGAGAAGTCTCGTGTCTTTATTAAGGTAACTAAAACAAAAGTACTAGCAGCGTTTAGTCAGCTATGTGATGTACTGTTTAGCCAGAATAGATTTCCAATCGGTGTAGAACCTACTACCTTGCCAGAAGGTGTAGTTGAAGCTGCCCATATAGATCCTAAAAAACCTGCTGATATGGAAGAAGAACCAGAAATGCCTGATCTTCCATTAGTATATGGATTTAATGGTGACGGTAAAGACTTTAATGTAGGTGAAACTGCTGATACACTACTAGCCAAGCTAGGTCCACTAGAAAATAAGTTAAAGGGAATAGAAAACCTAGAAAAAGGTGTAGGTCAAACTCAATCCTCTATTACATTTGAACCAGCTATGATTGCTGCTAAGAAAATGGAGAAGAAGATTAGAGATCAACTAGAAGAGTCTGCTGCTACCAAGCATCTTAGGTTCTCTGCATTTGAATGTGTCCTGTTTGGTACAGGTATAATGAAGGGTCCATTTGCTTTTAACAAAGAATATCCTAATTGGAATGATGAGGGTGACTATGAACCACTTGTTAAGACCATACCTAAAGTAGAGTATACATCTATATGGAACTTCTACCCAGATCCTGATGCTATTAATATGGAAGACGCTATGTATGTTATTGAGCGTCACCGTATGACACGATCTCAGGTTAGAGCATTAAAGAAACGTCCATTCTTTAGAATGAAAGCAATAGAACGAGCCATAGAGTATGGTGAAGACTACACTCGTGAGTGGTGGGAAGATGATATAGAGTCAGATAGCTATGGCATAGACTCTGATGGTGGTGATTCCTACGGTGGAGTAGAAAGATTTGAAGTCATAGAGTTCTGGGGTACAGTAGATACTGAGATAGCTAAAGAAGCAGGTATTAAACTACCAAAGGAACTAAAAAAGAAAGAAGAGATACAGATTAACTGTTGGGTATGTAATGATGAAATACTACGACTAGTAATAAATCCATTTACACCCAAGCGTATTCCGTACTGTTCTGCACCATACGAGATTAACCCATACAGTTTCTTTGGTATTGGTTTAGCAGAAAACATGGATGATACTCAAACATTGATGAATGGTTTTATGCGTCTTGCTGTTGATAATGCGGTATTGTCTGGTAACTTACTTATAGAAGTAGACGAGTCTAACCTAGTTCCAGGACAAGACTTGACAGTATATCCAGGAAAAATCTTCAGGAGACAAGGTGGCGCACCAGGACAAGCTATCTTTGGTACTAAGTTTCCTAATGTAAGTAATGAGAATATGCAGTTGTTTGACAAGGCTAGGGTATTAGCCGATGAGTCAACTGGATTACCTTCTTACTCATATGGGCAAACAGGTGTTCAAGGTACTGGTAGGACCGCATCGGGTATCTCAATGTTAATGGGAGCAGCCACCAGTTCTATTCGTACAGTTATCAAAAATATAGATGACTATATGCTACGTCCTATGGGTGAAGCACTATTTGCATTTAATATGCAGTTTGATTTTGACTCAGAGATCAAAGGTGATTTAGAAGTTAGGGCTAGAGGTACAGAGAGCTTTATGAAGAACGAAGTTAGATCACAACGTCTAATAACATTTTTACAAATTGCAAGTAATCCTGTCCTCGCCCCATTTGCCAAGTTTCCATATATCATGAGGGAGATCGGTAGAACAATGGATCTAGATGTAGATAAGATTACAAACAATCCAGAAGAAGCAATGCGTCAGGCAGTACTAATGCAACAGATGCAACAACAAATGCAACCAGAAGGTCCACCAGCAGGAGCCAATCCAAATGATCCTACTGGAGGTGGAGGAGGTAACATAGGTGTAGGTACTGCTCCAAGTCCAGGACAGCAAGGTTTCCCAACAGGTGGTGGAGCTAATGCTGGACAACAACAACGTAGACCTGCACCACAACAAGGAGCCACCAATGCACCGCAACCTCGCCCAGTCACTCCTCCCACTGGTCAACCAACCAGACTTCAATGATCTATTTCAGGAGTATATAGATAGTAAGATTAATGATACAATTAGAGAGTTTGAGCAAGGCGAAAGTGAAGTGCAAATGTGGAAAGCTCAAGGTAAATTGCATATGCTGAGAAAGTTAAGGGATATGCAGATAGAAGTTAAAACAGCAGCAGATAGAAAATACCCATGAAAAAATCTACAGTAAACTATGTTGTAAACTTTTTAGAAGATTTGGTAAAAGACTCGAAAGATAAGGGTCCAGAAGCTCTTAGTGCTGCAAAAAAAGAATATGGTAAAAAGCTATCTACTCTAGGTCAACAAACAGATGAGGTACTGGATAGAAAAGGTAGTAATACTGTTCGTAATGTTAGACCTGTAAATAGAGATAAGCTAGAAGAATTAGGTATAAGTAGAGAAGATTATTCAGGCGGTGCTTATTTAGATCCTGTAACAAAAGAAAACATAACAGCAAAAAGTTTTGGAAAAGCAAGGATATCAACTGAAAATAAAACTGGTGTAGATCATACAGAAGTTAAACCTTCAATGAAAGTAGCAGATGAAGTAGATGAAACACTTAAAGGTTCTTTATATAAATATGAAGGTCAGAATAGAAAAAATAAAGCAGCTACTAAAGTAAATTTGTTAAAACCAACTTCAACAAAAAAGAAAAGAAATTGGGAATGGAAAAGTAGAGATCCAGATATAGAAGATACTAACCAATTAGTTTCTATTGATCATAGAGGAAAACATTTTTATGCTTTAAATACTAGGTTTAGTAAAGGTGCTAAATTAGAAACATATCCAGATAATCCTGATGAACCAAGATTAAGACCTTTGTTACCTGAAGCAAAATTAAAATTTGGTAAAGTTATAGGGTATATAAATAAAAGTAGTAGTAAAGGAATAAAAACTCACCCTGTTTATAAAGATGTAACTGCATACAGTGAAGGTGGTATGCCTGTAGGTAAAAAGGCAGTAGCAAAGTATGCTGTAAACTTTCTGAAAAAAATATTTGATGACTTACCAGATAAGGTAAAGAAAGACTTACCAGACCAACCGAAAGAAGGTGGGTTACGAGCATTTCATGGATCAGATAAAGAATATCAAACGATGGATATTGGTACTTCTCGTAAGCAAGATCAGTTTTTCGGAGAAGGTTTTTATTTTACTATAGATCCTAAAATTGCAAGAGAATATGCAAATATAAGAACTATAAAAGATTTTGAAAAACTTAATCCAGCACAAAGGGCTAGACTACCAGAATTGTTAGAAAAAAAAGTAGTTACTCCTAAAGAAATAAAAACAGGTGCAATTCATAATTTTAAAGGTGAAATGGTAAAGGTAGAAAATATATTAAAAAATCAAAATGTTGAAGGTAAACCTTTAGGAAATTTAGGACAGAATATAAAAGAATTTAATCTAGATGTAAAAAATCCTTATGTAGTTAAATCAAATAAACAAAGAGTATATTTAAAAAATAATATAGATAAGATAAAAGCAAGAGGATATGATTCTGTAATTTATGATAATTTTAGTGACAGATCTAAACAGATTATGGTTTTTCCAGAACATCTAGATAAAATAAAAAAAGTAGGTGCAGTAGATTTTAACAAGGGTGGTACACCAGTAAAAAGAACTATAGATCCTATTTTAGAACATCACTATAATAATATTAAAGAAGGTAAAACAGTTCCTAGATCTTTTTCTGGTTCAAAAGATGATAAAACACAAACAGTATTTACTAGGCAAGTTAATCATCCAAAATTAAATAAAGGAAAACCTACATTAATACCATCAATATATGATGGAAAAGAATTATCTGAAAAAGAAGCAATACAAAAAGCAATAGATAGTGGTATTAAATGGACTTCATCAAATTCCCATGAAACACTAAGAGAGTATGATAAAAAATTACATAAACAGATGTCTCCAGAATTAGCAAAAGGCACATTTAACAAGGGCGGTACAACTATGAAAAACGATCCACCAGTAGGTTCAACACCATCAGAAGTAGCAGACGATATACCTGCAATGATCTCTGAGGGAGAATTTGTAATACCAGCAGATG
>Ga0209232_1002124_pt1 | contig 10052 bp, 4 predicted proteins | sample ETNvirenome_2_60_FD_184066 | JGI IMG/M metagenome (GOLD analysis project Ga0209232, IMG submission 184066) | Marine viral communities from the Pacific Ocean - ETNP_2_60 (SPAdes) (version 2) | ecosystem: Environmental > Aquatic > Marine > Oceanic | place: Pacific Ocean | collected 2013-06-22
TGAGTTTGATAAGCAAGGTGCTATTGAAGAGTACATGATGTTTGTTAACAGATCAACTAGCTTAGCTATTGATGATATGTTAGCTTCAATGAACTCTTATGGAGCTGGTGGTACTTCTTACGGAGTATTTAACAACTCTGAAGACATGGCATTAAACTTAGGTTTCTCTGGTTTCCGAAGAGGTTCTTATGACTTCTATAAGTCTGACTTTAGATACTTAAACGACAAAGCTACTAGAGGTGGCATTAATACTGTTGCTGGATCTAACGCTCTTAGAGGTGTTATGATTCCTGCTGGTGTATCTTCAGTTTACGACCAAATGGTTGGAGCTAGTATGAGACGTCCTTTCTTACATGTAAGATTTAGAGCTTCACAAACTGATGACCGAAGAATGAAAACTTGGGTTACTGGTTCTGTTGGCGCTGCTACATCTGCTTTAGATGCAATGCAACTACACATGCTAACTGAAAGATGTTTAATTACTCAAGGTGCTAACAACTTTATGTTAATGAAGTAAGCACTTATATTTAAAAGTCGAGGCTTCGGCCTCGGCTTTATTTTATTAATTTTATTATATATTATATTATGGCAAAAAAACAAGAAACAAAAGAAAAGGTAGAAACACCTGTTGTTGAAACTCCAATAGTTGAAACACCAAAAGTTAAAGAAAACAAAACAGAAAAAAATACTTGGGAAATAAAACCAAGAACTTATTTTTTAAAAAACGGACGACCTTTATCAAGAACTATAAGATCAGCAAATATATACTGGTTTGATGAAGAAAAAGGTTACGAAAGAGAGTTGAAATATTGTCAAAACCAAAGAACACCATTTGTTGACGAAATGAAAGGTGATCAAAGACTAGATCATATTATATTTAGAAATGGTGCTTTATATGTAGAAAAAGAAAAGCAAACTTTACAAAAACTTCTTTCTTTATATCATCCAGATAAAAATATTCTTTTTGTAGAGCACAAACCAGAAGAAAAAGCTCAAGATCAATTAGAAGTATTGGAAAAACAAGCAGATGCTATTTTAATGGCTAAAAATTTAGATATTGATGTGGCAGAGGCTATCATGCGTGTAGAGAATGGTTCTGAAGTATCTAAGATGAGTTCTAAGGAACTTAAGCGTGATTTATTAATATTTGCTAGAAACAATCCTTTTTTGTTCTTAGAACTGGCTTCTGATGAGAATGTTATATTAAGAAACTTTGGTATTAAAGCAACTGAACTTGGTATTATTAAATTGTCCTCTGATCAAAGAAATTTTTTATGGGCATCTAATGATAGAAAATTAATGACAGTTCCGTTTGACGAGCACCCATATACTGCTTTAGCGCATTGGTTTAAAACTGATGAAGGTATGGAAATATATACAAATATAGAAAAAAGATTAAAATAATCAAACTGTAGAGGTAATCGCCCTACGGGGCGATTGCAACTACAATTATAATATGAAATCAAAAGGCTTAGGCGATACAATAGAAAAAATAACAACCGCGACAGGTGTAAAGAAATTTGTACATACAATAACAAGTGGAGGGTGTGGTTGTGAAAAAAGAAAACAAGTACTTAACAAGGTGTTTCCTTATAAAAAAAAATAAATAAATGGTAAGCGTAGATACAGTATACCAAAGAGTTTTGGCTTTGGCTAACAAAGAACAGAGAGGATATATACCTCCTGTTAAGTTTAATTTATATGCTAATCAAGCTCAAATGGATATATTTGAACAATATTTTTATGATAGATCTCAATTTGGCAGACGTAGCGGTAACCAAACAATGTATGCTGACCCAATAGACATATTAGAAGAAAAAATAGAAATATTTCATAGATCTGAAACTTTATCAAACACATCTAGCCCTATTAATATATTTGACTTGCAAAATCTAACTGAAGATTATTATAGACTAGCTAAAGTTATAACAAAAGGCGATGCGCTTAAAGGAGATACTATTTTAAATAATAAACATGGCAATATTGTAGAAAAATTAACTCATAGCAAGTTTGAGTTAGTAAAAAGATCTTCAATAATTAAACCATCACTTTTAAGACCTGTTTATTATTTAAAAGATACTAGTATAATTTTAGAGCCAGATACTATAGACTCAATAGAAATAAACTATATAAGAAAACCAAAAAACGTAGTTTGGCAAGGCACTTCTGTAGGTGATACTTTAGTTTATGCTACTGGTGAAGATTTTGAACTTCATATTTCTGAAGAAACAAAACTAGTAATGAAAATACTACAGCTAGCTGCTATTGAGATGAAAGATGCTGGGCTTTTAGCTATAACATCAAGAGAAGACATAAAAAATATTCAACAAGAAAAACAATAATTAAATGGGAATATTACAACAATCACAATACAGTTACTATAATAATCCCTCAGATTTTGGTAACTATCAGTTTACATCACTACAAGATATTATAAATCAATTTATGGTAGTTTATGTTGGTGAAGAAAAACTAATAACTAAAACAAATAGAACAGACGTAGCTTTTCACGCACAAAGAGCTTTAGCTGAGTTATCTTTTGACACGTTTAAATCTATAAAATCTCAAGAAATACAACTACCACCTTCATTAACAATGATGCTTCCTCATGATTACGTTAACTATACTAGAGTTTTGTTTGTTGACAACTCTGGCGTAAAACATCCTTTGTATCCTACAAAACACACTCAAAATCCTTTTAAAATACTACAAAAAGAAAATAAATCATATGAATTTATAACACAAGCAACAAGTTTGTTTAGTAATGGTGATTTTTCTAATAGCATACCAAACCCAAACGCTGTTGGTGAAGACTGGAATTTAACTAGTGCTTTCACCGGCGGAACATCTACAGATCAAGTTCATATTGTTAATGAGCAGCTAGTTTTTGAACATGGTAGTAACGCTCCTATTTTCTCACAACCAGGCGTTACAACTAGTAGAGCTTATTCTTGTTATCAAAAAATAGATGTGAGTAATGTAGACTTCATAGATTTATCAGCTCTAGGTAAAAGTGCGGCAGCAGCAACTGGAAAAGGCGTTGGTACATTAAGAGTTGGTATTAGCACTTTAACGTATCCAAACTATGATCCAAACGCAGCTAATCCTAACAGTAGCACCGGGTTTAATAACACTGATGATATATTTGATATTTACACTGCAGATGGAACAAGAGCTTTGTTAACTTTTAATGATGGTTTAAATACAGAGTCAACACTTTCAATAACAGATATTGATGTTAGTAACCAAACAGAAGTATATGTTTTAGTAACTAGTTTTATAGAAAATTTTACTGATAGCTCAGTAGCTAATAGTCAAAATGTAGTTGATAATATAGTTTTAACTCTTGAAGCTATTTCACCTAACTTAATTGAAGGCGGTGAGTCTACAACTTGGAGTAATTACAAATCTAACAAACCTAGCGAAAATACACAACATGATTATGATTATGATGATCATGTATTTGAAGCAAACGTTGGTAGAAGATATGGTTTAGATCCTGCGCACGCACAAGACAATGGCTCTTATTATATAGATAACTTAAGAGGTAAAATACATTTTAGTTCAAACTTAAGTGGTAATACGATTGTATTAGATTATATTAGTGATAGCTTAGGAACTGATGAAGAAATGCAAGTGCATAAATTTGCAGAAGAAGCGATGTACAAAAGTATAATATACGCTATATTATGTACTAGAGCAAATACACCTGAATATATTGTTAGAAGATACAAAAGAGAAAGATTTGCCGCTATTAGACAAGCCAAGCTTAGACTGTCTAATATTAAGCTAGAAGAAATTACACAAATACTTAGAGGTAAATCAAAACAAATAAAACACTAATTAAATGCCTGAAATAAAAAATAGTTTTGTTAAAGGTCGTATGAATTTAGATCTTGACAAAAGAATAATACCAAATGGTGAATACACAGAAGCTTTTAATGTTCAAGTATCTACATCTGAAGACTCAGATGTTGGTAGTGTTCAAAATATATTAGGTAACGAAAGATTTACTAGTTACTTAGAAGGCTTACCCAACGTTATTGGAGGTGTTAATACTGATTATAGTATGGTTTGTATAGGATCTGTTTCAGACGAAAAAAAAAATAGATTTTATTGGTTTGTAGTTATAAGCAATAGCAACGAAGATGATATGGCTAGTGCTATAATAGAGCATAATGTAGATACTGTTACTTCCACGCCTATAATTATTGATGGTGATAATACTAGGTTACAATTTCGTAGTGATAATTATATAACTGGTATTAACATAATAGATGACTTTTTGTTTTTTACAGACGGAATAACAGAACCTAAAAAAATAAATATAGAGCATTTTAGGTTAAACGGTCACGTAGATATAGCAGATGCTGCTGGAAACATTTTATTTAGTAATTTTTATGTTGATGGCAATAATACAGGTAATAGATTTATAAAAGAAGATATTACTGTAATAAAAAGAAAACCTACAAAACCTCCTGTTTTAGAGTTAGAAACTGCTAACGTGTATGATCCAGAAAGTCTTAATCCAGACAAAACTGTTACTGTAGAGCCTTTTTCTTTTTTAGGTTATAGTTTTGACTCTACTTTGTCAAACCCTGTTATACAATTTAACTTACCCAATGAAGTGATTGTTCCGGCTAATACTACTAACAATGCTATAAGTTCATATACTACTTTAAGTGGCTATAATTATACTTGGACTTTACCCGCTCCATCAACTGGAGGTGGTTATGCTTTTGATGTAATTGATGCTACTATGGGTTTTCCTTTTAGTGTTGGGGATATTATATTAATGAGTGATCCAAATGCACCTGGTTCTTTACCAAATAACGCACAAATAAAATTAGAGGTAGCTGCTATAAATTATGACGGTGGTGGTCCCGGTAATATAGCTGCATCAAACAACAATGTTTTACCAAACGTTTATGCTGAAGTTGAGTTTGAAATAATTTCTATAGATCCAAATATTTCTGGTTCTCAAATAGCTTATGATTTTGTTTTAGAAAACGAGCAAGACATACTATATGAAACTCAATTTGCTAGATTTGCTTATAGATATAAATATCAAGACGGTGAGTACTCTGCTTTTGGACCATTTACTGAAGTTGCTTTTGCTGCTGGAGATTTTAATATACACCCTACTAGGGAGCCGTATAATAGAGCAATGGAAAATAATATTACAAAAATTATTTTAAAAGATTTTGTTACGCACGATATACCTACAGAAGTTGTGGAAATAGATTTGCTATATAAAAGAGAAAATTCTACTACTGTTTATTCATTAGATACTATCAAGCCTATTAAACCAGATGGAGGTTTAAATCCATTTTGGCACACTACAAACGGGTACAACAACAACATAGTGTTACCATCTGGTGCTGCTGTGATTAGTAGCGATAAAGGGTATTATGAAATTACAAAAGATTTAGTGTATGCAGCTATACCAGAAAATCAATTATTAAGACCCTGGGATAACGTTCCTAAAAAAGCAAAAGCTCAAGATTTTACAGCTGGAAGATTAATATATGGTAATTATACTCAAAATATTGATTTGGAACCAGTTGACTATTCGACAATGAAGATAGGTGTAGAATATAGAGGGTTTCAATCTGGTGAATATAATAGCTTTGCAAGTGGATTAAAATCTATAAAGTCTCAAAGAAATTATCAAACAGGTATAAGTTTTTTAGATTTGTACGGTAGAGAAACACCTGTCTTTACTTCTAGTGAAAGTAATTCGTATAACTTAAAATACAACTGGCAAGGTGGTAATCAAGGAAATGCTTCTAGATCAAATAGACTATACGTAAGTAATTTTCCTGCTATAGGTAATTTAACAGATACAACTCCAAATTTTGATCCAGTTTATTTTAAAATATTTATAAAAGAAACATCGTCTGAGTACTACAATTTAGTACTAGATAGAGTTTACAGAGCAAAAGAAGACGGTAATTTATGGCTTTCTTTTCCTTCTTCTGATAGAAACAAGTTAAAAGAAGATGATTTTATAATACTTAAAAAACCAATAGACTCTGACGATCAAGTTGAAGAAGAAAACAAGTTTAAAGTAATAGATATACAAAACGAAGCTCCTAGTTTTATACGAGTAAAACGAAAAACTTTAGGGATTTTAGATGGAAATGGAGTTTTAACTGGTACTAACGGTTTGTATCCTGATAATAACAATTTACCAAATGCTAATGTTTCAAAATTTATTATAAACAAGGGATTATTTGAAGACGAAGATGTTACAGATGTAAAAGAACTTTTTGATGCTGGAAAAACTGTTGTTGTAAGCTTTCAAAAAGCAACATCAGGAAATGTAAATTTAATATCTAGAACATATAATATAGTTTCTATAGACACAGTAACAACCTCAACAGATATTTATAAAATAGTTTTAGATAGACCTATTTTTGATCAAGACTCTTGGATACAAAGTAGTACTGGAGTACTAGACGCTGCTTTAAAAACAAGGTTTTCTATAGAAGAAAACAAAGAATTTGAAGAATTTCAAGGTAGATTTTTTGTTAAAATATTATCTAATTTAATAACAGCTCAATATCTTGAAAATCAAATAGGCGTTTCTAACACGCAAACACAAATTACATCTACAACACAGTTATTTTCTTTAATAAATCCAAATTTATTTTTAGCTCAAGGTAGTATTACTCAAAGCTCAATACCTAATACTAGTTTACTTAGTGAAACTCAAGCGCAGTGGCAAACAAACTTAGATTTTGATGGCAACGCGCAGAATAATAACAATATTAAAAGTGGTTGGTTTATTGATGGTGCTTACATGACGGCTCACCAACCAACTGTAACTAGTGATATTAGTTTATGGGGTGGCTTTACAAATCCTAACAACGGTGGTGCTGCTGTTACTCCTGGTGCTAATGGTTTAAAATTTGACGTTTCTACTAGTGGTAATTTAACTAACTCATATTATCCTCCTTCAATATTAACATCGCAAAACTTTACAGGTAATGGCTGGGTATATAGCACTTATCAAAACTCAAATGGTGTTACCGCGGGAACTCCAGATACTTCTTTTGGTTTTATGGAAGGTGGTTGGGTAAACGGTTTAGAAGGTATTATACAAGCAAACGGTCTGTACAACCAAAATACTACTACTGGTGGTGGTGCTAAAGCTTGGAAAAGTCAATTAGGTTACTCTAGTGCAGCTGGCGTAATAGAAGATGTTTATGGTGCTTCGGGATCAACTGGTTTTTATATGCATCTTTCTTTTTCTGGTGTTGGTGTAGATTTACATGACGGAACTGGACTAAACGCTTCTTCTTCAGTAGATGTTGAAGATTTTTATGATAGTGATGCCGAAAGCTGCGCCGACGGAAATGCAATTCATCCAGATGCAAGGTTAGATTTACAAGCTATAGATAATTTTAACACTCAAGCTAATCCTAAGAACAAAGTTTGTAACTTAACACAGGATTCTACTACTAACGTTTTAGCAACTGAAAACCAATGGAACCCAGCAGGTGATCCTGGTCTTAACAATTTCAATCAGGGAAATAAAGATTTAATAAGTAACTTAACACCAGGTAATAAATTTAGATTTTCTAACGACCTTTCAGAAACAGAGTTCACAATACTAAGTGTTGCTAAAAAAAGAATTTATAATCACACCGCTTGGAATAAAAATTTAAAATTCCTTCATCCATCCGCTGGTTTTGCGGATCCAGGAATTTATGAAGACAAAAAAACCGTTCATTTCGCATGGCATAGTTTTGTTAATGCATGTATTAACGATCCTTCAAGTGCAGCTGCAAAATTTACAACATTATCACTTGCTTTAAAAAGATTTGGTGCCGCTGATAATAGAAGAGTCTGTTATATAATTGAGTTAGATAAAAATCCAGATCTTTTATTGAATAATCCAGAAAACTTAGCTGGACCTTCGGCTGGAGCTGGTAATTTAGAATCTACAAATATAGAGTTTTTAGAGCCTTATTATGAAAACGGTGTCAACCCTGTAAGCGACAACCCGGCTATATTCGAAACTGAACCAAAAGAAAATTTAGATTTAGACATATTTTATGAAGCCTCTCAAGCTTACCCAATACAACTAGATCAAGCTTCTCAACCGCTAACAAATAATAGAAAAGGTTATTTAATAGGGTCTATTGGTGACAAAGTAAGATCAACTTTTAATGCTGCAAACACTGTTGCATATACTTTAAACCAACAGCCAATATTTATTGATTGCGAAATAAAATCTTGGGATGGTAATATTGTAGAGTTAGATAACGGGCTTTTAACACTTACAGGTGTTTTGGCTTCTGGTGTTGCTGCACAAACAGACGTTTTAGCAGATCAAACAGAGCTTTATCTTTATAAAAAAATTGAATTTCACAAAAAAGACGGGAGTTACGTTCAAATGAGAATTTTAGAAGTAATGGAAATAACATCTAACGGGTTTACTAATGGTAATTTAACATATGATGTTGTTACTAAGTTTAGACTAGATCCAAATCCTGTTAAAATAGGTTTGTCTTATTTTAATTGTTTTTCTTTTGGGAATGGTGTAGAATCAAATAGAATTAGAGATGATTTCAACCAACATTTTATTACAAATGGCGTTAAGGCTTCTACTACTTTGCAAGAGCAATACAAGCAAGATAATAGAACTAGTGGCTTAATATTTTCTGGTATATATAATAAAAATACTAGTTTAAATGATTTAAACCAGTTTATAATGGCTGAAAAAATAACAAAAGAACTAGAGCCAACTTATGGCACGATTCAAAAGCTTTTTGCTAGAGATAGTGACTTAATAGCATTATGTCAAGATAAGATAGTTCAAATTGCCGCAGATAAAGATATTATATTTAACGCTGACGGTAAGCCACAATTAACAGCTTCAAACAAAGTTTTAGGACAATCAAGACCTTTTGTTGGTGAGTACGGTATATCAAACAACCCAGAGTCATTTGCGTCTTCTTCTTACAGGGCTTATTTTACAGATAAGCAAAGAGGTGCAGTTCTTAGGTTGTCAATGGATGGTTTAACGCCCATATCTTCTGCTGGCATGAAAGACTTTTTTAAAGATAAATTTGAAGGTGATTATTTTAATATATTAGGAAGTTACGATTCTAATAAAGACAATTATAATTTAACATTTGATAATGGTGCATCTGAAAACGGTGCTGGAGGTTTTGAATTTAACATAGATGATCAAGTAATAACTGGAGTAACGGGCGAAAATGCTGATTTTAAATCTATAGAAACTGACATTACAGTTACTTATAAAGAAAGCGTTAGAGGTTGGGAAAGTTTTAAAGGTTTTATACCTGAAGCCGGCATAAGCTGCGCTAATAATTATTTTACAATAAGAAACGGTCAAATATATAAACATGATGACTTTACTGTTTTTAACGGAAATGTTAATAGAAACTTTTTTTACGGAAATCAACAAGGTTCTTTTGTAACAATAGTATTTAACAATGCGCCTACAACAGTAAAACACTTTAATACTTTAAACTATGATGGAGAACAAGGTTGGAGATGTGATTTTATAGAAACAGATTTAAATACCGGCACTACACTTCATGATTTTTTAAATAAAGAAAACAAATGGTTTTCTACTATAATAGATGATGGCGTTGATATAGGTGCAACTGTTTCAGGAAACTCTTTTAGCTTCCAAGGTATTGGCGTAGCAAGTAATATAGATTACAATATATAATTATGAAAAAAATTAGAAATATAGTTCTTAGTAAAAAGTCTTTAAAAAATACTGGAGAAATTCTTAACTATAAAATACAAGGAGAGGTAGGTGCTGTTTTTAGTTTACAAGTAAAAGATAGTTCTTCTCCTAATAAATTTTATAATTTTGAAACAAAAACTTTTACAAACACTTTTACTTCTGAAAATACACTTACAAATTTTACTTTAGATTCTAATTCTTTTGACGCAAACATCACAATACCAGCTGCAGCTAGTGGTAATAACTATAGATTTTTACTTTTTGTAGATCCAATATTTAACACAGAAACAATAGGTCAAAATAGTTATTTTTTAAGATC
>Ga0209232_1002125_pt1 | contig 10051 bp, 15 predicted proteins | sample ETNvirenome_2_60_FD_184066 | JGI IMG/M metagenome (GOLD analysis project Ga0209232, IMG submission 184066) | Marine viral communities from the Pacific Ocean - ETNP_2_60 (SPAdes) (version 2) | ecosystem: Environmental > Aquatic > Marine > Oceanic | place: Pacific Ocean | collected 2013-06-22
CTTTCTCAACAGATGTCATATATCTTGGGATAGCGACTGCGGCTAAAATACCTAAAATGATTGTAACCATAATAAGTTCGATTAAAGTAAATCCTTTCTGATTTTTCATTATCTATCTCCTACGGTTGTAACTTCTTATTGAAGTTCGCTGGGTTTTCTAAATCAGCAACATACAAGATTGGTGCATAAGAAGATGCTCCACTTCCACCACCTGCTATTACTGCATAAATGTAATGACCGTCCTGAAAAGGTGTTTTGATTGGGTTACCACCGAATTGGTCTAAAAATTCTTCAGCACCAACAGAAGGATCAAATGAACCATCTTTGTTATCATCTTCTGAAACATCGATGTTATGACCACTTGGAGCTAGAGCACCTGCAGTTGTTGTGCCAAATACAGAAACCCAATTTGAACCTTCTGATGCATCGTAAGATGTAAATCCAGCAATTGCATCTACAATAGTTGTGTCACTAGCATATCCGCCTACGCTTTCATTATATTTTACTTGCCCAGGAAATCTTCCACGACCTTCTTCGGTTACTTTAGCGTTATAAAAGTTATTAGCAGACTTAATAATTTTATCAATGTCAGCCATAGTCTTCTTTTCTTTAGCACCTTCTCCAACACCTGAAAATTTAGGTGCAGCAGTTGTGGCGAGTGTTGCCATCATTGCGGTTGTTACAGCAAATTCAGCAAGTGAATTACCACTTGTGCTCTTTATTTTTTTAATTAATTTTGAAAACATTTTTTATCTCCTTTGATTTTTTCTAAAATAGTCTTCCTACCTTATTATATGAAAAAACTATGCCAGAGTCAGCTGTTTTGGAAACTTTTTTTAATTATTTTTTATATGTTGATATTGTTTGACTTATTTTTTAAACAAAAACAGCTCTTGGTCAGAGCTGTTTAATAATGTTACAGTTTAAGCTGTAACAATTTGGTATATTATGTTACAGTTTTAATTCATCATCTATTATCTCTTTGTCCTCTTTCCACCACTCATATTTCATATTACCCATCTGACGATTTTGTAAATTATTCTTAAAATGCATTTCGTATTCTCTCTCACTCATTACTTTCCACAATTTATCAAAGTCATTATCATCTGGTAATCGTTTTACACCTTTAAAATAAGTTGTTGCTCCAGTTTTACCAACATTTCCAGCTAAATCTACTTTGTCTACTATTTCATCAAATTTATTTATTAACAAATATTTCATTATTTTACTCCATTAAAAAAATTGACATTGAGTCTATTACAGTTCCGTTAATTGACCACCACAACCACATAGATTTTCCAACCATCGATCTCACAGGTGCTAAAACATTTCCAAAATCTCCATTAGAGTCTGCTAAAGAAACTTGATTTGTAACAGGTGCCATTGTATGGAAATCATACTGCATCTCTTCAGTGCTGCCATCACTGCTATACCAAGTTCCATTGCTGCATCCTCTACAATCTGCGCGAAAATAACCGGCAGTGTCATTTATGGACCAAAACATATCAGAATCCCATTCAACTCTCATAAATTCAACATCTGTGTCTTCTGAAGATAGATTTCCATAAATTGTCATTAATGTCTGCCAACTGTAGTCATTTAGTTCTATCCTCTCAATTAAGGGCATTGTTACAATAACATGTATTGGTTCACTCTGAGTTCTTGGTCCAAGAATCGAATCAGATTCACACCCAATTGTTATTAGTAATAGTAGACTAACGCTTACGCTTTTTAGGATATTTAGTCCCATTTCTTTTTGCCTCCTTCATTTGTTTGGCTTGTTTGTGGTCAAGTTTTCTTTTTTTATGCTTGCGTGATCTAACGTGCTCACGATCATCTTCATGCTCATATTCTTCTAAATACTTAGTCCAATGCTGACTCATCATATTCTCCTAATTAAATAACACTTTTAGTTTATTGAGCCTGTCAATAAATTCTGTTATTGTAAATTGTATTCCTGTATCTGTAACAATTTTTGTTGATTCTATAACTTCCGCATGGTTTTCTAGTATGTGCATTAATGACTTCATTCCTCTTTCAGCGTAGAATGTACCAAAACTTTCATTTCCTAGTATGTTGCTGTCAAACATTAACTCTTCGTTTGTGTCATCTGCTAATTTTATGAAGTATGTCATATTAGAATCTATTAAAACTTTTTATTAAATAAAAGGCTTTTTTTTATTTATTTCTTAGACACTTCATAAATCTCTTAATCACTCTTTTTACGATATGTGGTTTGCTATAATTTCTGTTTAAGAGCACTATAGCTTGCTGTCTTATGACAGCTTCTTGAGCTTCACTCACTTACTATCCCTTTGTTGCTTCCTCCTCTGCAGGCTTATCAACAAGGTCTTCTTTTTTAGCTGCTTTTTCCTTTGCAATCTCTTTTTCAAAGTCTTTCTTCTTTCCGCCGTGATAGTCGTACGCATGACCTTCCGCTATTAATATGTCATTAATACTAACTAATCCCTCTTTGTTCCTGTCAACACTTTCAGGTATAACTGCATTTTCTCCAACAGCATCAGGACTTACAAATATTTCACCAAGAACACGTCCAAATTTTCCTGTTCCGTATGACACTATTTTAAAAGTTCCTGCTTCTAGAAGCTCTTTGTTTCTAGCTTTTGCTGCAAGGCCTTTGACTTTTTCTTCTTTATCTCTAGTCCGTGATTCCCAGGTATCAATACCCATATAACGAACTCTCTTTTTGATTTTAAGATCGAAACCTAAGTCGATATAACAATCTATTGTGTCTCCATCTAAAACTTTTATTAACTGCGCATTGTATTCAAATGACGCTGGTTTTTGTGGCATAACGTTTCTCCTAAAACATTAATCATAATTTTTTGGGCATTCACAACATGTGCATTTTTTATCTGAACAATGATAATCTTCATCACATTTGCACTTACTACATTTACAACAACCACCCATTATTCAACCCCTGCTGATATATCTGATTCTATGTGACATGCCTCATCGCATCTACATTCATCTTTACTGCAATTTTCTTGACAGTCATTAATTGTTGAGCAATCACATTTTTCGCAAGGACAATCCATTATTTTTTCTCCATATAATATTAAGTATTGTCTACTACTATTTTATAGAGAAAATAGTGGAGCTGACAGGGATCGAACCTGCGACCTCCGCAGTGCAAGTGCGGCGCTCTCCCAACTGAGCTACAGCCCCATTAAATTTATTCTAAGATTTTATCATCTATATTTCTAAGAACTATTCTAGCTTCCTTATCATTTTCTAAAAAACCTGCAACTTCCCATTCAATTAATGTACCATCTACCCAATTCAGTTCATCAGAAATTGCCTTTGGTATATTAAAAAACAACTCTTCTGTTTTTATTATTTCACCATTTAATAGTTTCTTTTCAACTTTGATTTTCATTTTTTACCTATTTTGAAATTATATTATTATTTTGCAATTGTTCTAGTTTGTTAATAGTTACATTTAAATTTAATAATTTAAACTTCCCTACAGCACCACTTTCATTTATAATCTCACCTAGTTGCTGTATTGCATTAAAATCTTCTTGAGTTAATTTTTGACAATCAATCTCTATAACAACATCATTTTTTGCTTTTAAATGATCTGAGTGGAATTTTTTACTAAGATTATGCGTTGTCTTCGTTTGCTCATCTTTTATGTATTTGTTTATTCCAAATCCTTTATGCCCTACCCAGTCTCCGTACAAATCATTACAAAAAGGCTCTAAAGCTTTGATAAAATCCATTGTTGGATTATGCAGTATAAATCCAATGTCATATATTGGTGACACTATAGGCATCATATACTCATCGTGTTGTACATGTGTTCCCCATTTTCTTATAAAATTTCTCATATTCTTTGCATTTGTTGCTTGCCATTCTGGAGAATCTTTACCTATATCGCCACCAGAATATTTGTTAAACCTACTACCTCTACTAGTAAAATGATAAACTAATCCTTCACGAGTCTGTATTAACTTGTAACCATTGAGAAAAAATCTATTAAACAAATCTGAATCTTCACGCGACTGTGGAGCAAATAAATCATCATGCCCACCGATCGCCAAGAAGTCTTCCTTATGCATGCACCACGGTGCGAAAATACCGTTTGTTGTCTTCTTGTCTTGTGTCGGCTTATAATTCATCCACTTATTATAATCAAATTCATCAGGTTGTAATCCAAAATCGTTGATTATTTTTTCTGGACCTGGAGGATGGAGTGAAGGTTCTACTCTTGTTGCAGAAACTACAGTTCCTTTTTTTACGTGCGTTAACAAGTGCACGTCTAAATCGTTACTTGCAACCATATCTGCATGAAATGCACATATAATTTTTGTAGGTGCAATTTCTATTCCTTTATCAAACATACCGACTATACCAACACGTTCTGGTCCTGGATTTGTATAGACATGTAAATTGTCATCTTTATTATCAGCCATATAGTCAAGCCACTCATCAGTTCCGTCTTCGCTAGCATCATCTAAAACCAATATGTGATGATCTCCTTTTAAGGCTTTAATAGACTTATACGCTAATTTTAGAAGATCTAAATTATTTCTACTCGGTATTACAAAAGTAATTTTATAATCTTCAATCCACTTATCATCTGTTTCATATCCAAGCTCTATTAGCTTTGTTGTTATAGCTGGAAAAGTGCTTATTATTTCTGTAATTCTTTGTGTGTGCTTTTGAGCTTTCCAGTTTCCGGAATTTGGTGCAAGAGGTCTTAAGCCCTTGTGCTCAGATCCTACAGCACCTTCAGTTGACAAATTATAATCGCTTTTAAAGTCTTTGTAAAACTCTGAATAATCTTTTAATTTTAAACCTAGAAATGATTCTAATTCTTTCATTACTCTTTCATGATCAGAAACTAATTCTTCGTACTTTATAAGAAATATATTTTTGTGAGGATTTTCAATTGCATCTAATACAAAATCCATTGAATTTAGCCATTTTTCACAGTGATGTATTTCAGGCCCATACCAATAATCTATATCTTGTTTTGAAGTTACACTAGTTTCTGTGTGTACAAAAGATCTTCTCTTTGATATTAGGGCATCTCTTCCATCTCTGTAAATATAAACAACTTTTACTCCCTTGTCAGCAAAATCTTTTATCGAGCTCTTTCTTATAAATTCGTTCCAAATGTAGCCATCCGGCCTTTGTTGTGTCGTAAAACAGTTATGTGTTTCCCACAAATCATTTGGAGTTCCATTCATATAAACATTTAAACCTTCAAAATATGTCATTAAAAGATTTAACATACTTGTGCCTGATCTTGGCGCACCTGAACATAATACTTTCATTTATTTACTCACTATTTCTAAAAATTTTTCACTTGTAAATTCTTTTCTAACAATTCTTTTTGCATTATCAGAAATAAAATCATAATATTTTTTATCTTCTTTTAATTTGTCAGCCAATCTAATTGCTCTTTCTATATCATTATATTCAACAGATAAATCTGGAAAACAAATTCTTTGTGTATCTGCATGAACATCACCTATACACGGAACACCAAACCATGCACAATTTAAGCTGAAGCTTGCTGCAGCAGTCACGCCTGGAAGATTTACAGCGTATTTGTAGCTTGATAGATTTTTCATCCACGTAACCCAGTCAGTGTAATCTAAGTAATTTACGTCAAGAGATTTTGCAGATGTCCAAGAATCTTTTGGCATTCTTTCTTGCCCCATTGGAGGTATGTATATTGGAACATCAAATCTTTTTGCGACCATTATTTGTTGCAAACCATTATATTCTCTTGTCAATGGTCCTGAAATGATCACCTTGTTTTCTTTATCGTATCCTTCTTGTTCTTTTAAAAACCACTGTGGTGCCATTATACTTCTCATAACAGCAACAGACTTATTTGGAAACATTCCTTTGTAAAATGAAACGTCTGTCTGATTTGGGCATAGAATTTTATCACATTGACTTACATTGTTATACCACCATATTTGAAGAGTTACTGTATGTTGATTCCAATAACCTGCTTCTCCGTCTTGATAAAACCATATTTTTCCTGTAAACTTGCTTTTTATGTTTTCAAATGTATTAAAATGGTTTTCGACAAGCCATCTAATAATCTGTTTATCTGTGCCGCCTTTTGGTAAGACTACAACAACATTTCCGTCATAAGTCTTTTCCTCATTTAATACTTTGATTATTGGAATATGCTCTGCATCCCACGCTAAAATTTGTGATTCTAAGACTCTCATGTTTGGATTTGACTCGGGCATTTTGCCTTCTAATCCCATCTCTGTGATACAGTAATCTATTTTCATATGTGACTCAAAGTTGTATAAATATCTGGTACTTTTGGTTCAAAAAACTCTACATCAATACCTTCAAAATATTTCATTTCTAAATAATCTTTTCCAGATGGTCCGCTAATATACTTTGTTGCGTTTAATTCTTTACATATATTTGCTAATAATTCTGATTTTGTACCTGTTGCTGAAAGTGTCGATGCTTTTATAATGTGTGGCATTGTTCCTAATCTATGCATACAGTACACTATACTTGCAATATTAATTTCTGCAAGTGTTTCACGATCGTATATGTAACTTAAATCTACTCCAAAGTGTTGTTTATGTTGTTTTACAATTTTCTTTCTCCAGTCTCCTTCTATAGGAACAACATCTTTAATATGTTTTTTAACAGAGTCTTTTGGAACAGGTATTGTAAACCATTCTTCCACACCATTCTTATTGAGAAATCTATTTCTATTCTGAAAATAATTTTTTCTATAATTCACATTGTCTAGTAATACAAAAACATCTGTATCAGCCATTTTTTGAAAATAGCCTAAATATGGAAAATGCTCTGGCTGGTGTATAGAAACTATCATTGTAAATGCCACAATCCAAAATATAAGTAAATATGACCGTTATAAAGTTCGCGTGGAAATAATGTACCGTATTTTATTTTAAAACCGTTGTCTTTTAATTTTTGTCCTGTTTTTTCTAACAAATCTTCTGGATCACAATCAGACGTGTCAATCATCTCATAAAAATCTGATCTTGTAACTCCCCACTCACTATCATTTGAAAACTTATTGTATGGTCTGCAATTTATATTGTGGATAAAAATACCTTTGTTTAAGACATTTTTTAAGTTTGGAATAACACTAAAATATTCATTGTGCCACATTCCGTTATCACAAAAAACAAGGTCATATTTTTTGTTACTGTTTTTAATAAATTTATATGCATCTGTATTTAAACAATTATTTCTATTTCTTCCAAATCTGGTATGCAATTTTGAATACAATTCTTTATCTAACTCTATGTGCGTGACTTCTGGAAGTCTGGGATTAAGCTGATAAAGCAGCCAGCTGTTAAAGCTCCCATCACCTGCAAATAAATCTAAAACACTGTTTATTTTTGTATTTTCTAAATACTTTATAATTTTCTTTAGACCGTGAGATCTATCAATGTTTTCTTTATTTTTAAAAATATCTACTAAAGCCATTTTATAATCCTGTAAACTTCATAATATTTGTGGTCTGTATGGACAAAACTTTCCATCTGATATGATTTTCCTATATTCCAGTGTTCTTCACTATCTAAATAATAACCTAATTTAGAATAAGATTGTTCTTTTCCAATATCATATTTTGCACACATCTCTTTCTTTAATTTCCACTGATCTTCATCAAGCGGTATCCAATAATTTGCATCAAAGTGTGTAGAGCTTGGTGAATATACAGTCACAAATCTATTCGCGTACTTATACATCCCCATCGCAATTTTATTTAGGGCAAAGTGGTCAGTATGACAGTCTTTTTCATCGTGTGTCAAAATGTCAAACCTTCTGTCAAAATCTATTAGCTTATAAAAGTCATCTTTTATTTTGTCAAAATCTGTCATTCCCTGCCTCGCAGCATAACCTAAATTTGTGTATTCCATTAGGTCAAGTCTATGAGGCACTGTTGTGCAAGAAATGTAATTATTCATACTTTTTAAATTTTCATCCCAGACTGCACGTTTTGGTTCGTGATCTGTTGCAACTATAACTTTTATTTTATCGTACTCATCATAGTGCTTTGATATAAAACCCCAGAATGCAAGCTCTACATCATCTAAATGTGCAGCAAATACTATAAGATCTCTTTTCAATTATCACTCCAGTATTTTTCCCATGACTCAAACTTAATTGCTTTGTCGTCTATGTATTGGACTGCTCTAGGCTTTTCAGCTGTAACTTTTGTTACAAACTTATCCATACCATGCTCTTTTAACCACTCCCAAACTAATTGTGTTCCTGTCTTGCCGTTTACAAGACCTCTGTCTGGTTTTGCCTTAGCTGTAAAAATTACGACATCATATTTTTTAGATAGTTTTTCTAGAGCTTTATATGCGCCTTCAACAGGATCATCATATACTGTACCATCGTAATATCCCTTAGAGCTTTTGTGTATGACACCATCGAAATCGATAGCTATATTTTTTTCTTCATCAGGATAGCTATGCTCTCTTATTTCATTATTGTAATGTGCTATGTCTATAGGCTTATTTCCACCGATTGGAGGGCAAACCTTACCACTGCCGTGAGTTAATTCATAACTTAATAATAGTGTCAACACTTCAACTGTGTGATAATATTCACACATTAAATCTACTTCTGTGACATTTGGTACTTTTTCAATTAGTGGCTTTCCTGTTATACATGCAAGCTGTATGTCGTTTGAATAACCCCATTGCAATGCTTTTATAAGATCTCTTGATGTTCCTGAAGAAGACATGCCCAATATTAAGCATTTTTTCATTTGTTCTGGTGTTTTTGTTGAAGTAACTTGCTTTAGCCATTGATGCATCCAATGATCAAAGTCTGTATCATTTATGAGAGAAGTTACAACAGTCGCACTATCAGGGCACATTGCTATTTTTGTACCGTTACTTAGTCTTGTAATATCTATTGCAGCATGACTTGCGACTGCTAAATTACCTCCGTGACCTAAAACAAATATATCTGTGCAATCATTAAATTTTTCTTGTAACTCTTTCCACTCATCTGACTCAACGACTGTAAAAAACTTTTGTTCTATATTTTCTATATTAACATTCATTTATAATTCCTCTTGCAACTTGTAGATCAAAAGGTGTATCAATGTCTATTGATTCCTTTTCATTAATCTTTAAAAATCCTGGGTTATTTCCTACAACCCTTCCCAAATCTTTCATCACTTCTCTTTTTGCTATTGTTATGCCATAATTTAATTTAACAACATCAGGAAGATCTTGGCTATTAGGGACGTTATCTAAATCATAATTTAGTGGGTGTCCATCCATCCATAAGTGATTTTTTACTTCTGTTACAGATGTAAGAGAATCGTATCCTTCTTCTTTGTAAAGCTTGATTGCGTCTATGTGAGACTCTATTGAAACAAACGGTGAACAAACAGGTGCTAAAAATATGTCTTCAGACTCTGTCACTTCTCCAATATGCCTGTGAAATTCTGAATTTGTACATTCAGAACTTGCATAGTACTCTTCTCTTTTATGGGTATCAACAGTCAGATCTTTTGCTATTTCTAACATTTCGTCACTATCACTATTTACAATTATATTATCTATGTAGCCTTTTATTTGCACTTCTAAAAGATTGTACAATTTTCTTTCTAAAAGTGTGACACCTCCTAAATCTTGTAAGTTTTTATTCTTTACTCTTTGTGACCCAGCCCTTACAGCAACTACAGCTGTCATCATAATTGGCCTCCATTTACATCCAAACATGTTCCGTGTATATAAGAAGATTTATCAGAACAAAGATACATTATTGGATCTACAACTTCTTGAACAGTTGCTAGCCTTCTCAACGGTATTGTGACTGCTAAGTCAAGTTGCTCTTTTTTTGTCATCGATTCTTCAAGCATTTCTGTTATTGTCTGGCTTGGGCAAACACAATTAATATTAATATCATCAACTTCGTGTGCCAATTGTTTTGTCAATCCAATTATTCCTGCTTTTGATGCTGTGTAGTGTACACCACTTACAAGGCTTTTATTGCGACCTGCAATTGATGATACATTCACTATCTTTCC
>Ga0209232_1002127_pt1 | contig 10047 bp, 12 predicted proteins | sample ETNvirenome_2_60_FD_184066 | JGI IMG/M metagenome (GOLD analysis project Ga0209232, IMG submission 184066) | Marine viral communities from the Pacific Ocean - ETNP_2_60 (SPAdes) (version 2) | ecosystem: Environmental > Aquatic > Marine > Oceanic | place: Pacific Ocean | collected 2013-06-22
AGGAACTTTAGCGAGTATTAGTCCTCCAACACCAATAACCCCTTTATTTCTTCCGTGGTCAATACTAGGTGCTTCGAAATCAGGATAATCTTCTGCTCTCACAGGTTCATAGCCTTCTCTAATACGTTTAGACATATTAGATTTATCATCGTTACCTCTAGTAGCTTCACGAATCCATCTGAATTTATATCCAGGAGGAGGTGTGGGTGCATCTAACATAGATGGGGGTGTCCAAGGTTTACTGCGAGTTTGAGAGTCTCGTGTCTCTGCAGACCTAGAGTTTCTGTCTGTGGCGACTTCAGTTTTATTTATTTCTTCTGTCATTTTATACTCCTTCGATATGCTTAGCATATTCTGTTAATGGAACGCCTAATCTTTTAGCTATTGCTACTTGACTCGGTGTTAATTTTACTTTGCGTGCACCTTTCTTACCTGCAACTCCAGGAGTTGAGGCAGCAACCTGTTGCACGGGGGTATGTTGCTCTTGCGAAAACTTTGTAGGAAAATTTTGTTTCATCCTTTTATTTACTTCTTCATAGTATTCGTCGGAGGTCGGGTCATATCCTTGTTCTTCGACTAATTCTCTATGTATACCAAAAGCTGCAAAAGTCATAACGGTATCTTGACCAAACCAACTATTTTCTTTAGCCCACGCTTCTGCCTTTGGGTCAGGAGCGGGTTGTGCATTAGTCTGTAGCTGTACTGGTTCTTGCGTTTGCACAGATTGCTCTGCTTTTTTATCTCTTATTGCTTGTTGTGCTTGTAACCTTTTTAAATTTTCGGCTTCAGCACTAGCACGAGATAATGATTCAGTTGCATTCGCAATACCTTCTGCATCTCCTGCATCTTGAGCTTCCCTTAAATGGATTTTAGCTCTCTCAATATCCGATTGTACTCTATTGTCGTACTCTTTGAAAAGGGAAGAATCAGAATTCTTTAACTTTTCTTGTAAATGGGAATTAGTGGAATTCATGGATTTAGCGTAATTTAACGCTTCATCTCTTTGACGTTCTGCTTCACGCATTTTATAAGTAAGTTTATCGATACGTTTTTTAACGTTATCACTTACTTCATCAAGTTCGCTTTTTTGCTCACTTTGTTCTGCAACTGCTTCAACAGGCTGTCCTGTTTCTTCTTGTTGCGATTCTTCTTCGTCTGGTAAAACCAGTTCTATATCTTCAGCTGTGTTTGTATTATCTTGCATAATTTCTCCTGTTAATTATGATATGATTGCTTCAGGGTCATCTACGACTGCTAAAATTTCGTCATCGTTTAAAAGTCGCATATCGCCACCTTCTATTTGAAAACGAGCACCAGCATATCTGCCGAATATAACCCAATCACCTTTTTTACACCAAGGACCTTCTGGAAATTTAATAGTATCTCCATAAGCGTCGGGACCTAAAGCAACTACGTGTCCTACAACTGTTGACAATCTTTCTTTATCGATAGTTTGTCTAGCAAGTTGTATACCACCTTTAGTTGTCGTAGGTAATGTAAAAGGTAAAATTAAGATACGATACCCAGTTGGACTTGGTAACTTATCTGCATGAGATTCGTAGTTCTCTGGAGTAATTAGGTTTTCTTGAGGTTCTAAATCCTTCACTTTACCTTTACTACCAAAGTTATCTACCGTTTTTGGAATAACTGTGTTATTCATTGTGCATCCTCCATATTAGAATGAATTGTTTGAAGTTCTGCTATTGCAAAACTCAAACCGTTTATTTCACCTACAACCCTTTGGTATTGTTCAAAATTCTCAATACTTCCAGATGCAAGCGTTTGCGTGAGAGAATCAATTCTTTCACGATATTTCTGGAGCAAATGCTCCATAAGTCTTATATGGTCCACTATTTAATATAGTTGTACCAGAGTAAGCCTTTAGTCTGTCCATAAGCAGCTTTTACTTTTGACTCTTGACCGACAACTTTGCCGTCAGCGTCTTTAATACATTTTCCTGCTTCCACAACTTTTGAATTAGTTGTGTCCTCAACTGAAGGAACTGACATTTTTTGTTTTGCTCCTTGAGATTTAGGTGATGGATATTCTTTATTTCTATGCATAATTATTCTCCATTATTATTACTACTATCTCGAACAGTTTTCACTAGTTCGGTAAAGTTCTTTTCGGCATCAGCTTTAGTCTTAGCTTCTAAGCCTTGTAAATCTATAGCCGCTTTAATTTGTGCTGCTTCTCTTTGTGCATTTATACGTTGCATATCTATTTCTTTATCACGTAAATCTTCTTGTTCTTTTTGTGCTAATTGTTCTTTTTCAAGTTGTAGCTGTTGTTGGAACATTTGCATTTGTGGATTTTGTTGTGCCATCGCTTGTGCTTGTGCCATCGCTTGTGCTTGACCTGTAACTTGTTGTGTTGCTTGTGCTGCCATCATAGCTATTTGGTTCATAACTTCTGGAGGCATTTGTCCGTCTTCCATAGGCGGTAACGGTTGACCCATAGCTTGTTCTATTTGTTGTCTATATAAAATAGCTTGACGTTCTTGAATATTAGCACCTATAGTTTGGGTAGCTATTGGGTTTTGTTGAATCATAGGGTTTTGTAAAAACGCACTATGTGCTGCAATATAAGCTTCTTGATTTTGGAAATCGTATGCTTTTATAGGTTCGCCTTTCATAGAAGCTTGTTGTTCTGATATAGGGTCGCGGGGCGGTATTTCCTCGTCGGGTGGTAATATTGCGTCTATATCTTTAACGTTTAAAGCTATATACATTTTACGGTAAGCTTCTTTTAAATCATGTAAATCTGGAGCAGATTGTGCCATTTGTAATTGTGTTTGTGCTAACGTAATACGTTGCGTCATACTAAAAATATTAGGGTCACTTACAGGTATTACATCTACGCTATTATCAAAATCTTCTTTAAATACGTTTTGATTATTACCTTGTACTTGGTATGGATACTCGGGTGGTAAAAATTCACCGAATACTCTTTTTAATATTTTAAATTCGTTACGTTGTGCATAATGTAAACGTTTATGTATCGCTGACATAATACGTTGACCTTTTTCTAATAACGCTACGGTTGTACCTACAGGAGCTTCACTATTACCGTCACCTGTTGGATTTTCTACGGTAGCCGCAAACCTTTTACCTGCATCAACTAAAGCACCTAATAAGGTACCTAATGTTCCGCTTGGTTCTTTATAAGGTAACGGTAAAAATGCATCTTGTAATCTTCCACCAGGAGCATCAACATCTCTCCATTCTCCAGGTTGTAATGGGTCATCATGTCTTTGTATATTTAACCCTCTTGATTTAAAACCTGCAGGTAAATTACTTAACGTACCTGCATCAATCAACTGTCTTAATATTGCAGTTACAGATTTAGTTAGTCCGCCCATCATATGTATTAAACCAAAACCATAAAACCCTAATCCAGGAAGGAATTTATAATGAGTAAAATATTCTATCTTTTTACGCATTGGGTCGTTTTCGCTATAATTAGGTCTAATAGCTAAAATTTTATTATTATCTTTACAAATAGTTACAATATAAGGTAATGCTAATCCTGTTTCTTCACCGTTAGCATTTCTATCTTCAAAACCTTCTAAATCTAAATTTACGTGCATTTCTAACAACGTATATTCTTCATCGTTAGCTGTTCTACTTAATCCTTGTAATTCATCCATTTTAGAATCAACATCGGTATTATCGTAACTGCCTTCAGGGTCCATCATCTCAATATCTTTATATAAACCTGATATTTGTAATTTTTTCAGGTCGTTTGGCGACATATGGATTACATGAGTAATTCTAGGGGATGTTAATAAATCTACAGCGTAATATGGGACGACTAAATCTTCAGATTTTACAAATCTAGCTACAGCTCGTCCAACTGCTGGGTCATAATAAACTTTTTTAAATGCAGAACCTGCTAACGGAAGATAAAATAATAATTGGTCCATTTCTGGGTCGTATTCTTCCATTTTGTAAGTAATCTGATAATTCATAAAGTTTTTAACTCTATTTGCTTTTTCTAATTTAGCATTATCAGTTACACCTAATACTTCAGTATCAACAGGTCCTCCTGCTGGTAACATTTCTTTATAAGCTTGTGCTTGGAATTGGGTTACGGCTTCTGCGAGTATTGGATGGTGTACACCCGACGCACCGATGAATGGTTCTGTTCTATTATCGCTATTTATACCTAATAAATCTAAACCTTCGCTATAAGTTCTAAACCAATCGTTACGAGAATCTAAATCTTCTTCAAAACTTTGTATTAATTCTTGTGCTATTGAATTTAATTCGTTATCGTCAATAACTTCAGCTAAATTTTCACCAAATTTACCAGTTATTTCGTTTTCTTCTTCCACACCTATACTTACAGTGCCATCAGGGTTAAAAGTTACTTCAGTTTCTTCTGGAATTTCTTGTTGAACTAGTTCAAGCTCAATTTCTTCTTCAGGACGAAGTGGTTGTGGTATCGCTTGTTTTTCTATAGCCATAATTTTAGCAGTATAACCTTATTTTTATTAATAATAAACCCTTTGGGCTGGATAGTAACTTGGCTCATCGTCCATATCAGTGGAAAGTTGTAAAAAACCACCTGCTCTAAACCTTGCTAACGCTAAAGTCGTAGCATCAACTAAGTCATCGTGCTCACCTGCAGGAAAATCACTAACTTCTTCCATAAGTTCTTCACCAAAACGGTTATCAGGTACCCAAACACGTCCATCTTGGAAGATTGGAGAGACAGAATTTAATCTTGCTATCTTATCTTGCCCTTTTCCTGGACTAAATGTGTTTACAGGTATACCCATACGCCTTAATTCTTGTATTAGTGGTAATCCTGACCCTTTTGCTTCAATAATTATACTATCGGGGTCCCAAAATTCGTATAATCGCATAGCTTCTTGTTTTAATTCAGGAAAATCGAACCTTTCTTTAATACAATCTATCAAAATTAGGTGTGCTTCGTCGCCTTTGTAGTGTTCTTCGCCTATTTTACCCTCTGGATAGAATACACCCCACGTTGTTATAGCAGTAAAGTCGGCTCTTTCGCTTTTTAAAAACGCTGTATCGTAACTTTGTATTAAATAATCGCAAGTTGGGGGCGTTTCTTGCTCCCAAATCTTAAACCAATCTTTAGGAATAATAGAAATACCTTCACCTGTAGGTCTTTGCATATATTGTGCCGCCCATTTAGACGGACTAACAGACGCTTTAATACTTTCTAGTTCTTCTAATTTCCAAAATTCTTTCCAAAGAGGTTTTCCACTAGGCAAAATTGCAGGAAATTCTATAACTTCCCATTGGTCTGCACCTTTTTCTTGTGCCATTTTCTTTATTAATCTACCTGTAAGGTCTTTTTTAGACCAACGGGTCATAACTATAACGATTGCACCTCCAGGCTGTAACCTTTGACGCGGTCCAGTCATAAACCATTCGTAAGCTTCGTCTAATGCTTTATCAGACATAGCGTCTTGTTCGGAATGTGGGTCGTCAATAATAAACAAATCTGCACCCCTACCAGCTAATGCACCTCCTGTACCTGCTGCATAATATTCTCCGCCTTTATTCGTTAACCATTTACCCGCAGAACGGCTATCAGCTTTTAATTCTGTTTCAGGAAATAAAGTTTTATATTCTTCGCTATCAATTAAATCCCTAACTTTTCTACCAAAATTAACTGCAAGGTCAGCGGTATGGGTTGCTTCTATAATTTTTAATTTAGGATTTTTACCTAAAAGGTATGCAGGAAATAAATGCGAAGCAAATTCAGATTTCGTATGACGTGGCGGCATATTAATTATTAAACGTTTTAATTTACCGTTAGCTATATCGTCAAAAGCTTTCGCCATTTTCTTATGGTGTTCGCCTGAAATAAATTCATGCCAAATACCTTTAACAAAATGTAAAAAAGTTGAAGTAGAAATTTCTTGGTGGTCGCGTTTTTCTAATTCTTCTAAAAGAATAGTAAATTCTTTTGCTTCTTGGGTACTTAAATGCGATACATCTAAGTTTTTTAAATTTTTTAAATCAGTCACCTAACTTTAATAAATCCGCTAAATTTAATTCTTCAAAATTTTGTATTAAATCGTCATCTAATGAAAGAACTGTTTTACTTTCATCACGCATTAATTTTCTTGGTGGGAATAAAATTGAATCATATCCCGCACCCCTAAATATATCTCCTACGGGTTTATTAATCATTGATGGTGCACCTACTTTAGGTGATTCAGTCATAAGTTCTAATGTATTACGAGTGTTTTGGCTTAATGCTTGGTCGTAAGGATTACCTTTAAAGACATTTATATTATCACGGATTTTAATTAATTCTTCTATAAAATCTGGCGGTAAATTTTCTGCGTCTGCAATATTTTTAAATTCTGGACTGATTTTATAAATAGATTTTTTCGGTAAATCTTTTATTAATTGTTGTCGTAAAGCAGGAGTTAGGTTTTCTAACATATCTTCCCTACGTGTAGGTGGTGCATAACCGAATAATTTTAATCGGGGGTCGTTTTTATCTAATACCGAATAAATACCGCCTGTTGATTTATTTAAGTTATACATATCATCTTGAATAAATTTAGGCGTTCGTAAAGTTTCTATTCCTGCGGGACCGCCGTGATAAATCGTTTTATTAAACGGTGCAGGGTCTTTTGGTTTTGGGCTACCAAAATTTAAAGTACCTTGTTTTGTTGGTGGTGGAGGCGGTGGTGTTTGTGCGTCAATCTTTTTAAGTTCTTTTATAATCCTTGCTTCCGCTTTAGATGAAGCGGCTAATTCGTTAGGGTCAACTGACCTTGCTTGTATATCTCTTTCTCTTTTTAAATCGTTAATTAATTTTCTACGTTTAGCTAATATTGATATTGCTTCGGCAGGTATACCGCCACCAGGAATATAATCTAAATAGCCTAAATATTCACCTAATTTATCTTGTCTACGTCTAGCTAATTCTTGTGATAATCCAGGAATAAATTCAGCAACACCTGACGCAAGGTTTTGTATCGGGTCTTCGGTATTTAACGGTTGGTCTAAATAATTTAAAACACGTTCTTTTAAATTAAGTCCAAGTCCTCCTAGTTGTGGTGGAATTGGTTCAATTCTATAACGTTCTAATTCTTCCTGTGCCATATTAAGTAAAGTAGTTTAAACAAGGGGTGAGTTTCTTTGTCGGCGGATTATTTTTCATTATCATAGTCTCGATAATATTCTACTATGGATAATATATCTTTTGTATACCTTTTTATTTCTGCCATATTCATCGATAGGTTTTCGTATTGGGGTGTAGTTAACGCATAATAAGCAACGGCGGGAGCTTTACCTTCTTGTACTAATTGTAAATATTCTTCCATGATTTCTGGTGTAAGAACTTTCCATTCAACATCAACGGCTTGTATTTCTAATGGCAACGGTGGATGGTACATCGGTGCAGGTAACGCAATAGTATTTACTTCTACAGGTTTAGTTGGTAATAGTGAACAACCGCTGACCGCGAGTAACAAAAGGATACTAATCAGTAGTTGTTTCATTTTCTTTTACCGTAGTTAGTTCAACTAAATCAGTCATAACTTGTTTACTGCCTTTATTAACAATTTTTTCTATAAGTCCAGGTTTGTTTAACGCAAGGTTATCTAAATCGTGCTTAGCAAATGTGTTTCTAAGTTTATTTACTTCACGGAGTGCTTCTTGTTTTTGCGATTCCAACTTTCCGAGGTCAGCGGATAGTTGTTCTTGTTTAGCTAAATATTGTTTTATCGATTCGTTCTGCTCGGTTATTTTATTTTCTAATATTACTTGATTAGCTTTAGACTGTGCTAATTGGTCGAACAGGTATTTTGAACCCGCCAAAGAAGCTACCAATAGGACTCCCAAAATTACGTTTAGTTTAAAACCCATAGCAAAAGTATATTCCAAAAAATTTTTTTCGCAAAATTTTTTCACTAGGGACTTATTTGTAAAGTAGATGCAATTAAGAGGCTGAAACTAAGGAGCGGCGGAGGGTGAGGAGACAGCGGTAGCGTAGGGGGGTATAGGGGGCTTTGTAAGGGCGTGTAAAAGCCCTACTGTAGTAGGGCTTATTGATATATAGTTATTAAGTTAAGCCCCGCGTAAGCGGGGCGTTAGGTTAGTTAGCGACTAAAGTAAACTTACCTTTTTTACTAGTCCATGCTTCTTTACCTATCATTTTATCTAGGTAAGAAGTCATAACAGGGTATATGTCTTGAACATATTTCTCACCCTTACTATCTACCCAAAAATCACAGTTAGTATTATCTAAGCTATCTAATATGTAGTCATTAAGTTGACCTACAGTAGCCGTACCGCCTAAGTTGTGTAATAACTGACACACTAGCACAACTTGTCTAGGTGGTTTATTACTCATTAGCTCTAAGGCATTATCAGTTAATGTAAGTATCATATTAGCATTAGCACCTGTACTTTTAGTAGTATTAGTAAATGCACCTTGTTTTAATACATTCTGTTTCTCGGTTGTATTAACCTCAGCTTTTTTAGCGTTTTTATTATTGTTCATGCTACCTATTATACAGGTCTAATTATAATTATCAATAGGTTAGTTAAAATTAATTAAATTATTTTTATTATATAACTTAGCTTATATATGTTAATTAACTTAGTTAAGTTAGTAATTATTTTAGAAAGAACGACGGACGGAACGAAGGACCAGGATTATTACACGCGAACGAACGAACGACGGAACGATAGAGTAGAGGGATAGGGATAGAGGGACAGGGATAGAGTAGAGGGCGAGGGATAGAGTAGAGCGATAGAGTAGACTAGAGTAGAGCACAAAAAAGGCGACCGAAGTCGCCTTTTGGAATCAGTCAGTAAGTCTAGCTAACTGTTATGTATCCAGCATTAATCAGTTTTTTTCTATAATGCCCCCAAATATCCGCAGGTGTTTGTTTTTTCGATACACCTCCAGCTTTCACCCAAGCACTTTCAGTCGAACCATCAGTTCCGACTAACTCGCCAACTGTAAGACTCGTACCTTTGGCATCTATCAAAGCTTTGATAATATATCCAGCTTGTGAAGCAATCTTTTCTTTCGGCGTAGCCACTAAAGTGATTACTTGGTTATAGCTTGAAGACCCTCTTTGAGTCTCTGGTTTGTAGTTTTTATCTATTGTCATAATATTCTCCTTTCTAATAGTGGGAACTACCCCGTTAATATAGTTATATCATATCACAGATTGGTACCAAAGTAAAGGAGTAAAAAGAACAGAAGAAAGTCCGTCGGTCAATCCGTCGGTCAATGTTTCTTGGTGAAGTCGCCCTCGATAATATTGTCAGTTTTCTTTGCAATCAATTCTTTGAGGCGAGTGAGTATATCGTCTTTGGTCATCAAATCAATCTTTGCAGTCAATATTTCACGTCTATCGATGTAGAGCCCACCAGCTTTGCCTCGATGGACTTCGGCGGTGATGGCTGCGGATATCTGTCCTTGGTCTTTGGCTTCTTCTCGCAGGTCATGTAGAGTAGACAGGTGGTTCTCTAGAGAAACTGCTTCCTTCTCTGAAGCTAGGATTTCCAAGTCAATGAGGTAGTTTCGTACAACTGGGTTATGATTGAGTAAAACGCTGCCCTGTGTCTTAGCACCTTTCCTATCCTTTGTATATCCCGCTTTTATCGCGGCTTCCGTAGCTGTTTGACCTTTGATATACTCTTTACAAAATAGTTTTTGTTTAGAGTTGAGTGGTTGCCACGTCTTACCGTTTTGGTCAACAAATGCTTTACCGTCTTCTGTTGGAACTAAATGAGTATATGTTAGCTTTTTCATTGTAATACCTCGCTCTAACAAATGATATTACAATATTATTAAAAAAGATAATTTTCAAATTACTTTTCTCGTGCCCTCTAGTAATCTTACCATAGTTTCTAATAACTAATAGAAAATCTATTAGTTTTGAAGATTCAAAGAACAGAGTAACAAAGAGACTTACAGAACGATTCTATTAGTATATTAGAGATATTAGTAGTTTTGAAAACTTTTTGATAAAAACTTTTTTATTTTTAAAAACACTAATACGATATCTTCAATAATAAAAAACCCCCG
>Ga0209232_1002129_pt1 | contig 10037 bp, 12 predicted proteins | sample ETNvirenome_2_60_FD_184066 | JGI IMG/M metagenome (GOLD analysis project Ga0209232, IMG submission 184066) | Marine viral communities from the Pacific Ocean - ETNP_2_60 (SPAdes) (version 2) | ecosystem: Environmental > Aquatic > Marine > Oceanic | place: Pacific Ocean | collected 2013-06-22
TGAACGTCTTTCCATACCGAATACTTTGTATCCCTTTTCCAATAGGAAATCTGCCATATGACTTCCGTCCATACCTGTTATACCTGTGATTAATGCTCTCTTCATTTTTCTAAATCCTCGTATCTATTAAATCTTTTATTATTGTCCCTAAGTAACATTTCTATATTTTCGTCTGACATAGATTTAAACTTATTGAACTTGTTATTTTTTCTATCACCGAAAGAATTTGGATTGTTCTCCTCTAATACATACAACCTTTTTTTCGGATGCCTTCTGGCGTGAACTTTTAATAAGTTTTTAAATACAAATTGTTTGTAGTTCTGACCCATAAGTTTTTGAGACATAATTGATAATCCGTGGTCATCATTATAAATCATACAAGAAGGAATATTAACTCCAAACTTAATTAAGTCTGATGAAATAACTAAACAACTTCCGTCTAACTTTGGATAATTAATAACCCTAATATCAAGTTCATCTATCTCGTTAATCTCGTTCATAGTCTCAATAGGTAATTGTGATTTAGATTGATTTAAGTTTAAGTGTTGTTTATCGTCATCAACAAACTCTATGTCAACATAGTCAGTATGAACTGTATCGTCCCAACTACTATCCCACATTTTTCTATCTGCGAAACAAGCGATGTATTTGTGAATACCCTCTTGATTAGTATAATTGGATAGATTTTCTAACGCCTCAAATGCCTCTTTTGGAAAGAAACTATCTGTCTCACCCCACATTACATAATCAACTTTATTACAATAGTTGTAATTTAAATCTCTTCTGTAATCTGCGTGAAAGTAGAACTCATCTTTCTCCACTTGAAATGTATTTACTTCATACCCAAGTTGTAATATTTTTTCTCTACCCTTGTAGAACTTTTTAATGATTTCATCTTCGGTAATTTTATCTGTATCTAATTTTTCTAAGTGTTGTGAGAGATTTAAACATAAATCAATTATCACATTTTCTTTATTTTCTATGTCTGTATTGAGTAAATTTACAAGTCCTTTAATAAAGTCCTCATACATTTCTATCTCGAACCACATAACGTTAGTTCCAATTACATATTTATTATCTAATTTCATCTATATCCTTCAACCTTTTTATTTCTTTATAGGCTGGATTATCTTCATCAGGGTCTAAAATTACTAACTCCACACCTTGTTTTTCCAAATATTCATACAAACCCTTAGTTTTCTTTGCGACCATAAGGTGTTCTTTAAGTCCAGCCAAAGTTTTTGTTTCTTTATATTCTATATCCTCATAGAACCAATCATCTATTTTTTGTTCTGAATTTATTGTGTTTTTAAATAAGTCCCAACCAATAGTGACTATTTTCTTACAACCCATATATAAAGCTAATGGTATCGCCAACTCATACATAGTGCCCGGCCCCCAAGGTCTTGAAAAATCTTTATTCATATCAAGTCCTTTCCAATAATCATTGTAGGACATAGTGTTTTCTATCTTTGCAGTTCCGTCATTAAGTTTGTAAGTATCTAATATAAAATCTACTGCAAAATTATCTATAATTGTATATGGTTGTGATTCGTCCCATATAGCCCAACCTACTATTGTATTTGGATTATCATATTTATATTTTGTCAAATTACAAAAGTTTAACAAATGAAAGTCTGTTACATTATCTATGATATGTTGAGTCTGTTTTATAGACAACACTAATTCATCTTTTAATAGTTCGTTTAGTTTATCAGTTGAAAACTGATTAAATGTTGGGCCTGATGTGCAAATGTATGCAGTTTCTCCCTTGAATGCATCTTTCAATACACCAACTCTATCATATTGTTCTTTGTGATTCCACATTAACTCTTTTAGTTTTTTTGTTTTATCCTTCATATCTTCTCTTTTTTTCTAAATCTAAAACTCTCAGTTCTTCAAATATATCTGAGATAGATTTTTCTTTTATTTCTTCTAATCTGTAAGGGTGAACATTTAACATACCACAAATGGCCTCTTTTGTTCTTTTCTTACGAGATTCATCTGTAATGTAAACATCTAAATATTTAAATAAATCTGTTAGATTAAATACATCATATTTTTTATTTATAGCTAAATATAATGTTATTAACTCTAATCTTAGATTTCCACCACCTCTACCAATACCAGTGTATGTTCCGTCAACCATATCAGCACCATTTTCAATGGCAGTTATGGTGTTCGCCATACTCAATGACATATTATCGTGTGAGTGAAAACCTATTAATACATTAGGATTCATATTTCTAAATAGTGTCATAATCTTTTTCACATAGTCAGGTGTCAATGCACCATAACTATCTGCAAAACATAAGAAGTCTAAAAAGTCTTCTGTTAATAGTTGTTCTCTAATCTTTACAAATGAGTCCACATCAATATATGAAGTGCAGATAACATTTAAAGATACCTCATAACCTAATTCTTTTATTCCTCTACATTTTTCCAAGGCCATATCTATCTGTTCTTCATAACTACAAACTCTAATCAAATCAATGTCTGTTTCACTACTCGGTGGTAATCTATCAATGTCATATCTCCAAGAGTCAACCATAACCGATATTTTACATTTAGGTTGAACATCTCTTTTAATTTCACTAACTAATTCAAAAGGTATATTTTTCCAAACCCCTACATCTTTTTTTAGTAGTTCTTTATTTGTAAGATAACCTATTTCGAAATAATCATAACCAACCTTTGAACTCGTATCCAAAGCCCTTTTAACTTCATCAATAGTAAAACTGAAATTATTTTCAAACCCACCATCTCTAATAGTGCAATCTAAAACTCTTACTCGTTTTTTGTCTATTTCTTTTTTAATATTCTTTTCATAGATTAGTTCGGCTATATTAAAGTCAAATGGAACATCAACATCAACACCCTCAGTTTCAGGTAGTTCATACCAAAATGGTTTATCACCAACTACATATTTGTTTTTAATCATAGTTTCTCTTGGTAATAAACAAGCCCCAAAGTTCAATCTAAATATAGAGTTCATATCTTGACTTCGTGGACAATTCAATGGGTCATAATTTAATGGTTCATTGTTTTCCCATAAGAAATCTTTTATATAATTCATTGATACAACACTATCATAATCATCACTTAGATTTTTAAATGTGTTAATAATGTCCTCGTAAGTTTCTGATTTAACTAATGGTGATGTTACTGGTGTGTAAAGAATATAATCTGTGTCTACTTGTGTAGCGATGAACTCTAAGTTTTCACTACCAGGACAATCATTACTTGTGTAGTAGTCTGGTCTGGTTATTGCGATTACTCCTAATTGTTCAGCTAATGCAAACATTTTATCACAATCGGTAGTCACGACTATCTCATCAAGATTTTTTACTTGTTTAAGTATTTTTATTTTATTTTCTAATAAACTCGTATCATTAAATGGTTTAATGTTTTTGTTTACTATTCTTTCAGAACCTTTTCTTACTCCTATGACTGCAGTAATTTTTCCATTATTCACTTATAACCTCTTCAATATAATCTTTTAAATTTACTTTTGGTTTATAACCTATTCTATCGTGTGACTCTTTAATATCACAAAGTGTTTCTCTCGCTTCACCAGGTCTTGCTGGTATGTAAGTAAATCCACAACCAAACATTTTTGCTAACTCATTGATTGAGTGGTTTTCACCTCTACCCAATTCTATGTTATCCCAAGAAGTTTCACACTTTGCGGTTAAAATCATACCCTCAACAATATCGTCTATGTGTGTAAAATCTCTTCTTTGGAATCCATCACCCGTGATTGTCAACTCTACACCCTCTTTGTATTGTCTTTCAAATATACCAATTACCGTACAATACTCTCCCTCAGTTAATTGATGAGGCCCATATACATTGTAAAACCTACATATAGATACATCAACCTCAAAGTGTTCTTTGTAAAGTAAACATAGGTCATCAGCTACAACTTTTGATAAGGTGTATGGATTTTTATATTTACCACTATGAACTGATGATGAACCTGCAAATATTAGTTTTGGTTTATTCTCCAATTCTCTTACCCACTCTAATATATTTAGTGTTCCTAATATACCTGTTTCTAATGTATTAGCTGGATTTTTAAATGATGGTTGGATTCTAGCTAAAGCCCCAAGATGATAAATCACATCTGGTTTTTTCATAAAATAACTAAAATCAACTACATCTCTTATATCACAATCGTGATACTCACAACCCTCTTGATGATTTTCTACTTTGCCTGTTGAGTAATTATCAAGACTAACAACATTGTGTCCATCTTTCAATAATCTTTTGATAAGATTTGTTCCTACAAATCCTGCTCCACCTGTGACTAATATGTTCATTATATTATATCCTTATATAAATCGTTTTGCATTTCTTGTCTTTTAATATCTTTTTCGTGAAGTAAAGTCAATTCCTCGTGTGGTGGTAAGTGAGAGTATGTTTTTGCTCCGTCTATTACCTCGTGAACCGGCTTAACCCATTTAATGTGGTCTGCATTTCTAAATATTCTTGCCTGATAATCTGGAAAGTTTATCCAACCCTTTTCAGTTACTCTCCACTTCCAAAGATTTAAATGAAAGTCTGTAATTCCCTCTACCGTATTAATTCTTGGCACCCAAATCAAATCTGTATCATTGATTTCCAATATCGTTGGTAATTGTTCTAATAATATTTCATTTGGTCTTTCATCTGCATCAATAGAAAATATAAAATCACCTGAACACTTTGATTTAGCAAAATTCTTTAATTCAGCGAAATCTTTTTTAAATTCAAAAGTTATGATTTTTAAATTTTTAAAATACTCACCATACTCATACTTTTCAAATATCTTTTCAAGTGCATTAACATCATCTTGTAATATACTTTTACTTTTTTTGATTGATACATCTTGAATAATCACGACCTCATCTTCATCTCTAATGTGTTTAGATAGATGATGTAGTAAATTATCTAATTCTTTATATTCATTATAACAAGTAATACTATAACTAATCTTCATTTCCGTCTCCTATAACTATTACATCTTTTCCTTCATCAAATAATTTTTCAGTAATTTGTCTCATTTGTAAAGAGTTTAGTCTATCGTATTTAGTTTCAAGAAAAACTCTTCTTTTTCTGGCCTCTCTATAAAAATATGTTCTGAATAGTCGTGGATTTCTTTTTAACAATCCTTTTAACTCTAAATAAATTTTTTCCATTCTCGCAACACCACCAGCCTCTTCTTCTGTTAAAACAATGTCAGCGTTTTCTGCCAATATTTCAAATAGTTGTTTAATAACGGTTGGTGTTATAATAGGTTTTTGTGAATTAAATATTTCTAATCCTACGAAATATTCAACAACTCTACCGGTCATTTTTTTTCTATGTTCATATCTCGGAGCAAGACAAATTACAACTCTTCTGGCTGATTTAGAATCATCTCCTTGTCCTTTATATATGAAAGAAACTACATCACCAGGTTCTACTGCATCCCAATAGGTGTTCTTCATAAGTCTTTGACGATTCCCATATCTTTACAAGCTTGAAAAAACTCGTGTTGTCCATATTCTTTGGCGTTCTCTAAATCTAATGTGTGTTCGTGTCCTTCATACTTTGGTTCATTCTGTTCCTCAGTTGTCAACTTACGAACTTGTGCAAACTTCCACACCCAATTATTTTTAGTTCCTTCAGGAAATATTACTCCAAATTTACCCATATTCAATACAGTCGGAAACCAATGTATTTTTCTATCATAATCATACATACTGATTTCGTTCATTAATTGAGTTGATGATTCCTCAGCCTTTTTTAATGCGTCTGAACCTTTTTGATATGCTGAATTACTCGTGAACCCACAATTAAAACACATATAAGATTTAAAGTCCATTGCAGTTTCCTCAAAACATTGTGAGTTATCAAAACAATTTGGACAAGTTATTTTTACTTCTGGCATATTACACCTTTAATTTTGGTAATTTAATATCACTTTTCTTTTTCAACTTTGGTAGTTTTAGTGAAACTTCTTTTGAAACACCACTTAACATTTTATCAACTATTGATTCTAATTTTAGTTTCATAGCTTCGTGTGTGAAACTTTCTCTATTTACTATCATTTGTTTTTTACCACGAAGTTTATATTTGTTATAGTTTTTCACTACATCTTTCATCAATGCACTGGCTTGACCATAATCAACCGTAGGCCAGACTGCATTTTCATTGGCGTATCCTTTTGGAAATGCTGATTGTGGAACTTGATGCATATTATATGGTAATCCCACCGTATAGTCATAATCTAAAAAGTCCGCTTGTCCTGTTGCTATTGGAGCCAATATAGGTTTACCACTAAATGATGCCTCTAACAATGGTCTTCCAAATCCTTCTCCGTGAGTAAAGGTTAAATGTGCTTTCACTTTCGGGTGATTATACATTTGGTTCATCTCCTCGTCAGATAAATCGCCGTGTAATAAATAAATATTAGGAAGTGTATTTGCCTTTACATCTTGTTTAATCATAGTAATTTTTTCTATTATTTGTCTTCTATCTAATATAGAAAATCCTGCACTACTTGTTTTCATAATCAATGCAGGTGGATTCTTTTTATTTTTAAATGTTTCTAAAAATACTTTCAACATCATACCAGCATCTTTTCTATCTTCACCAAGATTCCCTTGTAACCAATGTCCTACGAATAGAAAACAAAAATCTTCATTAATCTGTTTAAACTTCTTTGATAATTCATCTGAAATTATTTTTGTTTCTTTGTAAATATCAGGGTCTGCTCCCTCAAACAATACATCAGCCGGTTTATTCATTTTTAATTGAGTTACCACTTGACCTGTTCTATTATCTTTTTTATCATAATTTATATCATCAAAAGACTTTTTTGAAAACTCAGAAGTAAAGATTGTCATATCCATACGATTTACACCCTCTACCCAATCTGCTGGTGGAATAGTGTGTTCGATTCCAGCAGTAATACCAATATTCTTTTTGGCTATTGGTTGAAACTCATTTGGAATAACGATATGAATATGTAAATCTGGTTGTTTACTTAAATTTGGTTCTCGTAAAATTCTTTTTTGTATTTCTTCGTGATGCGGATTACCCTTCTCTAATGCGTTTGGTGGTGTGTTTCCCCAACGAACTGATTGAATTTTTACATCATATTTATCTGATTCAATTAGTGCTCTACAAATATCTCTTGCGTGGTTTCCGTATCCACTACGAGTTTGAACCGGTGCTGTTACTAATACTAATGGTTTCATATTTTATATACCTCATATCTTTCTCTTGGTGTCCAATTCTCAAATGCAGTTTCCATATGGTCTATAAAGTTCTGACACATATGTCTTGTGCTCATCATAGCTTCATCACTACAAACCCACTCGTGTCCTTTGAATCCACATTCATTTCTTTCTTCTCTTGACATTTCATACCACTCATTTATTCTGTCCGCCACTTCATACCAATCTGCTCTATCATCATAAATGTATGGTGTTGGTGGTGAACCTTGTAATGAACGACTTCTCGGCCATACTGGTTTTGCCCACTCTCCGTGAGTTAAGTCTTCATTGTTTTCCCACTTTCTCCAATCGTGAAGTGATTCAATCTTTCCATAATCTTTGTAAGTTAAATGTTTATCTTTTAATTTGAATCCACATTGGTCTTGTAGTCCACCTGTAACATTAACAATAATTGGTGTTCCACACATTAGACTTTCACAAGTTCCTAATCCAAAACCCTCATTGGATGCCAAATTAATCGTTACATCTGCTATATTGTATAGAAAGTTCATATGTTTATTTTCTAACTTTGCAGTAGAGAATATTATGTTTAAGTCTGGACACATTTCTCTAACAACGGCTGGTAAATCTGTTCCATTATTATCAACTGGTTGTGTGTGTAATATAAATGCAGTCTTATCTCTTTTTTCTTTCGGTAATCTATCAGCAAATGTTTTGAAAGCCATTATAGTATCTGATGTCATCTTTCTTCTGATATTACGATTTATATACAACATTGAGAAATCTATTTCTTGTCCTTCAAACAATTCAGATTTCATTTTGTTCATTTCCAATCTTTCTTTTTCATTATTGATTGGATAAAAGAATTTTTCATTTATTCCGTGTGGAATATAAGTTGAATCCCAATCTGTTCTTTTTTTGTTTTGACAAACATTTTGAACTATGTTGTGAGTCTGTTTTGAAATATTCATAATTAAATCACAACTTTCATAATAAGGTTCGTTCCACATTGGATAAGGCAAATCGTCCCAAATATTATAATAGAAAATAGGAATGCTTTGTCTTAATTCGTGTTCCATTTCATATAACCAAATCCAAAACCTTGGGTCTGTGTAAATCATTATGGCGTCTGGTTTTTCAATTTGAATTAGTTCTCTAACTACATCAGGATTTCCATAGCCGTCAACTGGATAAACTTTACAAAATGCATCCTCTACACCAGTTTGTTCTGCCAAGTCTTCTGATAAATCAAATATTTTACCTTTATCTGGATGTTTGATTGCTCCACCAATTTGAACCCAATCAAATTTATCAAGAGTTCCATAAACTATTTCTCTTGACATTACACCAACACCACTTGTCATTCTTAAATCATCTGACAACAATAGTATTTTCTTTTTATCTCTTCTTTTTACTAATTTAGGTAATTTTATTTTGTCCATATAACCTTTATCCTTTTAATATTTTGAACCACTTTCCTCTAAGTTATCGTATTCGACAATAGTCTTTTTAAAGTCCTCGTCGTGAACGAATAAATCAAGGCTACGATTTACTAATTTTTGTAATGAAAAGTCATCACGAATAGATTTTTCTCTAAACTTACGATAAAGTTCGTCAATGACTTTTACTGATGTTAATTTCTCTTCTTTCATAATTCTGTATATATGTATATATATAAATAGTTAGTTTAATCTAAAATAACATATTTTTTATTTATTTTTTCACAATATTCTAACGCTGATTTTGTTCCGTTGGTAATCTCTCCGTCTTTACAAAATGCCACCACTTTGTCTGAATATTTTACCATATCTTTGTTTCTTTTGTGATAATAACCCACCCCATAAGGTTTTCCATAGTTATACGCCTCCATTACACAATACATATTATGTGGTTGGTGTTGTGGTGGGAATTCACTATAAGGAACTTTAAACTCTAATGCATATTTCTTTGCGTATCTATCTGCTCCGTCTTTTGCACCACCACTAACTACCTCTACATTAGGGTGCTCCATTTTTAGTCGGAACATAAAGTTCTTCATTTTAGTTTTATTGGTGTAGGTTCGACTTCCGATAATTGCTATCTTCATCAGTCGTTTCTTTTTTGTTTCCTGGCTGGTTCTGGATTTAGTTCATCTTTATTGACGAACTCATATGTTTTTCGGAATTCTTTTAATCCTTTGATAATATCTCTCGGATTATCATACTCATATGCAAATCTGTAATTTTCCGCATATTCTTTATTAACTGGTTTAACACCTCTTGGTTTTATATCAAAAAGTATAAAATTATTTTGGTCATCTGTATACTCAGGAATTATAATCAACTTTGTATTAAATTCACCTGATGATTTCCAATATTTAATAAATGGTTCTAAGGTATTTAAATCCACCACTTCTGTTTCTCTATCATACCAAAAGTATAATGGAAATGAATTACCACCCATATAATCTAATTGTTTCAATTTCATTAGTTCTTGAAATACTTCTTGTTCAAAGTCTGTTGCTAAAAAATCTGTTACCTTAATTCTTAAACTTGGTTCTGTCATTATAAATCCTTACAACTTCTGCACTTTAAGTGCTTTTCACATTTTTCATAGTCGTGTGAAATGATTTTACCTTTGTCATCATAACACTCGTCTATAAACTCTTGTAACCTATTCATAACCTTATTAACACTTGGTTTTCCACTTGCTGGCGAGAACGCCTGAATTCTTTTCTGTGGATAAATCATATTCTCATATAATCTTCTCTTTAATATTAAATATTCAACATCTATTTTATCTTCCGATATTTCTAATTGTTTTGCCATAAAGTGTTTATACAACAACAACTGA
>Ga0209232_1002130_pt1 | contig 10036 bp, 3 predicted proteins | sample ETNvirenome_2_60_FD_184066 | JGI IMG/M metagenome (GOLD analysis project Ga0209232, IMG submission 184066) | Marine viral communities from the Pacific Ocean - ETNP_2_60 (SPAdes) (version 2) | ecosystem: Environmental > Aquatic > Marine > Oceanic | place: Pacific Ocean | collected 2013-06-22
ACCAACGATTTACCCATACATCAGCGCCACCACCAATCATATTTAAACCACCTGTTGAATAATAAACGTCGTATTCCATTATATCTCCGAGTGAACTAATATTCCCTCAACAAAGAAGTTATTATTCTTTGTTAGTATGGTGTAGGTTTGATGTTCTCCATCATACCTCGTTATATTGTTTACCACAAGTTCTTCGTTATTTAATGTCTTTAACTTGTGTCCTACTTCAAGTTTGTTTGCATCAAGACCATATCTTTCTTTTGATAATTCTGGACTTATTGATAGTAGTTTTTTATTTTCATCAAATATCGGGTGGTCTTCGGTTAAAATTAAATCATTTACTTTATATAGATTTTTGTGCATTGGTTTTATAATTTCTTTAATCGGAACATCTTCTATGATATCTGATTCTGAATTATATGATTTGACTAAATCTCCTATGTTTAATTCATCTATTGGTATTAGTCCATTTGGTGTATCAACTAACATAGACTCGTGGATACATAAACCCTCTATTTGAGCTATAGTTCCAGCTGAGAATGAAGTTGTTGGTGTTCCACCATCTCCACCAGTTATTCCTACCGTAACGGTTCTAATACTCCATTGAGTTCCTGCGTGGTTAGTAGCAATCGTTCCTAAGAATTGTAAATATATCTTATTATCAGTAGTATTAATCGCTATATTTGCACTTACTGCACCTGAGTTATTGTGTCCATCAAATCCACCAACACCACCACTTGTTAATTTATCTGAAGCACTTGATGCAACTCTATAATGAAGTGCTTGATAAGCACCAGTTCCAGTTTGACTACTTGGATTAGCTGCTGAGTATGATATTGTTCCTGTTGTTCCAACATAATTAGAGACATTTATTGTAATGACATCTGAATAATATGTGAAACTATCTCCTATTGAACCTTCGTGTAGAACATCTGTTCCATCATTTGATATAGAAGCAGGGCCTGGGTTTTCACCTATTTGAAATGATGATGAAATGTGTCCGTCAACCACTTCAAATGTTCTGGTAAAGGAAGAGAATCCTGCAGAAGTTATTACTTGTGGTTGAATATAAACCACACCACTTCCATTGAGTGTTAAAGCTTGTCCGTAAGTAGCAGTTGAAGGTGTTACAAAATCACCCGAAAAACTTGTAGTGGTTGATTGTCTATATTTTACATTACCAGTATTATCAACTCTTAACAAAGGAAATGTTATATCTGATTCATTTGTAAAAGGTGTGTGTGTTCCATTAGTGTTTGTTACGGAAACTGTTAAATAATCTAATGTTTCAGTTCCTGCTGTTCCGTCTCCGTCTCCACCATCAGCACCCTCAGTTATACTGATTGATGTATTTTTATAAGTTTTTGCAGTTATAGTTGAATAATCTCCATTGGCAAAGGCATTTTCACCACGACTTCTAAAATCATAACTTGTATCTGCACTCAATCCAGTAAAAACTGCGTAGTTGGTTCTATTACTATCAGCAGTATCACCACCAAAAAAGTCATTTGAAAATGCACCTGCGGATACTGAACCACCTACATTATCAGCAGTTCCTGTTATATCATTACCAGAATCTCTTTGTGTTCTAATGGTTCTTGTTACTCGGGTATCACCTGCAGATGATATAACAATCACACTATTTGTTTTTCCATATCTATTTGCAGTAAGACTTCCTTCGTAAACTTCTGTTGTTCTTTGTGCAGGCTTTCTATCAAGAACCGGTGTGTTAACTTCTGTATCACTACTGATTGTTGCAACTTTAAAAATTTGGTCTGTTTGTTCACTCATTACAAAACCATCACCTGTTGAAGGAACTGGAAAGTCTGTTCCATTGTTTACACCACCTGTATGTCCAGTATAAAGATGGTCTCCGTCTTGTAAATCAGCGGCAGGGCCTGCTTGTGGTGTAGCTGCGATTGTGGTATCATTTATTGTATATCCAGACTCACCCGTTGGAACAACTCTCTCTGCACATTCAATCATTTCAGTATTTTCCCAAGATTCAAATGCGGTGTTTTTTACAAGTCTGGTTATGACAAAATTGACAGCTTCTATTTCTCCCAATGTTAATCCATAAAACTCTCTTATTTCCATAGCAGATGGTAAATATTTTGTATCATCAGATGTTCGGTTTGTAATGATACCTGAAAATCCAGCTGCAGCTTGAGACATAGATAATTCGGTTTCTGCACCCTTTCCAAGTTCCACATTTAAGTCTGAAAATGACATAGATGTTGTTGATGAGAAAGACGATATTGTCATTGATTATCCTTTTCCAACTCTTCAACTCGTTTAGTTAATTCTTTAATAGACGATATTAGTAAAGGAACTATTTTATCATACTTGATACCTTTATAATCACCTTTCATTAAACCGACCACTTCTGGTAAAACATCTTCTACCTCTTGTGCAATCAACCCATATTCAGAAATGTTTTCTGTGTGGAATGGTATATCTTCTTTCCAATCAAATCTGACTGGTCTTAGTTGATTAACAATAGATAAACCTTCACCGATTTCTATAATATTTTCTTTTAGTCTTTTATCTGATGAAAAGAACGCAGTAATGTTACCAGTCGCTGCCATATCACCCTCAACAAATAATTGAAAGTCTGGTGAAAAAGTTCCAAGTGTTCCGAAAGTTCCACTACCAGAAACTATTAAATTTCCTCTACCTCCACCAGATATTCCGTTGACGGTGAAATCTCCCTTAACCTCATTTACAGCACCAATTCTTACTTCTTGATTTGGCCCTGCATACGATTGTAGACCAACAGCATTTACTCTTGTTTTTGGAACATATGATGTGATTGAGAATGGAGCTCCTGACATATTTAAACTATGTTCTGTTCCACTACCATTATCACCTGTTAATTCATCATATCTCGTTCCCACTACTTTTACATATATGTATCTTCTAAATGGAAAGAATGTAGTGGCTGATGTGTTTAAATCTGCAAATGAAAATGAAGAATTAATCGTTAAAACACTACTAATGTTAAATGAACCTACTAATTCTGCTCCTGATGTAGTGTTTGAGTCATTTTGATAAAGTTCAAATCTGTATCGATATAATGACTTTGCACTTCCACCTGGTGGCGAACCAATTTGAGGCTTCGCAGCTTCTTGTAAATTTTGAAATACTAATTCAAAAACTTGGTTTGCAGCCCCCAAGTCAATCAATTCATTTGTGCCCGGTGCAGATGTATCTAATTCCGCTACCGTTTGATTACTACTATCTTTCGCCTTGATATAATAACTTTCGTCCCAAGAAGTTTGTGTGGCTCCAAATGTAGCAACTGCAGATTGTTCTGATGTTGTTCCACTTCTCGTTATAGAAACCGTCTGTTTGTCTTCATTATTAACATATGTGTCAGTATTATCATAACTACCTGATGTGTTTATTTTAACAACATCTACATAGTTTGCATTATAGGATTTTCTTTTTAATTCAAAAGAAGGCCCTATTGTTCCTGAACCACTAATTTCTCCAAGTGCATCTTTACTCGCACCTGCAAAATCAGCATTACCTGTTAATTGTATAATCCCCTCTTGAAATAATCTAACACTACCACCAACTAAATCATTACTATTAATATTCCAACCACCGATATCACCAGATGTAGCGGTTAATTTTCCGCTTAAATCTACATTACTCGCAGTAACGTTTCCACCCAATAAATGAAAATTACTTGAACTAATTTCTAAGTCTCCTGCACCTGATGCACTTATAAATGATTTACTATCGGCTTTCGAACCAATCATAAATGTTGAAGAACTCATAATCAATAATCCTGCACTTTGGTCAAACGATATTCTTTCACCATCAGCATCACCAACTCTAAAATCTCCTGTTCCGTCCATATAAACACCATCATTACCACCTGTTATAGAACTTGCTCCACCTAACTTTATTTGTCCGCTATTTGTATCAGAATCTAATATTAGTGTTGAACCTGCTTTTATTTCATCAGCGTCTATTGTGAATCCACCAATCTCACCAGCTGTAGCAGTTACGGTTCCTTCAATAGAAACATCTCCATTTTTCTTTAATGCAAACTTACTTGAACTTATTTCCAATACATCACCAGAACTACTAATATATGCATTTGAACTTCCCTTTGAACCTAAGAAGAATGTTGATGAACTAACTATTAATTTACTATTTTCAAAAGATACTCGGTGTCCGTCTGCATCACCAACTAAAAATGTTCCGTCTCCACCTAAATATATACCTGCTCCATTAGTAGCACTTGTTGGTGGTGAAGAACCTAATCTTATTTCACCATTGTTATTATTTCCGTCAAGTATTACTTTGTCATTAGTGCTATCTAACCTATTACTATTGATATCCCAACCAGCAATTTTACCAGATGTAGCAGTTATAGCTCCACCAAATGTTCCACTTCCTGAAAATGAAGAATTACCATTTGCAAGTAATTGTATAACATTAGTATCGGTAGAACCTTGTCTATTTATAATACTTAAATTACCAGAACTATCTATTTCTAATCTTGATTGTCCAGCTGCATCTCTACCAATTCTTAATGAGTTAGTTAATTGTGCAACTGAAACATCAGAAGAATTTAAAACATCAACACCATTAGCGTCTAATTTAAGTCTAGCAGCTAATGAACCTGAATCTGTTTTTAATGTTGAACTTGTCGCCTCGGATAGGGTGTGTCTTGTTGCAAGTGAACCTGACAATGCATCTGATGAACCACTAATTTTAGCCTTAGTTACACCAGCTAAATCTCCACTTGTAATCGATATACTTCCCTCAACTTCTACGGTTCCATCTGAGTTCAATGAAAATTTACTTGAACTTATTTCTAATACATTACCAGAACTACTGATGTATGCGTTATTACTTCCTTTTGAACCTAAGAAAAAGTCTGAAGAACTTACTACAAGATTTGTTCCGTCAAATTCAAGTCTGTGTCCATTGTCAGCCCCAACTCTAAACTTTCCATCTCCACTTGCGAAGAGTCCGTCACCGGTATTTAGGGCTGTTGCACTTCCTAAACGAATCTGATTGTTAGCTGCGGTTGATGAATTACCAATTAACTTTAATCCACCCGCATCTAATTCAAAATCCTCTGCTGCTATTGATAATTTGTCCGAAACATCAAATTTTATAAAGTTATCATTATCTCCACGAACCAAGAAGTCTCCACTTCCGTCCATATAGATACCTGCGTTTGATGTGTAGTTTACTGATGTTGGTGGTGTTGAACCTAATGCAATCGAAGCACTTGTAGGGTCATTACCTTGTAAGAATACTTTATTTGTAAATAATCCAAATCCTGGATTTGAACCAACTAATCCACTTGACAATCCTGATAAATCTCCAAGTCTTGCCTTTAAGTCTATATCGTAAATTGCAGAACCTGTTCTTTCAACGATATCCATAAATGGTGTAGCTGAATCATTTGGGTTTGCATTTAATCGTATGTATCCACTTCCTTTTCGAGTAGTTGCGTTGTAAAAACCAGTGGAAACCAATACTTGACCAGGTTCTAATGTTGTGGCTGGTGTTGGTGAATCTCCTAATGAACCACTAGCCTGACTTTGTGAAGCTGAACCACTATATCCACGAACAACAAATAAACTACCACTAAAGTCTGTATTACTTGTGCTGTCTCTTCTTGATTGACTTGTTATCAACATATACTCAGTAGAAAATCCAGTATTACCAACTTTTTTGGCCATAATGACTTCACTACCGGTAAATCCACTTACATTTTCTACTGGTATTTGAGTTGCGGTTGCACTTATTGATGCAGAACCTGTAATTGTGGTAGCATTACCTACTTGTAATTGTCCACCGACTGCGTTTACGGTTTCCTTTTCAAATACCGTAGTTCTTAGTGTTCCTCTAATCTTTGCATTTTCTACTTCTAAAAATCCATTGTCTTGTGCAGACAATCTAAATCCTTTTAATCCACTAACATATGTAGATGACTCAACAATACCTGCTGAATTTAAAATTAAATTATTTGATGATATTGTTGTATCGTTAAATGTCCAACCACCAATTTCAAGTCTTGTTGTTGATAATTCAAATGCTCTATTTCCCCCAGTAGTAAATCCTTTAATACCAAATTGGTTAGAAGTAAGTTGTCCAATCGCAACCATTACATTATCTCTATTGTTACCACCGATATTATTTTTACCGTCTCCTGTATCACCGTGAATTGTTATTAATTGCGTATCAGCGTCTAAACTAATACCCAATTTATCTTGAGTGGAAGTTGTGAAACTTGATAATCTTTTATCATTAAATGCCCAAGATGAAATTTTATTTCCATTACCACCAGGGTCTCCTAATAAGAATACATTATTACCTCCTTGTGTTCCTATTATACCAAAGTCAGTTGCTGTAGTATGAAATATTCGTATACGATTGTCATCACTTTCTCTAACTTCAATGGTTGGGGACGATGCATCTGCGTCAAGTATAATACCCTTATTGGATGCATTAACACTTTCTAATTTATCACCATCAATAGTCCACCTTGCAATTTTACCTGATTCAGCAGTTATAGCTCCACTTAATTTTACTGCACTAGCTGTAATCTTACCACTCGCAGATAAGTGAAAATTACTTGAACTTATTTCTAATCCATTTGTAACTGAAGAACTTATAAAAGACTTACCGGCTGCCTTTGAACCAATCATAAATGTTGATGAACTTACTACTAATACCCCACTATTGAAAGAAATTCTTTGTCCATCAGCATCTCCGACTCTAAACTTACCTGTTCCGTCCATATAGATTCCGTCATTAGCAGTTACGGAAGTTGCTCCACCTAATTTTATTTGTCCACTATCTGTATCTGAATCTAATATTAATGTTGAACCTGCCTTTATCTCGTCAGCGTCTATTGTAAATCCACCAATCTTACCACCAGTAAACAATACATTTGAACCAGTAATTTGACCAGTAGAACCAGTAACTTGGAATACATTATTTATTGAACTTAATCCGTCAGAAACTATGTTGAAACCACCAATCTTACCACCAGTAAATAATACTTTTGAACCTGTGATTTGTCCAGTTGAACCCGTTACAACAAATTCATTACTATTAGAGAATAATGTTGTTGGGGATATTCTAAAACCACCAATAGAACCAGACCTAAATATCGCATTACCTCTTTCATCTATACTCGCAGAAGCAGTTCCGATACCGGTCGCATCGGCTGGTGTTAATATTTGATTAGCTGTAAATGTTCCTTGTACCGTAACATCACTTGTAATCGTTCCGCCAGTTAATAATATGTTTGAGCCTGTAACTTTACCACCTGCTGAAACTTTAAATGCACTTGATGATATAAATGAAACTGGGTCATTAACATTTTGTGATGATGATAGTTGGAAAACATTTCCTGCTGATAAACTTGTGCTTCCTACGGTAAATCCACCTATTGTTCCACCCGCTGTTGCAGTTATTGTTCCCTGCATAATTACATCACCACTAGCAGATACTAAGAAATTACTTGAACTAATTTCTAAATTACCTCCACTACCACTAATGTAAGCGTCTCCCGCAGTTCCACTACCACTTCTACCTAATAAAAATTCATCTGTTTGAACTCTAAATCTTGATGTAGTTCCACCCTTATATTTTGATGCAAATTGTAAAAAACTATTTTGATGTGGATTAGCTCCTTTTTGAACTATTTCAAATCCTACACCATTGTAAGTTTCGGAAGCACCAATAGCACTACCGACTGAACCACTCCATAATAAAAATCCACCATCTCTATCACCAGTTCCGGCCAATGTTTTATCAAATCCATTATATCCAACACTTCTTAAGAAAGCTGGATTAACACCATACATTTGTATAGATTGTCCAATCATTGCAGAACCAGAAAATATTGCGTCCTCACCGTCAGCTAAAACTTGTTTTGGCCCAGCGAACAATACTGATGCAGATGTGGCTGCTTCAATTTTAGCTTTGTTATTATTAAAGTCATAAAACTCAGAAACAAAGTCATATCGTTGTCCTCTACGAGTTGCGATAGGCATAGGAACTCTTGTTTTATAAAAACCAGGATTAAAGTTTTGGTCTGAAACTGCTTCAAACTTTATATTGGATAAGTGAAATTGTCCAGCGTGAACTCTAAACACAAGTCCAGCTTTTGGCTTTGCTCCACTCTTTTTGTGTGTATAAACATAGTTGTATAAATAAGGTATTGAACCTGACACATTTCCTTTGAACAATTCAGAAGAACTATCACCAACATCTCCGATACTACCTATTGATATAGTATCTTCGGTTTGTGATACAACTGAACCTGATAATAATACTTCTATTTCTGACGACTTTCTTACACTTCCATCTGATTGAACTTTATCACCTTTGATAAAATAACCGGAAAATGAAAGTATATATTCTTCACCCTTTTCTAATTCAAATCTATCTTTTGTTTTAAATTCAACAAAATCATCAGCTCCACGATTAGAACCACTAATTAAAGCTGCATTCATTATTAATGAATTGTCAGCTGTTGTAGAGTTTGATGAACTTACCCAATGGTTATCAATAACTGATTGTGAATAAAAAATTCCTATCGGGTCATCTGCGGTAGGGCTTGATTCATCAACTAATGTATTTTTAGATTGTAATACAAACTCACCTATTTTTTCAAATTCTTGATTTTGTTTATCTTGTTGTCTTGTAAATAACTTTACCTTATGAACATCTCCACTAAATGTTCGTAGATTACCAATCGTTATATCAGCATAAGAGTTTAAGTAATCAGAGCTTGTAGCTGGTGTTGTAACCACATTTTGAAAACTCATACTAAATGGTAGAGAAGTTAAATTTTTAGGAATAAAAAGTTGTTCGTCTGATTTTCTTATAAAAACTAAAGGTCTTCTTATAGATAAAGTCTCTTTGTTTATTACATCAAATTTTGTAGTATGAGTATCCGGTATGACAAACGAACTTGTAGAAAATGTATTTTTTACTGTTTCTCGAATATTAACAAATTTTAAAGTTCCTTTATTATGATGAAAACTAAATTCATTAGAGTCATTGAAATTACTTGAAGTGAGTGTAGTGACTTTTAGTTCTGCACCTTGAGTGGATGTTGGACTACCCCCACCTGGCTTTCCGTTCCCATTTTCTTTAAATGGATATGTGTCGAAGTTTTCGTTTGTAGTTCCCATTATTTAAAAGGGTCTCCTTGTTCCCATTCGTCCTCACCTAAATCGTCATCATTATCGGTATCACCACCCACATCACTATCATCTCCAACACCGTCATCACTATCTGGTGTTTGAAATTGTATTCCTGATTTTGTTCCGCCAAAGAAATCTCCTACACCGGTGATAGTTGTTTCAGCTGCTTCGTCGGATTCAGGTAAAATTATATTTGGTCTTATATCTTCTTTTACCGTAAGTCTTGGAACATTGAAAAATCTAATAGGTTCTGTATTTGGTATTTCTGTATCTATTACAATATTACCAACAAACCTTACATTATAGGTATCTTGAAATTCCAATGGAACATTTGTTTTAGTAGGGTCAAGTTCCCCCAATATTACTAATTGTCCAACCCCACTTGTAACTCCACTATACAATTCCATAGTAACATCTACTTGTCTTTGTGTTATTGGTTTTCTTAATGGATAGTGAAATATAGCATAGTTATTTACATCAAGTATTTCTATCTTTAATTCTACATTTGGTTTTAATAAATCAGAACCCTCAAAACTAAAAAATGAATTACCTAATGGAACTTTGGTAGGAAAATTAGTTATTTTAAAATATTTTGAAACTGCGAGACCTGCTCCTAAAGCTTCTGACTCCTCTATAAAAACATCAAAGTCTTTTAACCCTTGATACTTTTGTTGTCCTCTTCTTAATGTGTTTTTGATAATTGGCATAGATTTTCTCTTATATATAAATATTAAAATTTAAAATTTATATACTTATTTATATGTATAAGGTGTGTATAATATGAGTAAAAAGAAAAGATATAATTTTACATTAGATGAAGACTTAATGATGTGGTTTAA
>Ga0209232_1002131_pt1 | contig 10030 bp, 13 predicted proteins | sample ETNvirenome_2_60_FD_184066 | JGI IMG/M metagenome (GOLD analysis project Ga0209232, IMG submission 184066) | Marine viral communities from the Pacific Ocean - ETNP_2_60 (SPAdes) (version 2) | ecosystem: Environmental > Aquatic > Marine > Oceanic | place: Pacific Ocean | collected 2013-06-22
ACTCTGAATACGCACTAGCTGCGTAATCGGGGGTAGCCATACCTTCTAAACCAAAATGGCATATGGTTTCTCATTTCCTAAAAATGAGTGGTGCGAAAGAAGGCTAAACGGGAAATAAATTGTCTGTGTTATTTTCCAGTATTCTACAGACTAACCTTGTGAACGACTCATTAGCAGAGTTATTTAGGACGGGGGTTCGATTCCCCCCACCTCCACCAAATTAATTTAAAGTTCCATAATATATAGAATATACTATTTATCGTTATGGATAATATAAACAAAAATTGGAAAGAATTTCTTATTAATGAAGGCGGATTAAATAGAATCAGGCAAGACATGTCTGATTATGACACAGCCTTTATTACAGCATTTCGTGGCGACATAAACGACAAATCTGTGTGCGTTTATGTGCCCCCATCCGAAGAAGAACTCGCCGAAAGAGACAAAATGGGTAAAAGAGGCGAGAGCAATAAAAGAAACAATAGAGAACTCTCAGCTTTTCTGCTTAGTCAGGGTTATGGAATTAAGAATGTTCAAGGTTCTTATATTGAAAACTTTGGCTCTGTTGATCCAGAAAAAGTACCCAGAGAGGTAAAAGAAGCCAGTTTCTTTGTGACCAACCTAAACAATGATCCAGAATTTGCAGAGCAGATTATTAATCTTGGAAAAAGATATTGCCAAGACTCTGTTATTATAGTGCCCAAGGGTGAAGAGGGCTATATTTACGGAACAAATAATAGCAAATATCCCGGTCTAGACCAAAAAGAAACGGTTGGCAAGTTTATGGGCGGGAAAACAGGCGAATTTATGTCTCGCAAAAGTGGGCGACCATTTGTTATGAAGGAAGGTGAAGAGACCAAAACATATGAAGATCTGCCCGGAAAACAACGACAAGCAGCAAAACTAATGGCGCAGAGGGTTGATAGAGAAATCAACGAGATGCACATGGTCTATAATATAAATGAGGCAGAGTTGAATTCATACGATCACGATGGCACTGTGACTCTTTATCATTATGCGCCGTTTGAAGGCGATGAAATAGAGGTTGACCCTGCACAATTTGGAAAACAATCTTATTCTAGAAGAGAAAAAGAAAGGTCCACTTACCCTCGTTCTTTCTTTTATGTCAATCTAGATCAAGCAGAGTCAGAAGTGAAAACAGGAAAATATCTTTTTTCCCTTGAATTTCCAACAGATAAGTTGTATAGTCTAAAAGAAGATCCTGACGGATTAATGAAATCTTTGAGACACCCTGTGTATGGCTTTAGAAACGATATTGAATGGACTGAGCTTTTTAAAACAATACATGAAGATTATCTTGGTGCTTATTATTCCACTCCCAATATGGATCTTGTGGTTCTTTTTGAGCCAGTTAAAGCAAGTAAAATGGAGCGGGAATGAAAATCGGAACAGTTGTAAGAAATGAATACCAAGGGATTATTAGATATGGAAAAGTAAATGTTATTTTCAAAGGTGACGATGGATGGACTTGGTGTGAGGTAGATTGGATAAATGATGATCAATACGAAGATGCTATAATTCATAGGAATAGACTTAGCGGCAAAGATCATAACAGACCATTTTATCGAGTTGATGAATTAAAACAATTTGACCTTAACAAGACCGTTGAAACCCTGTTAAAATTACAAAAAAAATAATGCGGAGTAGCACAATGGTAGTGCATTCGGCTGTTAACCGAGAGGTTGTAGGTTCGAGTCCTACCTCCGCAGCCACAGGAGTTTATAATGAAACAATTTACACTTAGAGACGGAGATAAAGGGCAGGAGGTAGAAAAACTACAACTTGCCCTTGGTGATTTGGTGGCAGATGGTGATTTCGGACCAGCTACTGAAAAAGCAGTAAAGGCATACCAATCTTCACACGGGTTAATATCTGACGGCATCGCCGGTACAAAAACCCTCGCATCCCTCGAAATCCCAGTAGAAATTGGCGTAGATCTCAGCAGGCACAACGGAACTGTTGATTTCAATACCATGGCTAATGCTGGCGTAAAGTATGCTTGGATTAAATGTACCGAGGGTACAACACACATTAACCCCGGCTATGAATTAAAATTTGAACAAGCAAGAGAAGCAGGTATCCAAGTAGGTGGTTACCACTTCTCTCGACCAGATACTTACCCTAGCCTACAAGACGCAACCGACGAATCACTTAACTTCCTTGGTGCTCTTTCAAAAGTTGGCTTTTATAAAGGGGACTTACTGCCTGTATTAGATGTTGAAGCAGGACTTAAGACCGACGACAAGTACAATGTAGAGTGGACACTAAAATGGCTTGCATCCGTTGAAAAATCTTTGGGTGTTCGACCAATCATTTATACTGGCAAATGGGCATACGATCTTTATTTGAGAAACGGGGATCCTGATCATCTTGAGGAGTTAAAAACTTATCCCCTGTGGATTGCTTCCTACAATAGTGGAGTAGAGCCAGAAAGAATGGCTGCCCTTTGGGATGAATGGGATGTATGGCAGTGGACTGGATCTGGTGCTGTCCCCGGTGTTACTGGCAAATGTGATATTAATTGGTCTGCTGGTGGCGTTCTTCCTTCTCTTACTTATCATAGAGAAATCGACATCTGTGGGCAGATCTAATATGCTATACAAAGAAGATGTTGAAAAGGTCAAAGGCTGGGTTGAAGAGCATATTGATTATTGTTCTACTATTTGGAGTGTGAATTTTGAATTTGACCACTATGATCCCGAAGTTAGGTGCTTTTATTTAAGAGACAATCGAATTTCTGGGAGAGAAGTTTTAAAATTTAGGCACTTATTCGATCTAGAAAAAAAGATTCAAAAGGAATATAGTTGTAGATATAGAGTGGGCATAATCTATGAAGAGGTCCCGCCGGAATAACAAATGGTATTTTCGCAAACTATAAACTATTTATTTCGTTGGGTTATACCCTGACATGCATGTTAATAAATTAAAAACATTTTAAACCTATAGGAGAAATTATAAAATGGCAGATAAATCAGTATATAAAAACGAAGTTGACTTTGAAGGGACAACTAATCTAAAAGGAACAGCTAATTTAGAAACAACTAACTTAAACGGAACAACAAAATGTTCTGGTGCTAGTAGTAAATTTAACTACATTTCAGATCCAATTGTAGCAGCGGCTTCCACGACAACAACTTTGACTAGAGCACAAAGTGGTGGTGTTGTATTAATTACACCAAATGCGGCACTTGTTGTACTTCCCGCTGTTGCAACAGCAGGACAAAGATTTGAATTTGTTATGGGCGGCAACTACGCTACCGCAAACTGCACAGTTTCAACAGCAGATGGTGTTTACATTGGCGCTGTAGTTGATGGAGCTGGTGGAAACCAAGCCTCGAACGGATCATCAAATGATGTGGTAACCTTTGGCGCAAACGCTGTAGCTGGGGACCGGTTTGAGTGCGTATCCAATGGAACGGCTTGGTACATTGTTAATGGATACACATCCGCAGCAGATGGTATTGCATTTTCAGGATAATTAACTTTTAATCCTAGTGTAATTCAAAAACAGAAGCAGCCCTTTCGGGGGCTGCTTTTTTTGTTTACATTCGAGCATAGAGCATCTATAATATCTCAAAAGGAGTTAGCATGTTAGTAAGAGATACAAGATTTTATAGAGCCCTTAAACAGCACTATTTGGCGCAGAGGGAGGAGGCTCTAGCAACACTAGACTTATACTTTAAAGATTCAGTTGGAATTGGTGAGCACTCAAATGTTTTAAATGAATTTAAAGATTGGACACATAAATTATGTGAGGCAGATGAGGCTTTGGAAGTTTTGGAAAAGTATTATGAGCAAAATTAAATATCTGCAATGTCTTCCAAGTCCATATCGTCCATATCGCCTTCTAGGTCTGGCTCTGTAGATTCTGGTTCGCCTGTTGGAATCTCTGGCTTTTCGACTGTTGGCTGCATTTCATCTTCAAATTTGTTGAAATAAGCATCTAAATTCATCAACAATCCATCATAGAATGCCTTGACATCTTCTGGATTGTGTAAAGTTTTGTAAGCATCAATAATTTGAGTTTGAATATTTTTGAATGCAACATAAGCAGCATCTCTACCAGTCAGATCTCTTCCGGAGATAGTGAAATCTTCCTTTTCTTTGTCTTCATCTGACATTCTAATATCTTTCATGTTTTCAGGGGCATCAGCTCCGATATTGACATCAATTTCTTCGGATAAAGACTTGTCCTTATCATCTAAATTCATTAAAGGCTGTAGAGCGTTTTCAACATTTACTAAAATATGTGCTGCAAAAGAATCTCTTTGCTCTTTATCGCTAGCCAATCCTTTGTAGCCATCTTCTAATTGAGTCAAGATATTGTCGAACAAAGTATTGAGAGTATTAAGACCAGTATTATCATAAGGAGCTTTCTTTGTATCTCCAACACCTTTTTCTGTGAGTATTGTTTTTTTGTTCTCTACAATTCTAATCGCCTGTTGAATTACTTTCCTAAGCCTAAGTTCTTCAACAAGTTGTTGTCTTTCAATATACATTTTTTGTCTCCTTAATACTTTAAATAGTATTAATTATTTCCTTTCACTCATCTTGGTGCATATGAGGTTCCATGTAAACCTTTTTCTTCTTTTTCTTTTTCGCACCTAAAGGCATAGCATAGCCTTCAACAGAACCACCTGCCATAGATGAGATCTCTTCTATTTCGTCTTCGTCACCCTCTCCAATCGGTGGAGCACTTTTACCTCTCTCGCTTGGAGGATTAACTGAAAACGGTGGGCTTTTTTTAACCTTGCCTTTTGTTGTTAATCTGTTTCTCTTGTGTTTGGCAATCATTTTCTTTTGGTAAGGCTCAATTTCTTCTAAAGCCTGTTCAATCATCCGAAAGAAAATGGGGGGAGCGATGTGCTCTACAACTTCTTCAGTCTCGCCCCTTAAGCCTAATATATCTAACACATCCTCTGGGCTAATCCCATTCGGTAAAAACTTAGCAGTAGCCAACTCTCCGTTTTCTAATGCTGTTCTGAAATCTGTTGCACTCAACTCTTCGCCAATTGGATCAAAAGCATATTTCATTGGATCTAAAACACGAACACCCTCTTTGGCATATTGCTGCACATTTTTAGCAAACCTACTTTGATCTCCACCTTTTGTGCTAGTGCCAAGTACAACCATTTCTCCGGGTTCTGCTGTTTTTTCTACATATTCATAAGCAGATCTAACAGGAGATGGATGAGGAGAAGGAATAACTTCTACATTATTTAAGCCATCTTTTTGAAAATATAATTTCCATATGGCAATAGATTCATCTTGCGTAATATCTCTACCATTTGGAGTCTGTCTAGGCTTTGGCGACACCATAACAATAACACGATCAGCATTATCAGCGTAATGCTTCACCATGTCTAAATGCCCTCTATGTGGGGGTTTAAAAGCTCCGGGAACAACAGCGACAGTCTCAGAAGCACCCTTTGCTTCATCAACTCTAGGTATTTTGACACCTCTTCTACCAAACCTAAATAAACCAAGAATTTGATTAATTGGAGCAAAATTACCGGTAAACTTGTAGAGCTGACCATCATATTCGAAAACAAAGCCTTCGGCAACAGATGTAATATTGTCTAAATTCTTTATTTTTCGCAACTGTTTTGCTAAAATTTCGTGTGCCATCTCTTGACCCGGACCTTGATATGCCTGAATCGACTTTATCGCTGTTTGTACCTCTTTTTTAAGGCGGTCTAGTTCTTTCGCATTATCGAGAACATAGGCGCTTTCCATGTTTTCTAGCATGGCAACAGCAAAATCATGAATGGCATCTTCAATAGGCCAGATTAGTCTAGAGATGGTCTTATTTCCGGTTTGAACATAGTTTCGAACTTGTTCTTTTAAATTCTTATCTCCACCGAGACCACGGTAGATTTGTGTTAGAGTTGGTGCCCCCTCTACTTTTGTGATACGATTAACAATTTGCTGCTTCATATCATCATTAAGAGAAGGGAATTTTTCATTTACATCTTCAAGGAGTTTTTCTGCCAAGAAGTCTTGTACAGTCATGTCTCCTTGCAGACCTGCTTTTTTAATTTTTTCAAGGGCAATTTTTAAATCATAACTGCCCTCTAACTTCTGCAAGTTAACAAAAGCAGTCCTTTGAACATTAAAGTTTTTTCCTTGGATTGCTTGTTCAAATCGATCTACAACTTTATCCAAAGCTTTGGAAGCTTCATCTGCATCTGCATTAACAACCTTATCGGTTTCTTCATCATACCTTTTATGACCTGAGCCATGAATAGTAATGATATTAGAGTCGTAGTTAACGACATTAGATGCGCCGGGACCCATAATCTCTGAGTTGTAAAAGATTTCACCTTCGGGACCGAAGATGGCTAGTTTTTCTTCATCGGACAGAGAAGCAACAGCAGCCTCAAAAGCGCTAAAGGCGTCGACATAAACTTTTTTAATCTCTGGACCACCTGCAAATTCACGCATAGCAAGATCGACGGCGTTCATGCCACCCTTCCGCATATCACCTTTGTTGCGAGCAGCCTTAGCTTCTCCATTTTTAAAGCCCAAATAAATATTAAACCCATCAGTCTTTTCAGTTCCGACGAGTTTACCTCTACTTGCCGCAGTTAAAATATCTGCTAGCTTTTCAAATGTCAAGCCTCGGTTGTCGTAGAGGTGTGCTAAGTGACCAGCAACCCCTCCTTCAGCTATTAACTTTACCATTATCTATATCCTCTTTAATCTCTTCAAGGACATTCACCCTTTCTTCTAGGACACTAATTTGCTCTTGCATTCTGCGAGCCATTTTGTTAATTTCTTTAAGCTGTTGTTTTGCCATAACCAAACGGCGACCTTCTGCTTGTGATCGAGGCTTCATATTAGCAATAGTCTCCGATAATGCCTGAACATAAGCTAATATATTGGCATCGGGTACTTGACCTTCGTTAACCAAGAAATCTTTTGTTAGTTTATAATAATCCACAGACATATTTAAATCCTTTAAGTATCGTTGCTTGAGCCGCCCTTAGAGATAACATACGATGGTTGAAAATTGTTATCTTCAGCGGTAACTAGTTGATTTGCCAATCCCCTTTGTCTAAGTGATGTTGGAATGATTCCATTTAGCCCAACCGAAAATGGAACTTGCTCCAAATCTCTGCTAACGCTTGTAGATTCCATTTTTATTCTATTAAAACTAGCATTTGCATTTGAGAATGTTTTGATTACAAAGTCTTCTCCTGTAGAATTTGTTGTAACCTGTGTTGTTGGAGACCAAAATGAAGTCTCATAACACCCGTTATCACGGAGTCCGTTATTGTAGGCTAGTTTATCTAATGTTGCTCGGCTAGTATTAGTTATGTCGACACTCTCAGTACTGCCAGAAGCAACATCGATTGCAATAGATCTGGCTGCGGGAGTTAGCCTATAATCATTATATGTGTAGTTAACAAATCCGGGATCAGCAGTTATGACAAGATTTCCCGTCGATGTACCTCCACCATTAAGAGGACCGTTAGACCCAGACCAAGCCCTATCTGTTGCTCCATAAGTGTTGTATTGAACAGTTGCATCGCCAGTTCCATTTATTGTTGCTGCACCAGCCCCTCCTACATCAAAGTTGTATATCAAATTGTATTCAAAAGTGCCGGGTCCGATATCAAATAAATAAACTGGAGTTCCGACAGAGCTAACACCAGTGTTTCGTTTGGCTATGGTATTGTGCGTTATACGACTACTAGCATTGTTTAGAGTTGCAATTAATCTTGAACTATTATCTTTTATTCCAATATTGGCAAATAGATTATTTACAATCCTAACCACATTTGTATTAGAGCCACCAGTAAAAATAATAACACCGTAGTTACCAGTGTCTGGATCTTCGTGATTAATAAATTTACAACGAGTGACATTTAATGTTGTATCGTGATCTAAACCCAAACATATTCCAACATTATTGTCAAAAATGCAGTTATTTACATTCAAAGTTTGAGTCAAAGTAGTTCCATACCTAATTATCCCGACCCCAGAGTCCACTAAAAAATTAATAAACTTAATATTTTCAATTAACCAACCGGATCCCGCTGTGCCACGAACATACATAAAATGCTCTGCACTTCCTTCTCCGTCAATAACAGGCATCTGATTAGAGCCGCTATAAGTTCCATCATCACCTTTTATTGTAAATGTTGTCACATTTCTATTAGACAATTCATAGTTGCTTGAACCAGCATAAGTTCCGCTATCTAGTATAATAATTTCATCATCTGATGCACCTAGTGTAACGGCTTGCCATGCACTATCAATGGTTAATTTTGGAGCAGATACACTAGTGCCTGCATTAGCATCATCACCAGTTTTTGCTACAAAATAAGTTGCCATAATTTAACCTTATCTTAAGCTTCAGCTTTTTTCTTTGGTGCTTTTTTTGCTTTCTTTGGTACTTCTTCTACAACAGGTGCGTCGACCATAGGTGCAGGTGTTTCGACTGGAGCTACGGCATCCGCTACTGCTTCTACTGCACTAGCTGTCTTTAACAAACCTGCTCTTAACAATTTCTTTAATTTTCTTCTTCTTGGACTTGGCATTTTATTTATCTCCTTCTTTTGTCCACTTGGATACTAGAGATTCAAACAGATTTGAATTGTACCAAGCATCGTTGTTTTCTTCTAATTTAAAACCTTTCATAAAAGCAATTTGCTTCTTTGCATCAGCAGTTTTCTCTGGATCTGCCGTGGCTGCTGCAATAGGATCTTTGTCACCTAAGCTTTTCAAGAAAGCAATCTGTTTCTTTGCATCGGCAGTTTTCTTTGGATCTGCTGTGGCTGCTGCAATAGGATCTTTGTCACCCAAGCTTTTCATAAAATCGATTTGCTTCTTTGCATCAGCAGTTCTAGATTTTGAACTTGATTTCTTGCCATACTTTTCCATCCATTTTCTATAGTCGTCTCTTATTTTACTATTATATGGGAGTTTTCTCCAATTCTTTGGCAATTTTGGTTTGGGAGGCACTTGCTCCTCTAAATTCTCATCATCTCTGTTGCCGCCACAGTGCATCTCGTCGACATCTTCCTCTACCTCCCCAGATGAACCTAATGATGCAACTTGAGCTTCCATGGCTCTCTCAAGCTTGTCTGCTAAAACTGTAAAGAACTGGTCATGACCCATTCTTTGTAGGTTTCTAGAAGCGGAAGAATTCATGTCTGACAATTGCCTTAATTCCTCCATGACATTTGCTATGGCAGCCATGTCCATCTGTTGCTCTTCAAGCTCTTGCGGTGTCCCCTTCGCAATTGAATGCATCTTCTGTGGAAGGGATTGAGATTTATCTGGTGGCTGGTATCCCGGATTTGTGCGTTTTTGACCTCGCTTTTCTTTTGTTCTTTTTGCGGCTCTTGCAGCAGATCGAGATCGATCTCTGTTTTTTTCTTTTTCATCCTGTTCTTCTTCTGGCTCTTTTTCTTCTAACTTTACGCCCCTTCCCTTAAGAATATCTGCCTGCGTAACCTTACCATCACCAGTCAAGTCAGGGAATTTCTTTTCTGTAATTTTTTCAATTGTTTGCTCAATAAGACCTTTAAGTTGGCTTTTTGTTAACTTCATTTCATTAACTCCTTCAAATTTAATGCTATCTTCATAATCTCTAAGATTTAAATTTCCTTGTAAATAGGCTTCTTCTTCAATTTCTCTACCTTTTCCATCTTTTGCATAATGTGCATCTGTGGAAAGGTCATCTAGTTCTCCACGACAATTTTGTGCATGATGAACTAATTCATGTGAAAAAGAGCGAAGAACATCTTTTGGATGTCTATCTGTTATATACAGAACAATGAGTTTTTCTGTTGGATCATAGTACGCTGTTTTGCCCAAAGATTGTTGAGCGTTTTCAGCATCTTGTCGCATAATAACACGCACAGGATGATCAAACCCCAACTTCTCTTTTGCATGAGGGTAAAACTTTTGAATAAGATCTTTAATGTTCTGTTTATTTTCCATCACTTACTAAATAGTGACGAAAAGAACTAAATCCTATCTTTATTTCCGGAAAAGT
>Ga0209232_1002132_pt1 | contig 10027 bp, 15 predicted proteins | sample ETNvirenome_2_60_FD_184066 | JGI IMG/M metagenome (GOLD analysis project Ga0209232, IMG submission 184066) | Marine viral communities from the Pacific Ocean - ETNP_2_60 (SPAdes) (version 2) | ecosystem: Environmental > Aquatic > Marine > Oceanic | place: Pacific Ocean | collected 2013-06-22
TGTCAATATAATCCATCGCCCATTCAAGCTCTTCATAAGTTGCGCCGATCTGTTGCTCGTCTGTTCTACCATCTTCCCACAAGCCATCAGTCGGGGGTGCTTCTATAATTTCATTTAGTATCCCCATGTTACAAGCTAAGTGGCGAACCTGTGTCTTTGTCAAATCTGCAATCGGGCTAATATCTACACCCCCATCTCCATACTTGGTGTAAAACCCCACTCCAAAATCCTCAACTTTATTGCCGGTGCCTACAACTAGGCCGTGGTGGGTAGTCGCATACTGATACAGTAGCATCATTCGCAATCTAGATTTAGCGTTGGCAAAAGCCAAGTCGTTCGCTTCTATGTGATCTAAGACGGCCTCTGCGTACGAATCAAATGCAGTCGTCATATCTACTGTGGCAGACTGCACATTTTGATAATTCTCAGTGAGCCAGTCGCACTGTCGCTGCGAAAGATTAGTGTTCCCACTCTGTGAGTGGATTGGTATATTTAGTACCCATACTGGCATACCAGTATTGGCACAAAGTGTTGAGACCACTGCTGAATCAATCCCACCAGACACTCCAACTATAAAACATGCCAGGCCCGAGGACTCCAGATAATCCTTTAACCACTCAGCAATTAAGTTATTAGTATTTTCGTCAACCATCTTTACCACCATTTCCTATCATACTTCAGCTCTTCAGGATTAATGTCCTCATAGCGCAGTAGCAACTCTTCAAGATCCGGGCCACCATAACGAATTACACCTTCCGAGTTTCTAGGGGACGCAATAATTGTTCCATCTGGCTCTCCTGGAAGCACTTCTACTTTTAGGCCCTGGCTTAGGAGCCAATTGAACATCCGATACTCTGAGTTATTTCTTCCGCCGCGATAATTGTCTGTTGGGATGTGTCCATAATACATTTCGTACCAAGCTTCCCCGATCGCTTTTACATCAGAGCTGACGATGTCTCCGTCATAATATACGTCACTTCCATAAAAGTTAGCATATTTTCGCATAGCCATAGCACTACCAAACGCAAATCTGTCATTTATGCCACCAAACGGACAGTTATAGGGGACATAGACAGTGTTATCATCAAACTTATCCCAGTCAAACTTTAAACGGCCGGCTGGGAAGAGGTCACTCCTAAACCTAATGTATACATCATACTTGGTGTCTTGGGACAACACGAAGTCAAATACGCGCTGGACCGAGTACCACTGAAGCACTTGATTTTTGTACGGCATGTGATAGTTGACTATGCGGCGCTCAAACTCTCGCATGCGCTCTTCGTGGTCGGGCCCTGTTTCATCCTCAAATAAACACTTGAAAAAGCCAAGCTGCTCTTGCACTTTTAAACCTTGTGGTTCCCTATTTCCAAGTTCAATATCTTCCGGCATGAATGAGGCGCCTTTAGGATCGGCGTATAGATAATAATCTACATCAAACTCAATTTCTGGATCGCTGAACAAAACCTTCTGGACTTGTGGCAAATTAATAATAAGCCCACGGACTGCTCCCGAATAGCACATTGCTACTTTTAGTTTTCTCATAACAATTTCCTCTCTCCACAAGCATACTTTTCTATGTAATCTGAACATATACCACCGCAATGTGCGGCCGTAGAATGAACCGCTACCTCTGGCATAACTGCTATGGACTTGGGCGCAAGCTCTTTGCCTGGATATGTCCAGAAGAACCCCCGCGAGGTCAAGACCACATCATCTTCTTGATGCCAAAAATAGTGCACTCTTAAGTTAGAAAGTTGCTGCAGCGCTGCAAGATTTTTAGCGTGGCACCATAATAGCTTGTTATCAAAAAATGAATCGCTTACATCATATGTTGGATTATCGTGACCCAGCATCCATTTATCCTGTTCATACCAAACATCAACCTCTGCAGCATATCCTGCTGCAGTAGCTTTGGAGATATAGTCAGGATGGTTTTCCTTCTCCGGATTTGGTCCGTCAAGGTTTCCTCTATGAGCTATGTAGATCATCTTCCACCATATATTTGTCAGATGGCACAGACGGCCACTTAACTACGATTAGATCAACGTCCTCCAACACTGTCACGTTAGCTACATCATATGGCTCATAAACGAACATCTGGCCACTGGTCAATTCTTGACCGTCTACCAGCATTGCTCCACTAACGATGTATGTTAGCTCTTGGGCTATTTTGTGAGTGTGTTTTGGTGTGACATATCCGGCCTCATGTTTGTGGTGAGCCACTTCAAAAAAGGGGTTTTTAAACACTGATGGTTCAAAATCTCCGATAAACCATCCCTTGACCATATCTTTGATATCATAAATTTTCATCGCTCAAGATCCTGAACTCTCATCTGATGGCGACCACCATCAAAAGTATGCTTCTTTAAAATTTCTACTACACGCTCCACATAGTCCAAAGATTGACAGTGACGCTCAGGAATAGCAAAGAAGTTTGCACAGTTGTGTCTTATAGCCATCTCTGCGGCAAACTCATCGTATACCAAAGCAGATCGCACATTTGCAAACTTATTGGCGCACATGTTGACGCCTTGGCCGGTTCTACAGAATCCTAGTATGAAATCGCATGTTCCGTCGTTTTTGGATTCTACCGCCTGCTCAATAAAGTACTTGTAGTCAGAATCCTCTCTAACGTGGGCACCAAAATCTATGAAGGGAATATCCTGCTCTGCCAGAACTGTTTTAAATTTCTCTTTTGCTTCAAAACCAGAGTGGTCAGAACACAAGGCGACGGGCTTTGTGCCAAACCTCTTTACCACATTGTTCTTATAAAATTCAAACTCCTTGGGGGTACCAAAGATATGCATCTTTTCAACATCTAGCGTCGTAATCTTGAGATTGTTCTCCACCAATAAATTGTACAGTGGAGTAATATAAAATTCATTATTCGTCCGAATATCACGATCTATCATGTCGCGAGCATGCGAGCAGAAAAGAGCGCCCGTTTTAAAGTAATATATCCCAACACAGGCCTTGTCGCTGATGACTTTCTTCTCGGCTGTCTTTGTAACCTGGCCATCATCATCCAACTCCACATAACTATAGTTTGCTGAATTTGACTTGAACGTCAACAACACACCATCACTGTCTGTGTCGGCAAGGGCGGCAGGGGACATCTTCGGGCCGAATTCAATATCCAGAGTGTGAATAAAAAGAGGGATATCGTTGTCAATATAATCTTCGGCTAATAAGCAGCTGCATGTGGAGCCCTCTGTCAACCCATCGGTCACAACAATGGTGATGTCATTGCCATATTTGTACTTCAGTATTTGATCAACGTTGTAGTTGCTGATCTGATCATCTCGGACTACAAAGATCAGGTTACATTCAGTGAGATCAAAACAATTCAGAGAAATGTCTAGGAGTTGCTCTGAACCAACATGAATAAATTGCTTTGGCACCTTGTAGCCTGCATCTACAAATCGCTGGCCTCTGCCGGCCATGGGGACTAATAAGTTATACTTTTTCATTGTTTTCCTTTTAAATAATGGCTGACGCTATCGTGTGCATCCCTGATAGATAATCTAAGATCGTCGCGACATAAAAACGCATTTATAAAGGCTGCCGCGAACATATCTCCACAACCTAGAACATTAACATTCTCAATCAGGTCTACTTCTGTTTTGAGTACTTCGCCGTCTTTAGTATAGCAAATACTGCCACTTTTATAATGTAATATTATATGACCTTTAACATATTTGTGTAAATCGGGGATTTCCATAAAGAGATCCTCGTCAGATATGAAAAGAAAATCTACATATTTTAAAATCTCTAGATTTGCGAGGGTTTGGCCGCGGCATAAATCAGCAGAAACTTTGCCTCCGGAGATTTCTGGAATAAATGAATCGTCTGGAAGCTCGTTTAAGTAAAGTATGTGATTCCACCTGGAGGGCTCTACCAGCGGCGTTCTCTGCTTAAGGTTTAGATTAGCCACAGAGGAGCGCTCACACTTGTCTGTGTTAATCATTATTAGAGCCTCCCCTATTGCTGTTGGCTCCAAGTTAATTTCTAGATTAGGATTGATTAAATTTAGATGCTTCCAAACATTGCCCATAGAGCCAACGGACGCATCTTTTTGGTTGTTGACAAAAAGACGATCAAATGTTAAATGTCCATAGAGGCTAACGTCATGCATTTCTTTACGGCTTATAGTTTCCTAAAGGGCATTATCGTAGTCTTGAATCTTGCAGCCGAAGTAGCATAAGGCTCATCAGGAACCAGGCCATGTTTCTCACATACTCCCTGGATATTTCCGTAGGCAAGCTCAAGTCCCCAATCGTGCACAGCTATTCTATCCCCAGCCTTCAAGTGGGGGGCGAAAGTTGCAAATTCCTTAATCTTATCGCCGCCATCACAAAACAGAAAAGTTCTCTCAGACTGTTCCATATTTTCTAGAACATGCTGCTGAACGTCTTGCGAGAAGATGTCTCCAAAGTGGACATTAATATATGGGGAAATTTCAGCTAGCTTTGAAAACCAGTGCCCAACACCCTCTTCCTCTCTCTGGAACCAGCAAACATCTGGGTATAATTCAAACGTATCAAAGTAATATGCCTCAGTGATTGCAGCCATATTGGCCCAGTAGGTGCTCAGAGAGCCTTTTTGCGAACCTACTTCAACCACATAGTCAAAACGATGGGCCTCATAATAGTACTCAAGCCAATAGATTGCAGCGTAACTTTGCGACATACCAGCACCCATAAATCTGCGATTGATGTACTTTAGATCATTATCATCAACATAAACTTTCTGGTGTGATTTTTGTGGATTGGAGGAGTACAGATTTTTTTCTATACCTTCGGCGCTTCCATGTATATCTGTCAATAGACTTCTGTCGTACTTCATATTAGTGATTCCTTTTAAAATTTTTCTTTCTTGTCGAGTGCTTCAATGTCCCTCATTGTAGCATCATTTATTAATCTTTTATCCAACAAAATACTGTGTAAGGCTGCGATAACGTTCTCTCCGCCTTTTTGGGGTACTATCCCGTCAGGCCCACATAGTTCCTGGATATCACGACATGCATCAAGGGGACAATAGCAGTACCCTACAGCTTCCATGATGCTGTAATCAAATAAATCGTCTCCGATGTAGGCCATTTCTTTTCTTGTTGCGCCGTATGTCTCTTCAAAGGCCGGCAGGAAATCAGCTTTGTCCTTTCCTCGGGCGGAATAAAAATCAATGTTACGATTCTTAGCCATGGCCTTATTAATAAAATCATCACCCGAAAGGAAACAGACATCAACACCCGCTCCCCTCAAACGCTTAATAGCTGTAAAATCTTTATCGCAGTACGTTTTGATGAAGGGCATGCCCTCAGCGTTATAATATTTACGACCATCAGTCAGGACGCCGTCAATATCTAAAATTACTAATTTTATCATTTAACTATTCCTTTTAAAAAATAGCTCGCCCTCCGGTAGAGGCGAAACAGGAAAGTTAACAAACTCTATTAGCTTAAAACCTAATGATTCCATGCCGGCAATAACATCTTCAGCCCTTTCAGCACCAACATAAAAAGGATTCTCAGGGTCTAGGCCTATCTCCATCTCCACGTACCTTGTATCCTTTAGAAATTCACCCATGCTCTGCACAGCGCTAAAGTCAGCCCCTTGACAGTCTGTCTTTAAATAATGTACTGTTGACTCTCCTGGGGTGAAGCCGGCTTCTTTAAGCACCGTATCCAGACGACGTTGCTGGACTTTTTCAGCCGGGCCAGCGGAGCGGAGCTGACCGCCCACCAACTGAGTTGCTAGCAATTCTTCGCTAGGAGGCAACAGCGAATTGCAACCGGGCTCATTAGCCACAATGTGATACACCATGTCATCCCTGTCTTCTGGTCCGATAGCGTAATTTACATAGAGACTGAACAAGTCACTTATGTTGTGCCAGATCGGATCAATGCCGACTGTGTAAAGCTCCTTCCCAGACCATCCCTGATCATACCTTGGGCGAATCCAGCCACCCATTCGGCAACCTACGTCAATCACAATGTCACCATTCAGGATGCTGTCTATAGCTGCCTGGCGCAGAGGGGAGTTGCCCGTTCCAGTGTATTCTACATCTTTCATTTTAGTCGGCATAATATTCTCCTTCTTTTTCATACGAGTACCAGTAACCGCTGTTTTGCTTAGCCCACCACATTTCAATTCGTGGGAAGACGCCAAATATACTATCTCTTATTGGGCTATAAAAATTCATTGCTTCTTCATAGTTTGGGGACCCATCTAGCAAATACTTCTCTGGACTTGCTTCATATTTCTCTACCTCTGGGAAGAACTGCTTATAATAATTTAAACCCAGAAATATGTTAGGGCGTAGCTTTTTAGAAAAATCAATGGGGGCGTCTTTCCAGGTCCAAGCTGGGTCCTCCCAAAGTGGTATGTTCAACAGCCTCTCTAGGTCTTGTTTGTGGCCCCACATAAAATGATCTTGCGGGTGGAAAGGAAATCTTTTGTTGTTGCCGATAAGATAAATTTTTGATTTTTGTTCAGCTCCATCACGATATCGCAACGTCATCTCGCCCTGTCGTCTGTTAAAGTAGGCTAGCCACTTTTCGTAGCTATGCTTGTAAAGGTGTTGGTCTGATCTCGTTTTCATCACCAGACCATCGGAACACACTTTTAAGCCTTCGCGGCTGGATACAAGTTGCAGGTTCATGTTTCCGGGGCCCGTTTTTTCCGGCATCTCTGTCTTTACCAGCACTATCTTGTCATTGTTTAGATCTGCCTCTGTTATTCCTTCGGACGTCCATGTAGAGATTACTACCTTGTCAATTAAATCCCACGACGCGTAATCATGAGCTACTTTCAAAGTAAAATCGCCGTAAAGACCGCCTTGAATTATAATATCCATTTTATTGTCCTATACTCCCCGGGGTCTCTGGCCCTCGGGGCGATCTTGCGTATCCATAAACCAAAAATTCGCAGCGTCTTGATGAACGATGCGGTAACCATTATCTAACATGATCTTCACTACCTGAAGTCCTTCAACTTTGTACTTTTTTGGAAACCCTTCGTTATTGACTCGCAACTCTATTATAGCAAGTAAGGGCCTCGCTTGTTTAAAATTGTATTCCTTCATGACGCGTAACTCGTAGCCCTCTATATCAACACTTAATACATCATAGTAAAACGGACATTTGGCTACTTCAAGAGCCTTTGCAGGGGGAATAATGTCTATCATATGGAACCCATAGTTTAATTTATAATCTTCTGGAAGCCATTCCATTTTGTCGTATTGTATGTGAAGCTCAGGGATCAGTGTATCACCTGGATACATGGGAAGCTGTCCATATTTATCCCCTATAGCGTAGTTATAGATTTGAATACGATCCCCGTTGTTTTCATGACGTTTGGTGCCTTCCACACAATTTCTTTCAAGCGCTTCAAAATAGGCGCCGCTCCAGCCGAGGTCGGCAAAGTCACCGGTGTTTGAGGCACAGGGGAGTCCAGTGTCAGGGTCTAGAGTACCACCCATACCAAATTCTACAAAAAACCCATCAGTCTTGTAGGGCAAATACTGGTTGAAGATTGTAGAAGGCATCGCTTCATGATCGTTGGCCATATCCCATGCTAGGGTGGGATTATAAAATTTTTCACTCATGCTAATCTCCCTTAATCAATCGGTGACTATCGCTATCAAAGTGTTGTGTGGAAAATTCAAAGACTTCCGAATCTTCTAGCGCAATCATTCTATGTCGGAGTCCACGATAAACATGGAAATTATCCCCTGGAGTGAGCACTGTTTCTTGGGCTGAATTGAGGTCGTCTCGGTCGGAATACTTTACCAAGATCTTCCCGGACTGTAGATAGAATACCTCATCTTTCAAGACATGGTAGTGCCAGGAGCAGCGTTTTCCCTTCGCTAGGAACAATAGTTTGCCGCAATACTCCTCGTTATTAACAATCCATTTTTCAAAGCCCCATCCTTTTGGGACAAATTTAATCGGTAAAGAAGTCACTATCTTTTACTCCCTTATCGTCAATGTAGTAATCTCCTGTTGGCTTCCCCAAGAACAGCCGGTGAAAACGAAGCCCCCAACGAACAAGCTGATCATGAGTAAGGTCGTATAATTCATTGATCGCATCCATTTGGTTGTTATCGTTCCTACACATTCCACGAGCCGTAAGGAAAAAGATTGTATGACCCTGATCGTACAGCTCGTTGACGACAGCGATGCGTTCTAGAATTGGCCGTGAGTTATCGTAATCACTTCCGTTTGTCCTACAGATCGTGTCGTCAATATCAAAAATATATGTCTTTAGATCCATGATGCAAAATCCTCCATAAATCCGTTGACCGACTCATCTGTTTTTAGGTGTGTGAGAGACTTCTTCACAACGGGCAGACCAGCAGTGACGATATCACAACCGGCGGACCAACAGTCTTCTAGATCGTAGGCGTTACGAATACTACCAGCGATAATTTCACAGTCAAGATTGTTTGCATCTATGAATTGTCTGGTTCTCCTAAGTGTCTCTAGAGCGTCAATTTGCGCGTCCAGGGCACGATTGTAGAACAGAGATACATAACGCGCTCCCGCTAGGGCAGCCACCTGCATCTGTGTCGCCGAAAAACAACATGTACAATTAACCGGAATACCCTTTTTGTATAACTGGTTTATTGCTTCCATTTCTTTGAAGCCTACCGGCACTTTGATATTGACATTTTCATAATCAATGGAGTTGATAATATCAACACCTTGAGCTACAATTTCGTCTACTTCAACGGCGAACACTTCCACTGAAACTGGGATATTCAAACCATACTTCTTGCACAGGTCACAAATCTTCTGTATGTGCGTATAAAAATCAGATTTTGGCTCCTTCGCCAGAAGGGATGGGTTTGTAGTAATACCCTGCACCACTCCCTTTGACAAAACGTCCTCAATCTCAGCTAGGTTAGCTGTATCAATAAATAACTTCATCTCAATCTTCCTCTATATGTGTATAAGTTCTACCATCTTCAACAATGTGCGAATCAGCATCATCGTCTAAAGTAGAAAATTCTATGATTACGGTGTCTTCCAAGGCTATTCTCATATGCATAAACCCCAAGGGAATATCAAATACATCACCCTGATTCAGGATAAGTGATGTATTCTGTGCGCGGCCGATGCGAGTGCCGACTTTTAACTTCCCAGATTCAATGTAATATGACTCTTCTTTGTTCACATGGTATTCCATGCTGCTTTGGGTACCCTTTCTCATGAAAATTCTTTTTACAGAATATTGGTCATTTTCAAAAAGGGTTTTCATATCTCCCCAGTATTTTTCAACTTCCTTTACAACTGTAGTTACGGGAGGCAATTCTTGGCGTCCGTACTTTATGTCACTGCCCATAATATTTTGTGTCTCCATGTTTGCGGGTAAAATGTTTTTGCACCACAAAATCAGCTAACCGAGAGTGTGAATCAAGTAACAACGTCTTGTAGGCCATCTCCGCCACGATTTCAAGAACGTATGCTGTCTCAAGCGCATGATTAACGCTTGTTCCCCACACAAAAACTCCATGACCCTGTACAAGACAGGCCGGGGTATGAAGATAGTTTAACTCATTATGGGTAAAATATTCACCTATTATTCTCCCAGTATTGGCTTCATAAGAGTTTTTCACCCCCTCGGCGCTTGGATGTGGCACACATGGCACATCCCCGTAAAAATAATCAGCGTGTGTTGTACCCAAACAAGGTATAGCACGATTTGCTTGCGCAAATATTGTAGCGTATTTGGAATGTGTATGGATAACACTTTTTATACCAGGAAAATTTTTATACAATTCTACATGACTTGGAGTGTCAACTGATGGTTTTTTACCCGATAGGTGTTGACAGTCCGGATTGACCTCCGACATATCATCTGGTACAGCCTGATCTAATGCAATACCAGAGGGCTTTATCACAATGTTAATATCTTTGACACTGACATTTCCCCATGTGAGTTCTACTAATCCTTTGTCAACTATCCACTTATTCGCCTTTAGAACACTTTGCTTTATTCCCACGACAAGACCTCCTCTAGATTGG
>Ga0209232_1002133_pt1 | contig 10023 bp, 3 predicted proteins | sample ETNvirenome_2_60_FD_184066 | JGI IMG/M metagenome (GOLD analysis project Ga0209232, IMG submission 184066) | Marine viral communities from the Pacific Ocean - ETNP_2_60 (SPAdes) (version 2) | ecosystem: Environmental > Aquatic > Marine > Oceanic | place: Pacific Ocean | collected 2013-06-22
TAATTGCAGTGCTTCCCGCAGCCACTGTGCTTCCACTGTAACTAGTTACAATACCCGCAGCTCTCGCTACTTTATTTGAAAATGCTTCTGCCATCGTTCTTTATGTGTTATGAGTATTTATTAAATTAACCGCCAAGTGCGATTACAAGACCAATAGAGGCACCGGTCTGAACTGTGACCGTTGCAATTCCTGTTGTTAGATCAACAGTGTTTCCTCCGTTTGATGATTTGAAATCAACCATCGTAACGCCAGTTCCGATGAAGGTCCCTTCAGAACCAACACCAATTTGCCCAAGACCATCGAATGATGTTGCAGTGATGACACCAGCAACATTCAATCCATCCTGAATAAAGGCATAATCATTAAATGTAGAAAATCCTACAAATGTAGAAACTCCTAATACATTTAATGTATCAGCAGTAATACCAGCACCAGTGACATTTAATCCATCTTGAATGTAAACATAATCACTAAAGGTCGTATAACCAACAAATGTCGTCAGTCCAGTTACATGAAGAGTATCAGTAACCGTTAGGTTCTGAATTGATGCATCATCAAGTGTAATATCATCAAGATTGAGATCACCAGTGACACGCATGTCACCATAAACATAAAGTGCAGTCTGTCCAGTAGAAACTGGAGACCGCACATCTAAAGTATAAATTGGATTAGGAACTGAGGTTCCTACACCAACATTGTTAGAGGAGTTACTTACATAGAATACACTACCAGATGCTCCTACCTGCACATCTTGTGTAAAAGTAGAAAATCCAGTGACCTGAATATCAGTAGCACCAATTCCACCCCTTACATCTAAGGTGAACTCTGGAGTTGTGGACCCGATGCCAACTTTCTTAGTAGTAGCACTTGCCAGAATTACATCTGTTGCTACTTCTAGTCCATTCTTGACAACAAAATTCTTATTGACTGCCATTCGGGTTCACTCTCCCCCGTGCTTATTTTTTATTATTTATACTATGGGAAATCTGGAACTCCTGGAGGGAGAATCCACCACTGAGCATTACCAATTGAATGTTTTGTGCCAGGGATAGATTTAAAGAATTTATTCTTAGAGTGTTCATAATATCCCCATCCAGTGCCACTACCAACATACCATAAAAGTGAATAATCACCACCAGTTGCGTCCATTCCAGTGTCTTCATCCCAGGCAAGATAGTATCTATTTGTGGTGCGATCCTGTTTCCAATCAGTCAAACTTGTAGCCAGAGGTGATCTGTTTGCATTCATCATCTTATGAATATTAAATTCACTTGCAAGAACAAGTTTTCTAAATCTCATCTCCTCTTCCGGCAGGGTTGACCATCCGGTAGCCGTTAATCTATAATTTTGAGTACCATCTCTTGCAAGATCTAAGAAATTCTGCCATCTGGCATCATCAATGCAACTGAATATATCTGTAGGAAGGACCGCACCAGTTTTTTGCTGCATCGCAAAAAGATTGGGAGTACTTACAGAAAGAATAAGAATTCTACCTTCGGAGTCAATGAAGAAATCACCAGCAGAAAGTTTAATGTTGATTCTTGCAGGTCCAATACTACCACCTTGCTGTGTCCGAATAACATTTACAGAACCATCAGTATATCCTGATCCACCACCACCACTGGCACCAACGTTCCCACTACCACCATCTCCACCAGTAGCACCTGCTCCACCATCACCTGCTGTAGCAAAACCAGAATCACCACCTCCACGACCTTTTGTTTGAATTATATTATATCCAGATTTATATCCTCTAGAAATTTCTGCAGTATTGGATATTTCCGTACCATCTGGAGTTCTAAACTTAATGGTTCCAAGATCTTCACAAGGTGATTTTCCTTGATCTCTCCAATATACACCTCTTGTGCATGGTATAGTTCTACCACCCAGAATAAGTGTTGCATTTAGAGATTCGGGCAGCTGTGCTGCATTTGTATCTGGAGGTACTGCAGCAAATGCTGGTGTAAGGTTAGTTACCTGAGATCCAAAAATACCATTTGAAGAGAGTGTTCCTGCTTCAATCCGCTGACCACCAGATCCACCACTTTCACCCTGTTCACCTGCAACATTTACACCTCCACCTTGACCACCAAAATTAGTACGCGCACTGCCACCACCACCACCAACAACCGCAATTAATGTTGCCTTTCTATAAAGGAATGGAGCATTTATTGCGTCAAATAATCCAGTAAGCACATACTCCTCATCTTTTTTCATTGTAAATGTAATTTTAGAGTATCCACCCTCTCCACCAGGTATTCCGGTACTCTCAACTCCAACACCAATTCCTCCATACATATCAACTTCAACATCAATATCTTTTTCAGCAGCATATAAACATATGGCATTACCTGGATGAGAATCATAAGATAATGATAAACCACCATCACTTAGATTATTTTCAGATAAAATTGCTGTTCCATCTGTATAATTATATTGCTCAATTTTAACAACATTTCGTATACCTACAACATAGTAACTTACACTTCTAGAGAAAACGGGAGATTTTTGAACATCGCTTGCACTAACTTTACAACGAATTACTCCAGCACCTTCACCATCCGAAGAGATAGTTAAATTATCAGTTTGTGATCCAGAAATAGTTGTAGTAATTGTTTTTGTGGTCGAAACTAATTCAATTCTAAATGTACCATTTTCTGTTTGCGACTCTCCATGATCAACACCACCACCCAATTTCATTGCACCATCAGTAATTAATGTTGGATGCAAGAATCCTGATCCACCACCACCTGCACCGTCAGCACAACATCCAGGGAAAGATTGACCACCACCACCACCAAAATATCCTCCACCACCACCAGCAGCACCTGATCCACCTTGGAGTGCAGATCCAGGAGTTCCGGCAGTCCCATCATTAACACCACCTGCCCCACCAGCAGTTTGTGTTCCACCCTCACCAGCTCTACCAGGATTGTGACCTGTTTCACCATTTACTCCACCACCAGCACCACCTCTTGCGGGGTCATTGGCACCACCACCACCTCCACCAGCTATGATAATAGCATTTTCTTGTGTGATTGAATCAATAAAAAGTCCAGTTAAACCACCACCTCCACCACCTGCTCCAAAACCTCCTCCACCATCTCCACCACCAAAATATCCTCCACCACCAGCATTTACTCCAACACCACCAAGTTTAAGTTTATATCCTTGACCTTTTAAAAAAGTAAATGTTCCCTCTGCTGATCCAGCCCTACCACCAACAACCTTTCTATCATTTGATTGCCCACCACCAGCACCAGAGACAAAAAGTTTTGTTGTTATATCTCTATCAGCAGTAAGAGTGTATATTTTCCCAGTTACAAATGAATCATATGAAGATACTTCACTAAATTTAATATCAGTAGTCTGACCATCAACGGAAATTATAATACTTCCATCAACAGCACCACTTACAGTTCTAGTAGTCGTTCCATCAGATAAATCATTACCATCAAGTTGCCACTGATAATTTACAGATCCATCACCAGGTGTTGTTTTTGCTGCAATAGAATACTTTGCTTCAAAGGTTTCTCCGACAACTACATCTGTGGGTTGAGAAGTAATCTCAATAATTGGAGATACTGTTATTGTTGCAATTCCAGATTGTAATAATTCATTAAATGCATTACCAGTTGATCTTGCAGTTCCTGCTGTAACTGGTGATGTGGTTTGATATGCACTTGGAATATAGTCAGCAGTAAAATATACTTCTTTATTACTATCATCAGTAGTTAGACCATTGATAGTAATGGTTGATCCAGTTCCAGTTGCAGAACTAAATCCTACGATTGATGCATTACTAGTGTAGTTTTGAGTTCCTTCATCATTAGCAATTTTAGACCCATCAAAATACCAATTAATTTCTATTGATCCATCATTTACTCCATCAGTTGGATTTGGAAATGATGCTGTTGCAATACCAGTAAATGTTGCAACTCCAATTACATCTGTTTGACTCTGGGGATCAGTGACGATCCCCAGTTTTGGTCCGTTGAGAAATAGGGATGTCGGAATCCCTCTGTAGTTTATATTATCCATTAGGCGAAGTTCTGTCCTCCTACGACACCATATAGACCAGCAGTCGTAATACTTTCACCAGCAAATGTTCTAAAGGAGTAGATGTCAGTTCTATCTGCAGTTGGTGTGACTATCGGTAAGACACCTCCTCCAGGCCAATATACCGGAATTGTAGTTCCACCATTGTCCTTGAATGTATCTATACCAACAGAACGACTACCTGTTGAGTCTTGAGTGATCTTGATTGTGAATGATGTTGAACCCGTAGGTGGATTCTGAACCACAAATTCATTTACATCATCACTTGCAGTCAGTGTAAATGATTGTGCCTTAGAAAGGTCAACCGTAACTGCATTTGCAACAATCGTAAGTGCTTCAACATTTTCTGAATAGGTCTTCAGTTTTGTATGTCCTCCAACATCAAGGGTTGCTGTTGGTGCAGTTGAATTAATACCTACAGAACTAAATCCGACCTGAGTTGCAATGACTGTTCCACCTACACCCACATTCAGTGTGGTTGCAGTTATTATTCCAGAGGTAATCTTACCTGAGGAATTTTGAATATCATAATTACCAACAATTGTGCTGAATCCAGCAACCGTAAGATTATTAGTGGTTACAATACCAGCAAACTTTGCTTCAGAGAAGACATGCATCGTAGTTCCTGAAGAACCGACAGCACCAACAGTTAGATCAACATCAGTTAGTGGTCTAGTTGTTCCTATACCAACATTTAATAATGCAACTGGGAAAATACCAGTTCCAAGTCCAGCATTAACTCCACTAAACAGAGAATCATTTTGCAATCCTGTTAATCCAGAACCATCACCTGTAAATGCTGTGGCGACAACAGATCCACTAAATTTAGATTCTCCAATAACACGAAGTTTAAATCCATTTGATGTTGATCCAATACCAACACCACCAGTACCATCAATATCAACTAAGGTTGTTCCAGATCCAACTTGGAATGTAGATTCTCCAGGTCCAGTTGTAGCAATACCAACCTTATCGAAAGTAAAGATTGATGCATCCCTTTCCAAACTGATTGGACCCATGGAACGCCATGCATTATCAGTCGTATAAACATAACCCCAAGTTCCACCCTGACTTGGGTTTGCTTTCCAAACAACATTACCTGGGTTTCCTGCTAATACAGGAACAGATATTCCAACAGTATAATTTCTTGATACAGTTGCATCACCTTGTAGGAATAAGTTATTTGACTCAAGACCTCTAGAAGAATTGACCGTCAGTTTATTGTTGATAACAAGTGGTCCGTTAAATTTGGAGATAACTTTATTATCAGGTCCACCTTCAACTTTAATAGATCTTGCAAATACACCCTCAACAGGTTCAATAACATTCAAACCTGGAAGTTCGGCAATGTCCTCACCTTCTACAGTTTGAACAGGAGTATCAAAGATCTCCTCTCTACCAGTAATTGTACTAAGTCGTTTGTTGCCAGAGTATGAAATACCCTTATCATTCATTCCTGTGTAGAAGTTAATTCCACCTTCTCTTTTATTTGATTGTGCTAAGAGTTCTTCATCAACAGAAATTGCTCTATCGTGCTTATCTGGGAATGCAGTTGAGTAGTTACCAGGACCAAATCCAACATATTCAAACGTATGTCCAGAAGCACGAATAATAGAATGTCTTCTAAGTTCAATTGGTTCAACTCTAATTCTTCTAATAACAGAATTGATCGTATGTGGAGTTGCTTTTGATCCAAGAATACCACGGAAAACATATACTGGGTTAGATCCAGTTGTGGTAGTCTTGACTCTCATCATCTCACCATCAACCATCAAGTAATCACCAATGTTTATATCAAGAGTTCCAACTCCTTGAATTGAAATCTGGTCTGTTGATGCATTTGCAATTGAAGAAGATATTGTTGTAGTAATTCCAGCGTAAGTTGGAATCATTCTACCATCAAGATTTTCATCTTCTACAGTAACATTACCATTGTTTGAGGTAAATCCTTCTGGAAGTGCAAAAATATTTCCAGTTGCGGTTGGTGCAACTGTGCTTACGCCAAGATTTGCTTCGAATGATGTGAGGGAATTGACTTTAGTAACAACAAATGATCCATTATATTGAGTTTGTCCTGCACCAGTAATTCTTACTTTTCTATCAACATCAAATCCATGCTTATTAATTGTAGTGATAGTAGCTATTCCAGCAGCAGTATAAGTGAAAGTATTAACATCAATACTCTCACCAGTCAAATATACATAAGCATCTGAAGTTAATGTAACACCAACTCCAATACTTGTTGTAGAAGGAATTGCAGAACTTGATATTGAAGATGCTGCAGATACAGTCATTGTTGTTGCAGATCCTATTGCAACATCAGTAACTCTATACAATTGATTATATGTTGAATAAGAATCTGACTTAACACCAACAATTCTGACTGAATCTCCAATATTATTATAGATGTTACTTACTTCAACTACTGCTGAAGTAAATCCTGTTGTAGTTGCAACACCAACAACACTCATCGTATTACCAACACCATATGCACTACCACCATCCATGACTTTAACAGCAGTGATTGTACCACTTCCATTAATAGTCAGTTTTGCAGTTGCGTGCTTACCAGTTACTGAAGAACCGATAGATATTAGTTTAGCATCATAAATGTCTCCTGCAGTTCCAGATCCATATCCAGCACCACCACTAACAATTGAAAGTCCAGTAACTCTATTCAGTCCATGATCATATGAGGTGTGAATAGTATGAGCAGTGCCAGTTACAGAGAATACATCAGTAATCCCAACACCAATTGCCTTATCAGAATTAATCTTATCAACAGTTTCTTTTGTGATACTATTTCTAGGATCATTAGTATCAACAAGACCAATCAAACTAGAATTAGCAAAACAAGATGCTGGATCTGGATCAGAAACTGGATTATCTCTACTTGTTTGTGGGAAGAGTTCCTTAACTGGTTGAGAGAATTTCTCTCCAGTAAATGGTGCAACAGTAGGACTATTAGATGCATTAAGAACACTTACATAGTAAATACCATCTTGCTCACCACTAATATACTTTTGAGCCTCAGATAGTCTGTAAACATAGTAAGTATCAGAATATCTACTACGCTTAAAGTGTGGAAGACTGGTTGTTCTTGTATTAATATCATTAGTGAATGTTCCAGGATCAGTTGCTAATCCAACAGTAAAGTTCTTAGCACTTGAAATTCCAGTAACACTAAATTGTCTGTTAAATCCACTAGAACCGGCACCAGTCGTATTATTAGTACTAGTTACATTAACAAGTTCAACCGAAGATCCTATTTTTAAGTCATGTGGAAGTTCAGTATCAATTGATGCGCTAGATCCACTCCAACTTGCTCCAGAAACAAATCTAAAGTTCCTTTGTTGATTAGAGTTGGAAATACTTCCAGTTCCAAAGTATGTTTGGATTTCAGTATTACTATCGGCAATAGAAGTACTAGATTCTTGAAGAATAAATCCTTCTACTGGAGGTCTTGCAACTTTATTTGAATCCTTAGGGATAACATATCTCATTCTATATGTCTTATCGAGACCAGATCTAGTATCTGATTGTCTCTTGACAAATGCTCTTGGAGTTGCAGATCCAAGGGAAGTCGTTCCAAGGCTTACAATTGTTGGATAAATTGAATTCTCTGTTGCTGCAGATGCAACTTTAACATACCACTGAGAGTTAGTAGTATCATATTGAATTGGATGTCCAATATCACCAGCATTTTTATCAGTTACTCTACTTACAACTTTAAGTGCTCCACCTTTTTCATTGATGCTTAAAGCAGTTCCATTAATTGCTTCGTTAAGAGTTTTTGCAAGTTTAATATTTGTATTTTTTGTAACACTAGATCCAGTTGTAATCGCAAATGCTACTACATTTGGACTCAATCCATCAGGCAATTGTCCAGTATCACTTATAATACGAACAGTTTCTCCATTAACGAAATTATGTGGTGTGGTAAATGTAATTTGATTTCCATCACCACCATCACTATAAGTACCAATACTATTAACACCTACAGCACTTCTTTTTACATCAAATGATTTTTCTGCACTATATGTTGGATTATCCGTACCATCTGGCATGACAATACGTGCAGTGTATTCTGTAACAATACCTGCCTGAGTAACAAGAAGTCTTAGTTGATCATTAGTTCTTGCACCAACTCTAAATCCTTCGAGAACATTTTCTGGTGGAGCATCAATATTTGTTTGATCATATAGGTAAAGATTTCCAGTTGATCCTACTCCAGCAACTCTATCTGTCTGAGTTACATCAATGGACGAAAATTCAATAGAACTTTCGGTAAGAGGAACTTGTTTTGGTGGAATAATATGAGTGATATATCCTTGATTATCTTGACTAAATGTATCCGTTCTAAATCCAACAGATGTTAAAGCATTTGCACCAAAGTTGGAGTTAGAGTTGGTTAGTGAGATATCACCACCATTCTCAGTTACAAAGTGCTCAGAAAATCCAATAGCAAAGATGGAAACTGCCTGAATAAAGGAGTTATTTGAAACTTTTACATGGAAGTTTCTATAAGATGGTTTATATCTTGCGTTAGAATCATTACTAATATTATCAACACTAGTTTTATCATCATATGTTCCAGTTGATGGTTTTGCTTGATTATATTTGACAAACGCATTATCATCCTTCTGCAACCCAATTCCAGTAAATTGAGCAACAACCATACTACGGAAACCAGTAGCTTTATTACCATCTGCTTCCATACCACACATACCAAATACAGATCTCAGAGAGATGTTAAAGATATATGGTGATGCAGATGTTACAGTATCAGAAGATAATGCTAAAGTCGATCCTGTTACTGTGGGTAATGGATTTGTTGGAGCATTTTGAACTTGATACTTAACTTCTGTAGAAGATACTTTCTCTGATACTACAAACTGACCACTATAACCAGTAGCAGTTATTCCTGTGATACGGAAAGGAGTATCAACATCAAGACCTGCAGCAGCAGTAGATGTCGTGACCGTGATTATATTTGTTGCAGTAGTTCCATCACCTGCTTTGATACTCGAAATACCAACAGATTCTCCAGTTGAACCAACAATGCGATATTCATCAATCTTTGGTTGAATATCAAGACCTGCAGAAGGATAATCTGGTTCGATTGGACGACCAGATGATTGTCCATATACAAGACCTACCTTCTCATAATACATGTCCAGATCAGTTCTGTTTGTAGAATATGTCTGGAAAATATCATTAATATTAACATCGTTTACACCATCTGCATATTCAAAACATGCTAGTTTATGGTGTGAGAAGTTGGGTACAAAATTATTTGTAGTGTAGTCCTTATATACAAATCCGTTTGGATCTCCATCAAATAAACTAAACTGCCACAAATAACATCCACCAGTTACTCTGAATACTGAGGATCTTTCAATATTATCATTCTCTGGGTCTGGAACATACTTAGGTCTAATCTTAGTCTTACGAAGATCTAAACCGACAAGTGAAGTTCCTCTTGGAAGAATTACGCCACCACGTATGCTATTGAGCTTGAAGAGTTCATTAGTTGGTGATGCAAGATCAAAGTTGGATGTTAGATCAAATGCGGGGAGATCATTTGTAACTGATCCATTTCGCAATCTATAGTTATTACTCCCGTCCGGTATAAGTCCAGGTCTATTATCTACCGTATGCTCGCCTGGATATAGTAAAATTGTTGTATTACCAAATCTATCATTATCAAGACCTCTTTGATAAGAAAATCTTGCAGATTCAATCAATGCACGTTGAATCGTTTTAAAAGGACGAGTTAATGAATTACCCTTATTTTCTATACTATCAGTGGCATCTAAACTATTCGGGTCAACGTAAAGAATAGTACCGCGAGTAGATTTTAAAAAATTATCTAATCTGGAAAGACCCATCTTATTACACTATAAGTTCTGTTAGGATTATTTATCAAACGAAAAAAGGGCAACCCTATATAGGGTCACCCT
>Ga0209232_1002134_pt1 | contig 10022 bp, 3 predicted proteins | sample ETNvirenome_2_60_FD_184066 | JGI IMG/M metagenome (GOLD analysis project Ga0209232, IMG submission 184066) | Marine viral communities from the Pacific Ocean - ETNP_2_60 (SPAdes) (version 2) | ecosystem: Environmental > Aquatic > Marine > Oceanic | place: Pacific Ocean | collected 2013-06-22
AGGAGCTACAGGAGCTACGGCTACCGCATTAAGTGGTGCACTAGCAAGCGCAGGAGGGACAGCGATCACAGGTGGTGATACTAATGACATCTTAAAGTCTGCTTTAATGGGTGGTGCAGGTGGGTATGCAAAAGGACTCAATGCCGTAGCAAGCAGTACGGCTCTTGCCGCAGAAGGAGCTATAGCAGGTAGTGAACTAGCATTAGCTGCGGAGGCCGCTGCAAAAACTGCCGATACGTTCGGCAAGGTAGTGCAAGGAGCCAAATTTATAGACGCTGCGGTAGATGGAAACATAGCAGGCGCTGCGGTTTCTGCGTTCGGCCCCGATATTACTAAAGCAGCGATGGACAAAGCGGGGCTAGATAAAAAGTTCTTAGGTGGGTACAACATAAACCAAAACGATGCTGTTGCAGGGCTTGTTAAAACTCAGATCGAGCTAACAAAAGGCACCGATTTTGGAGATGCTATAGCTAGAGGTTTTGGTGAGTACATCATGGAAGGCGGTGCGCTAGCGCCAAACAACGTAGGTACCCCTGAGTTTATTAAAAAGATAGGCGATGCGATAAAAGAAAGCGGCAGTATGTTTGACGATGCGATCCTACAACCTGTTAAGGGCTTTGTAGAAGGCACCGTTGAGGTATTAGGTGATGTAGCAGAGCCTGTAGTTGACGTAATCGAAGATGTAGCAGGTGCGGTAGTAGATAAAGCACCACTTATAGAGGATGCAGTTAAAGCCACAGGTTCAGCGATAGAAGATGTTGTTAAGCCTATAGTCGATCCGATAATAGATGCCGCACCTGTTGTAGAGGATGCAGTTAAGGCGGTGGGTTCTACTGTGGACGACGTAATCCTACAACCAGTAAAAGAGTTAGTAGAAGACGTGATAGAGGCTGCACCTAGTGTCGATGTTGACCTACCCAAGGTTGATCTACCTAGACCTAGCGTATCTACACCTACACCTACACCTACACAAACACCGTCACGCACCCCTTCCATCGTGCGTACCCCCGGCATTATCGAAGAGCGTGGGGCTGAGTTGTTTGACCTTGGTGAGCAGCGAGAAAGAAAAATAGATCCAATAGACGCCTTTTTAGCCAGTCTGGCTGGTGGCGGCATGGCAAACGGTGGTGCGGTCAGAAGTTCTTATGGTAATCTTGACGAGCTGCTACGTATAGTCGGAGGCAAGTGATGAGCAAATTTGATATTGATGCGTTTATGAGTTCGCTCGGCACACCCGACGTAGGGGCTACTACAGACCCCGACTATAGTTTCGATGCTTATATGGACGATGTGGGCGGTAGTTATAGTGATACAGGGCTTAATTTAGATTTTCTCACTGATCCTGACTCTTATTCCGCTAAGTTTGACGATGATGGCTTCAACTTAGATTTTCTTGATAATATTTTTGGTACAGATGGCGGCTTCAGTGACGATGTTTTTAGCGATACTTCTAAGCTAAAAGCTGCCTTAGAGGCAGCACAAGGAGGCTCTAAAGGGAAAAAACCCAATGCTTTCCAAAATCTATTAGGTGCGATTTTCCCGCAAGGTAAAGGATCTGGCGGTGCTGGCGGGTTACTTGAGCTACTAGGCCCACTAGCCCTAACCAGTTTCTTAAAAGACCGTGGTGCATTTGATCCTGATATAGCACCTGTTGGCTACCAAGGCAAAATACCCGAATACACAGCGGTACGAGAACAAGTTACAGGTAGAGACGATACAGACCGTCGTCCCGGCAGTGGTGGTAGACGCTATTTCTCTGACACCATGTACGCTAAAAAGCCTGAAGGGCAGCAGCCTATGTCTGTTGAAGAGGCTCAAGCTAAAGCCAAGGCACAGGCAGCAGGGTTTATGGAAGGCGGTTCAGTGCTACAAGGCGGGGGTTACCTAGAGGGTGTTTCTGACGGACAAGCAGATCTTATACCCGCCGATATAGATGGCGTACAAGAAGCACGATTAAGTCACGGTGAGTATGTGTTGCCTGCCGATTTGGTAGCCATACTGGGCAATGGCAACTCCGACGCAGGTGCCGCAGCACTGGACGATTTTATGTCCACAGTACGTAAGAAAGCTACAGGCACACCAAAACAACAGAAAAACATCGACGCAGATCAAGTGCTTGCGATGTTATCTAAGAGGATGTCGTAAGCTATGAATGCAACAGTAGTAGACCCCAATAGCCCCGTAGGGGAACTTTCTGGAACTAATCAAGGGCTGTCCGAATTTGCTGGCCCCTATGTCGGTGAGATGCTTGGTAAAGCAAAAGCACTTGCTGACAAGCCTTACGAGGCATACGGTGGCCCACTCACTGCTGGTGCTAGCGGCCTACAAGATATGGCTTTTGCTGGCTATGCTGGTTTAGATCCCAACCAACAAACGGGCATAGGTTCTTTTGGCGGTGACATGACCGCTGGTGGCACATTTGGTTTTGGTAGTGCAGCGGGTCAAGGATACTCACCGGGGTTTACCGCTGGTTCTGCCGATTTATCTGGCATGCAAGCAGGTAGTTTTACTGGGCAAGCTGCACAACAGTACATGAACCCCTACCTACAAGCTGCATTAGAGCCACAACTGCGCGAAGCCTCTAGGCAGGCAGAAATGCAACGTATTGCAGATGCAGGTCGATTGTCTCGTGCAGGTGCTTTTGGTGGATCTCGTCAAGCTATTATGGAAGCAGAAGGCGGGCGTAATTTAGGTACGCAGCTTGCAGACATTACTGGCAGGGGGTACTCCGAAGCATTTAGTCAGGCACAACAACAATTCAATACTGAACAAGACATGCGTCAGCGTATTGCTGAAGTCGGCTTAGATCAGTTTAACAAAGAACAGGCTGGTCTACGTGCTGATGAAGCTGCTCGTAGAGGACAATTCAACACTGAGGCTGACCGCCTGTCTGCTTTTGACGAACGCCGTAGGACACAGTTTAACGAAGAGCAACGTCGAGAGATAGAGCGCCAAGAGCGAGAACGTGAGCAGTTTAACGAGCAAGAACGCCGCAGAATCGCAGCAGAAGAAGCTGACCGTCGCTATGGCCTCAGTGCACTACGAGATATGCGTGCCGCCGGACAAGAAGAACGTGGTATTGAGCAAGAAGGTATTACTGCCGACTACTTACAGTACCAACAAGAACAACAGTATCCATACGAACAGCTACAGTTTATGCAATCTATGCTACAAGGTCTGCCAATTACTGCCACATCTCGTCAGTTTGTTGAACCCGGAGGGTTCCAAGACTTATCTGGTGGTTTAGGTGGGCTTCTCGCACTACTGCGCGGTACTTAATTATGTTAGACAATCCTCTTAGTCAGATCGAACGCACGAAAGACGCTTATATGGGCAGACCCCAAGAGCTACAAAAACGTGCCAACATGACCAAAGAACTGGTCGATTTGCTTGCCATGCAGCAACTCAAGAAAGACCTTGATGCAGTAAAGCGCAACCAAGCCATGCAAGCGCAAGGCAACCCTTCGACGATCAAAGATCAAATGCAGCAGGGGCTTATGGGCGAGTACCGCCAACAAGCTGCAAAAGAAATGGGCGTAGGCCCAAGCGAAATGGACACTGTAAATCGTGCACAACAAGGCATCTCTCAAGGTGGCCCACGTATGCCACAGGGCGCTCCACAACAGATGCCACAGCAGGCACAAGGTGTTATGAGCCAAGCACGTCCAGTGCAGTTAGCTGGCGGCGGTATTGTCGCGTTTAGTAGAGCTGGAAGTGTGCAAGTGCCAGAAGGGCTAGGCTCAGATGAACTAGCTGATTTTTTACGAGGCACCCTCAAAGGGAAAGGGCTTTCTGCTATGGAGGGGGCTTTAGAGTTCAAACGCTTGATGGCAGAACAAGGCTTTGACTTCTTAGGCAGACCAATTATTGAAGAAGAACCAGTTTCAAAAGGCACGACACGCAGAAGGGGAAGAGCAGGGTTAACTCAACCGACAGAAGAATCTACGCAAGCAGGATTAGCGAGTGTAGCGCAGCCAAACCTATACCCGCCAAAAGCTAATTCTTTTGCTCCTACGAATGAAGAAACAATGGAGCTTGATGCAAGAAGAAAGCAAGCGATAATCGAGCAAGCTAACCGCGACAAAGCTGCGGCTGAACAACGTGAGAAAGAAGAATATGAAGCTAGCATGCAAGGGCAGCTTGATGCAGTAAGAACCTCCGGCATTGCTGCGGGTATATCTCCTTACCAGTTAGATGAAACACAACGAACCCAAGCGGAAGGCGAGCTAGGACTAGACGCTGACGAGAGAGGACTTGCTGCTGTAGAGCGTATAAGAAAGCTGTCAAAGATGGGCGAAAATGAAAACATGCTTGAAGACATGCAGAAGCGTGTACAGGCAACTTACGATGAAACCGCCCCATCACGTAGAGATAACCTTATAGATTTACTTACTGCCGGTGGTAGAGGTGGTATTACTGGTGTAGGTGTACGCGATAGGCAACTACGTGACGCTGCGACAGAACGTCGTAGACAGTTAGATAAAGATGTAATGGGTATTCAAGCAACTACCATAGAGCTTAATCGAAACTTTGGTGCCGATGCTGCGAAAGCATATGCTGATGCAGAAGCCAATGTAATTGCACAAAAGCAAAACGCACGTAACTTCCTACAGAACGCTGAACAGGCAGAAGTAGCGAGCTTGATGGACAAAGCACGTCTAACGATGGACGAGCAGCAAAATGTACGTCAGTTGTTTAGCGACCAAGAACGCAATCGACTACTAGCAGAACAAATAACCGGCGACAACATGCGAGCACTAGCTAAAGATGTGTCTACTGCAAAAGCTAGAGTTCTTGAGGCACGCAGCAAAATCTTTGAATCAGTGCGGTTACAAAGTAGATATGACGAACTTGACACGTTAGACCCATCAGATTCTGATGACGCACGTAAGAAGAAACTATTAGAAGACGAATTAGCCGCTGAAGTAGCAGCGCGAGCAGCCGACTTAGATAAACTTGGGGACGAGTTAACTGTTCGGCAACTTAAATTAGATCAAGCGCGACAAGCGCAACAGGAGCGGCTAACTCCCTCCGAAGAAATTACACTCTCTCCTGAAGCCCAGAGGGCTATGACGGACGCCGGAGCTTAACTAAATGGCAACAGTAGCTCAGGCTAGAAAAGCCATAGAGGTGTTAGAAGCTCGTGGCGACATAGCTGGAGCTTCTGCTATTCGTAGAGATCTAGATGCTGCTGGGCTATCTGCAAGCACCACAGATTTTGAAGCGCAGGTTGCCGCAGAACGCCAGCAAAGGCGTGAACGAGAAAAACAACTCCGACAAGAAAGCCTAGAACGCCGTACCGAACTAGCTGAACTCGAACGCGGTTCACTTGCTAGAGGCATAGACATCGGCACCGATATTATAGGGCAGGCCACAGGCTCTACTCTTGAAGGTATTGGTGGGGTGCTTGGGCTAGAAGGGCTTGAGCAATACGGCGCTGAAGTCGCTCTTGAGAATGAAGCAGACGCACAACGAAAAGCACGGTTCCAAACCAGATTCGACGATATTGGTGGTATCGGAGATTTTGGATCTTATCTTGGCGGTATAGGCGCAGAAAGCGCACCACAGATGGGTGCAACCCTTGCTGGTGGTATAACAGGCGCAAAACTTGGCGCTACTCTTGGCCCGATAGGTGCGGGTCTGGGAGCGTTGGTAGGCGGTGTTGCTGCTAGCCTACCGTTTTTCTATGGTATGAACCGCGAAAGACAAAAAGAAGCTATAGACCAAGGGCTAAAAACCGAAATAGACGAAGGTGCAGCAGCGTTAACTGCCATCCCACAAGCCACACTCGATGCCATTCTTGGGCGTTTGTTTGTCGGTAAGCTAGGTCTTACGAACCGCGCAGTAGGCGGTGGCGGTATATTTACCCGTGGTGTTAAAGGAACTGCGGCTGGTGCCGTAATAGAAGCACCTACAGAACTGGGGCAGCAAGTCTTAGAACGTGCACAAGCTGGGCTACCTCTAACCAGTGAAGATGCTATCGCAGAGTACCGTGAAGCAGCTATAGCTGGTGGTCTGTTAGGTGGTTCTATACGTGGTACCGCTACTGTAGCTGGTGGTGATGTTGCTGCTAGAGAAGACGCACAGAAAGCAAAAGAAGAAAGAGACGCTGCTGCCAGACGCGCCGAAATCGAAGCTACACTAGCTGAAGAAACTGCTGTTGAGACAGAAGCAGCGGAACGACAAGCAGAAGTAGAACGCCGCATACGAGAAGGCGAACCCGGACTTGCCGCTATCACTAGACCCGCACCTCCTGTCGTAGAGACCACGACGGAAGAAGCAGTAGAGGGAGGCGCACCTCCTGTCGTAGATGACGAAGCAATAGCCGCTGCTGACATCGTGTCCGAAACCGTATTTGAGCGCGAGGGTCAGCCGACTGAAGTAATCACCAAGACGCAGGCAGAAGTTGACGAGGAACGACGTAAGATTGCGGAAGGTATAGAAGCTACAGAAGCACCACCTCTTGTTACGTTCATAGACAATAAGTTCTTCGACGACATGGGGTTCGGTAAAACAGCGAAGATACGTAAAGAACTTACAGGTAAAGACCTTACAGACTCAGATGTTCGGGATGAGCTAAGAAGAGCCGCTGCCAAGACTCGTAGCGAAAAGAAGCTAGAAATACAGACTAATCTGGAAGAAGCATTCAAGAAACAAGAGGCAGCAGATGACCAGCAACGTGATATACCTACCGATACCGAAGGAGAGTCTGTCGCAACAGGAAGTGGAGCAGGCACTGCGGTTGATCTACAGGGCGTGGGAGTCACAGCAAGCGGTCAAGATTCCGTGGCAACTGATGCACTTGACGGAACAACAGTGGGAGGTGTTGGAAGAGGCGTTGGACGACCTGTTACTGGAGCAGACGGACAGTCAGATACATTAACAGAGCAAAATGTAGATGAGCTTCAAAATGAGTTTACAAAACTTTTTAACATTGTTGACAGAACTCCCGAACAAGAAGCTAAACTTTTAGAGATAATTTCTGTAGCTAGAGCAGAGTTTGCTCAGCGTCAAAAGCCACCCGAAGGTACGCGAGAAGCAAGTTTAGAGCTTGAAGAAGGGGCAGCTACAGAAGAGCAGGCGGCGATAGACGCAGAGACAGAAGCGCAAGCCGCAGAACTTAGTGAGGCTATAAATAACCTACAGCAGGCAAACGCCTTAATCGAAGGGAAGACGTCGCAAGGCACTCGCCCTGTACAAATAGCTCCGTCACTAGCCGACCCTAATAACGTAAGAACGCAACAGATAAACGAGTTCCATGCAGACAGGGTGGCAGAAGCAAAAGAAGATGGTGTAAAGCCTCCTACAAAAGCGCAATCACGCGATGAATTTACGGCACTGGAGGGTCTAGATCCTAGCGTGCGTAGGATAGAAGGTAGAGCATACTCTGCCACAGAGGGAGATCGTGGCTACAAACTATCGAGGCAGCTTGAGAAAGGCTACCGCACAGAACAAGAATTAATCACTGAACGCGACAATCTTCTTAGAGGGACGGTTGGGAAGTCTTTTGTTGACGCACTAAAGTATTTAGTAAACAACAGCAACAGCTCGTTTGAAAGGTTGTTGGCGACTAATATAGTTAAACTAGCGCAACGTATGGAAAGCGCAGGGTTTAGCTTCGACTATAAAATTGTAGACGTAAAAGGGAATGTTCAGCCTCAAGGGCTTCAGGGGCTAACTAATGTATACAAGGACAATAAAGTCGTAGTTTCGCTTGCCGCTACAAACGATGCTTTAGCAAGAGACAACGGTGTTGATCATCAGACCCTATTACATGAAGCTATTCATGCAGTAACTCTAGCCGCCACTGGTGCCGCCAGAAAAGGAATGTTGCCGAGCAACACAAAGTTAGAACAGGACGTTAAAGACTTATTTGATCTGTTTAACGGAGTAATTAGCTACTTTAATTCTCAAATAGCCGAGCTAGACGCGGGTAAAGTTAGCGAGGAAGAGCTACATCCAATCATATCGACTTACTACAACCGCCGAACAACTGGCTCACCCAACTTTCTTACTAACAGTGACGAACTGCTTGCGTGGGGACTGACAGATAGCGAGATGCAAGATTTCCTTGATACTGTTCCCTATAACACGCGAACTGGTGAAGTAGGAGTAGAAGGTAAAGGCACGATAACGCTGTGGGAAGCCCTCGTAAATTCGCTGCGTAAGCTGTTAAACCTACCGCCTAAAGACAACACTGCCTTAAACGAACTGCTACGAGTGCAGAACAACTTACTTGCGCCAGAAGAAGGTGACCTAACCGCCCTAGCAAGCAGATATGGGACTGGTACGGCAGCATCTAGAGAAGAAAACCCCGCTCTGGTTAGTAGGCCAGAAAAGATGGCATCTCAAGTCTTAGACGGTGGCTTGAGGAGTGTCCCCGTACTTACCTCTAAGGGCGTACAGCGAGTACGGGACGTTGTTTCCGACTCTTCACTAGCAGATTCAGCCAAGAGCTTTGCCCTAAGCATCCTCAGTCTCAACGGCCTAGAGATGGTCGCCAAGAAGTACGTACCTAAGATTAGCAAGGTCAGAGACCTAGTGTTGCGAGAGGGTGGGCGACTGCAAGAAATCAAGCGTCCTGTGGACGCAACCATCAGTAGGATTTCTGCCTTCGCTAAAGACAACAAAGACAAGGTAGATGTCCTCAACAGGATCATGCCGTATAGCTCTCTAGTCGGCGTAGACCCGTCTAAAGACAGAAAGACGTATGAAGAAGACGCTGACAAGTTAGCCGAATACGATGCTATGCACGCCAAGGATGGTGACTGGACTGCATTGGGTGAAGACGGGCAGAAGATCTATAAGATCGTTCGCAACACATACAAAGGTCTGTACGACGAAGTAGCTAAAGTAATAAAGGTGCGCTTAGATGCTACAGACCTAGACCCAAAGAAACGTAAGAACGTCTACGATGAACTGATTAACAAGTTATACAAAAACGTAACGATTGACCCTTACTTTCCCTTAATACGTGAAGGTTCATACAGACTAGAGTACACAGCTACTGACCCCAAAACAGGTCAGGCAGAATACTTCACAGAGTCGTTCGAGACTAAGCGTGAACGTCGAGAAGCTATGGCAGAACTAGAAGCTATGGCGGACGAAATAAGTCTCAAGGACTTACAACCGTTTGAGGGGGACACTTCACCTAGCTACAACAATGCTCCCTCTGGGTCATTTGTAAACAATGTGCTTGGGGTGTTAAGTGCAAACAAGGTAGAAGCGGGCGTACAAGACGAGATCATAAAACTGTTTTTGGACACACTGCCAGAACGATCATTTGCGCAGTCATTCAGACGCCGTGAAGGCTACCGTGGTTTCGTAGGTGACCCCGCAAATCTGCGAGACGCCAAGTATCCTAGCCACGACATGGTACGTGCGTTACGTATCAGGACTGCTTCTGTGGCACGACAAATTGTGCGTATGGAGTTCGGGGCAGAATTTTCAAAGGTGCAAGCAGAGTTAAAAGAAGACTACAAAACCTATAACAAGAACCCAAATGTACCTGAAGGCGACAAGCAAGCGGCAAGGCAGTATCTCGAAGAAATAGAGAAGCGAATCGCCTTCGCTAAAAACCCCGATGTAGAGGACTGGGCCAAGAACCTCACTACATTCGGTTTTGCTATGACTCTTGGCCTTAACCTGTCATCTGTACTGGTCAACTTCTCCCAGATACCTATGGTCATTGCACCGCACCTAGCCAGCACTCAAGGAGATGACGGCGAATACTTCGGTTACAGCGATACGCTGAGTGCCATAGGCGAAGCGGTAAGGCTGTTTAAGAACGCAGGCAAAACTGACGAAAACATTAAATACTTGCCGTTCATCAAAAGGCGTGAAGCTCCAGTTGAGGCGGTGGGGCCAGACGGTACCGAGCAAACTATGGTTCCTGCTGCACCGTCTATAGATAACTACGATTTTAATGCCGAAGGTATACCGCCAGAGATAAAAGAGTTTGAGATTCTAGCTAAAGTGGCTGAAGAAAAAGGCCAGCTAAACAGATCCATCATGTACGACAC
>Ga0209232_1002136_pt1 | contig 10015 bp, 11 predicted proteins | sample ETNvirenome_2_60_FD_184066 | JGI IMG/M metagenome (GOLD analysis project Ga0209232, IMG submission 184066) | Marine viral communities from the Pacific Ocean - ETNP_2_60 (SPAdes) (version 2) | ecosystem: Environmental > Aquatic > Marine > Oceanic | place: Pacific Ocean | collected 2013-06-22
TGCCAGGCTGGGGTCTGCGTCTAGCATTGCGCGTTGGAGTCCGTCAATATCATCGATTGTCAAGTGAGAAAAAGGATTTACCTTTGCCTTCTTTTTCTTTCTTTTTGGCTCCGCAGTGCGTGCCAAGTTGAAAAGAGTATCCAAGTCATCGTCGGATATATCCATCTCTGAGAGGAGCCTTTCGGTCTCTTCCATTATCAGTGTTGTTAATTTTCCTAAAGTAATTTTCATATTATTAATTAGTCCTCATCTACTCCAATATCATTCCATTCATGATATTTTAAAATATATTCCGGTGGTTTAACGAGCATTGGTCCTTTCGTTCCGACGAACTCGCAATACGACTTCCAGTTATCTAGCTTCCAGTACTCTTTTATCTCGTATTTTTTATATGGCTTCAGCGACTCGAAGACCTCTTTTAAAGAAAAGAATCTGTAAGAGAACCGCTTATCCAAAGACAGTTTTTCTGTCCTGTCTTTGTTCCACAAACCAGTTGATTTTTGTTTAACCTCAGACACAAGTTTTTCATATTCTGTCTTGGTAAAGGTGAATCCTAGGTACTCTCCATCTGATACGGTCTTGCCCTCATGACTGAGAAAAAACCTTCGATACGAAGATATTTCTTTTCTCCATTTTCTTAACTCCTCTGGGTTATAATACCCATAAGGAAAGGATACATAATATTTATCTGGCTTAAGCCATGTGCTCAATTTGGATGCCACATCGTTTGCTGAATATGCACCATGTAGCACGCTCCACCCTAGGCAATCCCTCTTGTTCCTATCTTTAGGGTGAATAGGCACATAGTAGATTGGAATTTTCTTTTGGAATTCTTGCTTGTCTCTCTCAAATCGCCTGTAATACCAGATAGGGTCTTGTACAAATTCCCCTATTTTATGCCTTACCAACGGAGACATATCATCGTTGCACACAATCCAAATCGTCTCGCAGCCAGCATATGCACACTCCAAGACTGATCTCTCGACCGCCAAATAATCAGGCGAGAGGGGCATTAGAGCGTCGTGCCATGGCATCTTGAAATCAAGTGGCTGACCGGCTAGTGGTATTATTCCTGCTAGATGAAAACTCATGTATCTTTCTTTCTATTATAGGTACGATATCTCGTTTATAAAACTCAATTTCTATTGGACTGTTCCTATCAACGCCCTTAGATCTTCCTAGGATACCATTATCCTTCATAATCTTTATTGTTTTAAGTCTGACAATTGAATTTGAATATTCTACCTCTTGAAGTTGCTGTTCTGACAGAGCAGATTCAACCACCAAGTCCTTATATTCGTGGTTCCCATCAATGCGGTCTGATTTATAGAAGTATATTTTGCTGCATAGTGCACTTTCTGTCTCTATAGCGTCATGATCATGTTTGGTACCGGATCTAACGTCGAACCAATCAAAAACACGATAAAACTCAGTAGGATCTTCTTTAACCTCCAGACCAGCGACGTTGGAGAAATCAGAAACGTATAAATTATCAAACATCACAGACACTCTAGAGTTGTCTTTAGTATACACACTAAGCATGCCCTGTTCTAGATCAACATCTATTTTGCGAACCTTATCAGAGAACATGTTTAGGCTCCTTAAGGAAAGGTCGTATAGAAGATGTTTATATAGTTCTAGGTCAGTCTCAATGTTTAACTCCAAATAAAGCTCATCACGGTTTTCGTCGAAAGGAAAAATAACGTCCATACAATTATTGACGATATAATAACCCTTTTCATGTGCGTACTTGATAGCATTGAGACTTCCCCCTATTACAATATTTGCATTATAATATATATGATCCTTTAACAGCTGGGTCCTTTTTTTCGACTCTTCTCGATTGCCTTCTTCCATTTCTTTAGTTGATAATAGTGCTTTGGCTTCTCGTAACATCTTCCACTCTTCTTGGGGTATCGAATTGCTGTAACCCACGCTGCTAGCCAGATTCTCTTTTCGCTTCGCCAGCGACATTTCTTCTTTATAAAAGGTATTTGTCTTTTGATTCTTTTCATCCAGAATCGGGCAGACTCAATCGGATTAGTTCGATCGATATATTTTTCTGCCCATTTCCAGAACTGTAGCAAGCCGACTGCTTTAGGCTTTCGCCTTTTGCTAAACTTTCTATCACCCTTAGCATTTGGGTTATAGCCACTCTCATGACAAGCTGCAGCCAGGAGCATGCCTCTATAAACAGGCGGCACGCCAAACTCTCTCTCGATGTTAACAAGGTCCCACAGAAACTTTTGGTTAACCTTCTCTGGATTCCTGATTCGAGGACAGTTAAACGTTGCCTGTTCCACGATTTCTTCGTATGCAGCCTGGTCGGCAGGAAGTGATTGATAAGTACTCAAAGTACTTAAAATGGTAAAAAATACAATCATAAAAACTCATTTTGTATCCATAGTATATAGTATATTGGATACAAAATTAACTTTCTTCGATTAGCCCCATTATATGGTTCTCTAGAATAAAATGATATATCTTCCCGGAAATATTCAATTCTTCCACCATCGTATTGTTGATGATAACACTCTTTCCTTCATAGCCTTTGAATTTAGAATCTTCAGCTATGGCTAGCACCTTTGCTGTGCCGTGAGCAGCCTTGGGCTTATAGCCATCCGGCAAAAGAATTGTATTCTCTTCTTCCTCTCCGTCGTCTGGAGAGGAAACCAATAAATATCTGTTACATGGTAATACGTTCATGATACTCCTTAATAAACAACCTTCTTTGCCAATTTATTGTAGATATTCGACAGTGCTTCAAGGTCCATGTCAGATTTGAGCATACGGTACGCTTTGACCGCATAACTAATTTCTTCTTTGGATAGCCAACCATTTTCAACATAGCTGCGCTTAAGATCTCTCTTGTGTTCCTTGAAGGGTTCCATCTCATCTTCCACTGCTTTAAGAGCGGTGATGAATTTAACAATACTTTCTTCTTTTGTAATAATTTGATCTTCGTTAGTCATTTGTTCCTCCTATGACATGAATATATTATAATTACGGTTTTCTACAAGTCAACTACAAAGTACAGGTGTCGTTTGTACAGAATTTTTCTCCGACGCCCTGTTGTTGGGTTGTGAAGCGACTAATCGGAGTTATGCCCTTGACCATTGTTTCATACTTATCTACAGTAATAGGCTCGTATGGGGCTTGCTCGTATCCTGTTTCCTCGTATCTTAAGAAAGAGACGGCTTTGAGTCTTGTCTCATACATCTCTAGAGCATCTTTAATCTGCTTGCCCTCTTCAGGCTTGAACGTGACAGTAACCGAGACAGAGTTGTCAGCCCAGTAATTTTGATATGCTGCAGCGATTTCAAGCTGCTCCCACATCGATGCATCTCTCTTTCCTTTCTGGAAGAAAGGCTCTTTCACTGGAAACTCAACCACTGTTGTGTTAGGTGAATATTTGCACCCTTCCATGTAATATCCGGCTTCTTTTAGTTGCGGTAAAAGGTCAGAGTCATCTGAAAAGCGAATTCTCCTAATGTAATGCTCGTCCTCTGGGAAGTGTATTCCTGGTGTCGAACCATTTAAGAGTGACACTGTTCCAGAAGGCTTGACCGATGTCATTCTCACAGACTTCGGTACACAGAGCCAGTTTGAGTAATTTTTGTCCAAGTCAGTGACGTAGCTATAAGCATTGTCACACCAGTTCAACATCTCTCTCTTTCCGTGCTTGTTGAATGCCTGTACAACGCCAGATTGAGACAAGCCAATACGACGATTTTTGAGCATAATAGCGTTAGTCTCTGGCCAGTGTGTATTAATGAGAGTGACTGTCTTCCCATACAGGTACGCCACCTTGAGTGTCTTTAAATAGTCTTCATAGGTGTCGTGTTTTGCAGGGAATGTCTCAACCAAGCAACATAATTCGCCGTCTTCTAGTTGTTGTTCCACGCAAGGATTGAAGCCCTTTACGTTGATATCATCGTCCCTATAGCCATCCTTCATTCTGCCTCGCTCTTGAGCGTTCTTCAACCAAATGTAGCCTGGCTCTCCATTTTTCTGGCTTTGCTCGGCATGCCAAGAGTAGTCCATACCTACCTCTGCAACGAAGGAGTTGTTCGAACCCCAGCGGTGTGAATAAAGTTTCTCACCGTCGTTCTTCATTGTCAAATACTCGTGGTCATCGTGCTCACCAAGTGCTAAAGCGGCGGAGCGACGGACGTTACCTGCCACAACACACTTTCCAATATAATTTTCAATATCAACAATATCGACGGACGTTAATTTCTCTCCAATCTTCGAAGAAAACAAACCGTGAAGGTTCTTGTGAAGTTCAATCAAAGGGTCTGGACCGGAAGACGTGCCGCCGAAGCCGTGAATGGGGGCTCCTCTCTTGCGGATCTGAGAATAGTCAAACTTTGGAATTGGTTTACCGAAAAAATATCCGTTGATCAGCATGCCTACAGAGTTAACCCAACCCTCTCTTGAATCGGGTATTGCCCACGTATCTTCCGTGTCTTCAGGCTGCCTGAGGGTCACTCTTCCTGCGCCCTGCGTGTCGAAACCAACACCAATACCAACCATTAAAGCATCCATGATCCACTCAAAGATGTATCCGCCTTTTGAGTCAATGTCCTCAGTCGAGCGGAAGGCACAGTTAAAAAGTCCGGCGCCGGTGCGCTCTTCAATGAACTTTGTACCCATCATCCACAAGCCGCGACCGGGTGGAGTCCACTTTAAATTGAAGAGGCGATCAAATGCGTCCTTAGCTGTCTTTTGGGCACGGGCGTCATTCCACGGCAATCCATGCGAAATCACATGTTTTTTCTGTATAGTAAACATACCCTCGATGACTCTCCGGCAGGTCTGAAACCATTCTTCGGTGCCTGGTACCCCTGGGTCGAATTCGTTAAGGCGGCGTGCGTATGTTCTCTTAAAAGTAACATACCCAAGAGGACCCCAAGGTACCTCTTTGTCTGTATATTGATCAATAAAGACCTCTGATAGTTTAAATTTTCTTATTGTTGTTGTTTCCATGCTTACGTTGTTCCTTTGTTGATATTGCGATATTTCTTATATTTCTCTTTTAGTCGATCGCCTTCACTCTTAGGTGAGATCTTATGAACCTCGTGTCCGCCATGAAGATTATCAAGAACATCTATCTTTACATTGGAAGTATCCATAAAGATTGGATACACTAGCCCATCCGGACCATTCCTGTTCTTGGCGATAAAAATACGACCAGTGTTTGTAGTCTTATCTTCAACTGTTCTGGATACAGAAAATATAAAATCTGCAACAAAACATTTGTTAAAGGCTTCCGATATTGATTCCATTGTAATCACTTCAGCGTTCAATCCCGACCTATTAGTTTGCGATGCTGTCCAGATCGGGCATTCGTATTCTTGACCGAGTGCCCGCAGACTTTCATAAATAGACTCTAGTTCTGTTCTTTTCTCTTTATAATTTGTGGTCGGTTTAAGCAAATCGCCGTAATCTACTAGAATCATATCGATTTTCTTGTTTCTTTTTTTTAATTTTTCTAAGTGAGAGCGCATAGTATTAACAGAAGCTGTCTTTGTCGGATACTCCTTGATGATTAGTTCTCCCTCGACTTCGCTGATAGTCTCCTTAATCATGTCCTTCATGGATACAAGATCCTTGAGGTGCACCCTGCTTATGCAACTGTCATACCTCTGGCCAACGACTGCTTCTGACAACTCTAGAGTGTAGTGTACCACGTTCTTTCCAGACTGGAGCGCTGCGGCGCCGAGGTGGACCAATACCATGGATTTTCCGGCGCCCGTTGGGGCGATCACAACGCCCAATTCGCCCTTTCCAAGACCATTCTTGGTTATCTTATCAACTTGTTTCCAACCTGATGAAACGGGATCTCTGGCTTTAAACTCATATCTTGCTTCGAAGTCTTTGATGTAATCATGTCCGTAATTGTTGTCAGTGCCCAGCTTGAGAGCCTGGTCTATAACGGTTTTGATTTCATCATATGATGAACTTTTAATCAAGTTGACTGACTTAAGGATAGCAGTTTTGAGCTTTTGCTTCTTACAGAAATCTAAAGAGGTCTCTTTAATATAGGCTTCATCAGTTATCCTAGAGGCTAACATTCGCGAGAAATAATCTCGCACAAGCTTTTGCATCGCTTCGTTAGAATCTTCTAGTTCAGTCCTCAATATGGACGCAAAGATCTTCTTTGTTGGGTGAATGTTGTACCTTTCTCTATAGGAGAAAACCTTACCAACGAACACTTGTAAATACTTAAGCTCGAAAAAGGAAACATCCAACACCTCCTCCATCTGATCGCAAAACGGTCTATCTTCTATTATTAGTTGGGCTAGACCCTCTTGAAAAGCTTTCCCGTATTTTGAGAAACTTACGTCTTCATTACTCATTAACCTACTTCCTCTATATTCCTTTTATAAAATATAGTCCCGGTTTCTCAATGGTCCACTACCATTTTACGAAAATGTACCTGCAAATCAGACCAATTCCAGTCCCCGAATCCATCCTGAATCATCATTTTTATTAGTTCAGTTTTGTTGAATTCCGGAATGTTTTCCTCGATCGTCTTTCTAACTTCCTTCTTTGCCGCTATTGGCATCATGGGGGAAGTTAACTGCATCATTTTGTAATTCCTTCTTATTGTATCTTCATGTTCTAATATGGTGCCATAAGCCTTTTTGTTGCTTTCTGTTAACATATTCTTGGAGTAATCCAATACATCATTGATAGTATAGTCTTTGTCTTCTGATAAGAACGGGAATATATTCTTTACTGTTTTCATTCCAATTCGCGGGACGCCATCCAGATTGTCGGATTTGTCTCCCTCCATTGCCCTTGCTAACACATAATTTTTAGGATGTACACTGCTTCTCTCTAGGATAATGTTTTTGTTAACAACCTCTTTCTGTGCTGGACGATATACAATCGTGGCGTCATCTAATAGTTGGTAAAAATCCTTATCATTCGAGATGATGACCTTTTGCCAATCTTTATAGTGCGGCAACTGGTTGACATAAGCGATTATATCGTCCGCTTCTACACCACGGAACATAAACTGCACAGTTGGCATATTGTTATAGTACTTAACAAGTTGCTCCATTTGCCAGATCTTGTTCTCGGTCTCTTCTGCTTCGGACAGTACACTCACACCCCTGTTGAGCCTAGGCGGCTTTCTTCCTGCCTTGTAATTCTTATTGATGATCTTGCGACGGTTCGAACCCCCTTCGCCGTCCCAGCATATAATGACCTGATCAGGGTTTGTCTCTCTCACGATCTTCTGTAGTGCTTTCAATGTGCCCTTAAGCCCGCCAATTGGTTGACCGTTGCTTGATAAGCTAGGGTCTACAATGTAACTGCGAAAGAACAAGTTTAATTGATCAACAATTAAAAGTCTCTTCTTACTCAATTTATCCTCTCATCTTAAATTCGATGTTTATCTTTATACGCGGCTTTGATTTTGCGCTTCTTTTCAGTATCAATAAGTGTTTTCTCATTTACCTGGAAAGAATAGACGCCCTCAATTGCTCGCACTCTGCTAACTAGTTCTTTTAAATACTTTGCTATGCTTGGACCTAGCGGCAAGAACTTGACCGTCAGGTACGCTTTCTCTTTCAACTGAGATACTTCCTTAGAAGCCTCTCTTAAAGTAACAATGGTGATTCCAGGCTGCGCTCTGATATGAGTCAGGAGATCTGTCACATTCGCATCAGTTGAAGCCTCTAGAATACAATTCATTTCATAAACCGTACTTTCGATAACTTCTTTAATTAGACCTTTTATTTCCTTCATGCCTTTCATCACCAATAAATAGTTTATTTTTTCTTCTTAAAGTGTTTTTTCTTTTGTCCGCGCTTTTTATTTTTGCTGCGAACTACAACTTTTTTCCTATATTTAGGCTTCACATTGATGTAATACCTATTGCGTCGGCTGGTCTTGCGGTATCTACGTCGGTCATAACGAGGCTTTTTGCTCCAATACCCCCGGTATCCACGCCATGTTGGGCTGTATACGACTCTGGGGCGATATGACGGGCGATATACAGGGGCATAGGAATATGTCGCAGGTAATCGACCTGTATAGACAATTTCATCAGGATATACCACTCCTTCATCAAGCACGCACCCAGGGCTCATAAACACCCCTCCTCCTAAGAGGATATACATTATACAAACACTCATTCTATTTCTCCTTTCTTTCATTTGTCTGTCTTTAACACGTATTTTTCAACGAGTTCTTCATTCATAAGCTCAATCACTCTATTCTTGAACTTCTCATCACTCTTAATTTTATCAACCCATGTCTTAGATTGAAACTTTTGCTCTTTGCCGTCTTTGTATTTGAGAGTGTACCAAGCACCAGACTGAGCAACGTTGTCAGTACCAACGAGAGGTCCTAGCCAACTCTCCTCATCTTGAATACCAGGATTCTTGCCTGCAAACATGATTTTAAAGTTGCATCGCCTACCTGATGTACCAAAGCGAGACTTCTCAAGCTTTACCTGCACCTCGTAGCCAACCCTGTCATCACCGTCCATAATGAAGGATGATTTAGCCTTCCTGCCCGTTAACCAGACACGCAGTGAATATGCGTAATGCATAGCCTTGCCTCCTGGCGTAACATACGGGTTTGTCATGACTGCCATGCGCTGCGATGGGTTAGAAGCAATGTTCGTCTTAAGCTGGTTTAATACCAGCAACGTAGACTGCGAATTAGCGATCGGCACTGTCAGCTTTGACATTCCTTTTGATAGGATTCGAGCTTTAACTGCCATAGACGACTGAGGATTGAAATCTCCTTCGACGTCTGAAATAGCAGGAGTCAGAGCCAGACTATCCCAAATGAATAACATTTGGCCGTCATTAGATCCCAACAACTCTTCGATAGTTTCCAATACTAGCTCAACAGAGGCAGCTTGAATATACATCATTCTGTTTAAGTCAACACCTAGACGTTCGAGATACGCAGGATCAATTGCTGACTCTGAATCAAAATAGATGACATCAATGTCCATCCGTTGAGCATTTGCAGCAATCTGTGCTGCCATCCACGATTTACCGGCTCCTTCGAGTCCAGCAATCTCAGTAATTTTACCAACAGGTATGCCTGCTGTTTTTCCTCGACAAATAACAGAGTCCAGATATCTAGATCCAGTAGGGATCCACTGCTTTACCTCTGTGGGATTGTCTTTAGTTAAATCGTGAGCGACTTCCATGCCCACTTTCTTATTGATTAAGTTCCTCATTTCTGATAGGCTTAATCTACCAATTTTAGTCTTCTTTGCCATGAAGCCTCCTTATAGATTTTAATATAGTAACGTTATTCTAAGTGTTGAGATTTTTTTAACTTTAATTAAAGTTCTCCGCCGTATTCGCCTTTCGAGCTTAGTTTATCAGTAATAACAATACGTGCATAACTCTCTCTAGAAAATAATCCCTTTCCAAAAATCGCTTTGCCTAGCCGGTGGTGATCCAAACTGGGAGAAAATGGTTGATCCGCTCGTCGCTTGCGAATTCTCAAATAAATATCAGGATAGGATTCTACGAAGTTATCAATGTCATAGGCTGTTGCACCTGAAAAAGATAACGTGCGTGTTTCTTCATCCCATATATGGGGTACATCCATTGGACCGCGATATGTATAATCGATCGGACCACCCATCGCGACGGTGCCAGCCAATAATGTGCGGATATTTTCTTCACCTATTTTAAAATACATGTCAGGAAGATGTTTAGATGCTTCATTATCTACAATGTGATTTACAATGTTGATAACATCATCTTTTACACTCACCTTAGCATTTCCCATGTAAGGAGGGTGTGGTTTATCATAAAGAGAGTACTCCTTGCCGTCTGGGTATCCGGATATTACCACTGGAGTACCTGGATACTTCTTTGAAAAAGCCTTAGTTATCTTTCGCATAACCGCCTTCATATCTCTAGGCTTATCAATAAACCAATCACCATCCTCAAAACCCATTTCTTGTAGTCTCGCAACCACTTTAGGTGTTATAGATTGTAGCCATCCAGGCAACATGTGCTCTATA
>Ga0209232_1002137_pt1 | contig 10008 bp, 12 predicted proteins | sample ETNvirenome_2_60_FD_184066 | JGI IMG/M metagenome (GOLD analysis project Ga0209232, IMG submission 184066) | Marine viral communities from the Pacific Ocean - ETNP_2_60 (SPAdes) (version 2) | ecosystem: Environmental > Aquatic > Marine > Oceanic | place: Pacific Ocean | collected 2013-06-22
TATACTTTCAATTCTGGAGTTACAGCTTCAGTAACATTAGAAGGAGGAGGTGACATAGCCTCAGCAGGGCCAGTTACAGTTACAGCATGATTAAAAAAATAAAAAATTTTATAGCTAATTTATTTGGTATTAAACAATGCGGATGTCCTGAGAAGGATGAACATCTTCAATTATACGAAGATCCAGCAGAACCAGAAACACCTATGTATACAGATGTTGATGGTAAAGCAGTAAAATGGGAATGTGGGACACATAATAGATACAAAAAAAGCTGTCCTATTTGTAGAGATATAGCAGGAGTAGCATAATGGCAGGAATTAGTTATTCAGGATTAGTTACACAAATTAGAAACTACACAGAAGTAGATTCAAATGTTTTAACTGCAGATCAATTAGAAAATATTATATTAAATGCACAATATAGAATTATGAGAGATGTTCCTATTGATGCAGATAGAAAACAACAATTAGGTAATTTTGCTGCTGGACAAGAATCTATAAACGCTCCAGCAGGATGTCTATTTATTAGAGCTATACAAGTTTACAGTACAGCTGGATCAGAAACTACAGGAGCTAATAAATATTTAGAAAAAAAAGATATAACATATCTTCAAGAGTATCAGGATGTAACCGGAACCTCCGCTGCTCAAGGTCAACCTAAATATTATGCTATGTTTGGAGGAGCGACTGGAGATTCAGATACTACATCAGGACGTATTATTGTAGCCCCGGTTCCAAATACCACTTATAGATATAAAGTTCATTTTAACAAAATGCCAGCTACTTTAGCTTCAGATAATACTACTAATTATATTAGTCTTAATTTTCCAAATGGATTATTATATTGTTGTTTATCAGAAACTTACGGCTTTTTAAAAGGCCCGATAGACATGTTGACTTTATATGAAAATAAATATAAACAAGAAGTACAAAAGTTTGCTAATGAGCAAGTCGGTAGAAGACGAAGAGATGACTACACAGATGGCACTGTTCGAATACCGGTCAACTCAGTAAACCCGTAGGAGATTAAATTATGGCAATAACATCGGCAATATGTTCAAGTTTTAAACAAGAACTTTTACAAGGAAAACACAGTTTTGAATCATCAGGTGGTCATACTTTTAAATTAGCATTATTTACAAGTTCAGCATCTTTAGGTGCAGGTACAACCGATTACTCAACTTCTAATGAAATTACAAATACATCTGGAACTGCTTATACTGCAGGTGGTGCAACTTTAACTAACACAGGAGTTGGATTAACAAGCACAACTGCATTTACAGATTTTGGCGATGTAACATACAACTCAGCTTCTTTCACTGCAAATGGTGCAATGATATATAATACAACAACAAACGGTGGTTCAAGTACAACTGATGCTGTTGCAATTATTGCATTTGGTGGTGACAAAACAGCTAGTAATGGAACTTTTAAAATAGAGTTTCCTACAAACGACGCTACAGCAGCAATAATCAGATTAGCTTAGGAGGTCGACCATGTCGACAACTTCAGGATGGGGCAGGTTTACCTGGGGCCAAGCCAATTGGAATGAATCTACAACTTTTAAAACTGGTTGGGGTGCACAATCTTGGAGTGGTGAAGGTGGCTGGGGAGATCTTTCTGATCAAACAATCACATTAACTGGTATATCAATTACATCTAGTTTAGGGACAATTTCAGTTCCTGATGTTATCATAGGTTTAACTGGTCAAGAAATTACATCTTCACAAGGTGAAGGTTTTGTTCCTGTAGTAATAGAAACTAGTTTATCAACTTCTTTATCTGTTGGATCTATATCTCCTATAGATATGACAGTAGGACTTTCAGATCAGTCTATGACTGCATCTTTAGGAACTCCCGCTGTTGCTGATGTTGTTGGTTTAACAGGTTTAGATATAACTTCAACACAAGGAACCGTAACAATACCAAATGATACAGTTCAACCTTCTGGTCAATCAATAACAGTATCACAAGGAACTGCAACTGGGACTTCTTCACAAGAAACCTCTTTAACAGGTCAAGAAATTACATCCACTTTAGGAACAATAAATGTTCCAAATGATACGGTTCAAATATCTGGTTTTGATTTAACATTAGGTCAAGGATCTATTATAGGATTAGGTGGTGCTTTAGTACAACCAAATCCTTTTGTTTTAACATCTAGTGTGGGTTCTTTGACAGTTGAAGAAGGTCTAGGACTAACTGGTCAATCGTTTAGTGCTAGTCTTGGAAGTATTTCTCCTGTAGATATGCAGGTTGGATTAACTGGTCAATCAGCAACTTTAAGTGTAGGAGGGGTGAATATCTTCGCATATGCTGATGTTGACACTGGATCAAATACATCTTATAGTAATGTTTCAACAGGTTCGAATACATCATATTCGAATGTTGCAACTGGATCAAATACAAGTTATAGTGACGCTGCATAGGAGATAATTTATGGCATCAACATTTACACCTTTAGGTGTCGAACTTCAAGCAACTGGTGAAAACGCCGGTACATGGGGAACAAAAACTAATACTAATTTAAGTATCATTGAACAGATAGCTGGTGGTTTTACAACTCAAGCAGTGTCAGATTCAGGCGATACAGATCTTTCAGTATCTGATGGTTCAACTGGTGCAACTCTTGCACACAGAATGATAGAGTTCACAGGAACACTTACAGCATCACGAAATGTTACAATACCAACAGATGTACAAAATTTTTATATTTTAAAAAATTCAACTTCAGGATCACAAAACGTAGTATTTAAATATGATGGAACTGGAACAGGAACTTCTGCTACAGTACCTAATGGTAAAGTAGTTTTAGCACTTGCTCAAGGTGAAGCCTCTAATCCTAATGTAACACTACAAGAATTTGGTGGAGATGTTGTTGATGATACTACACCACAATTAGGTGGTAACTTAGATACAAACTCTTTCATGATAGATTTTGATGATGCTCACGGTGTTAGAGACGATTCTGGAAATGAACAATTAATTTTTGAAAAAACTGGATCTGCAGTTAATCATATTGATATAACAAATGCTGCAACAGGTGCTGGTGCACAAATTGGTGCAGTTGGTGATGATACTAATATTAGCTTAAGATTAAGACCAAAAGCAACTGGTAACATAGAGGTTATGGGTGCTACAAACCCAGGAACTGTGCAACTTAATTGTGAAGATAACTCCCACGGGATTAAGCTACAGTCACCTGCACATAGTTCTGGGCAAAGCTATACGATTAAATTTCCCACATCAAATATTACAGCAGGTACATTTTTAAAGGTAGATAGCATTACAGGATCAGGAGCAACGGCAGTTGGTCAATTATCCTTTGATTCTTCACCAGCAACAACAGGAAAAGCTATTGCAATGGCAATCGTTTTCGGATAAAAGGAGTAAATTATGGCAAACCCAAATATAGTAAACGTAACATCGATTGTAGGTGGTAATCTTGGATTTAATTTATCTGCTACTGCAACTGATACTTTAATGACAGTTGATTCAGACAAAATTGTAAAAATAAATAGAATAACAGTTGCAAATGTTGATGGAACAAATGCAGCAACAGTAGATTTATTTGTTGATGGTTTAACAACTGCTGGAGCATCCGGTATTACAGCAAACGGTGCTGATGCAACAGTTTACTTAGCAAAAACAGTTTCGGTGCCAGCTGATGCAACATTAGTTCTTTCAGACACGCCTATCTATTTAATGGAAGGTGACATTTTAAAAGGTGGAGCTAGCGCTGCTTCAGACTTAGATTTATTTATATCGTACGAAGTGTTAGACGACGCATAGGAGGTTTAGATTATGGCTGGAAATGGCGGAATAATTGGACCAACTAATACTGTAAAACCTTTACAAGCTGAAGTCATTACAACAAAAACTTCATCAGGATCTTTAACATTACAAGCAAACACAACTGAAATCACTGCGGTTATGGTTGCAGGTGGTGGCGGTGGTGGTAGAAAAGCATCAGGTGGAGGTGGTGGCGGTGGTTTAAGAAATATTCCAATAGCAACAACAGGTGGATCTTCAATTCCAATTACAGTTGGTGGTGGCGGTGGTGGTTCAAGCTCACTTCCAGCAAAAGGAACCTCGGGTTCCGATAGTTCAATTGTAGCAAAATCTGTTACTTATACTTCTGCAGGTGGTGGAGGCGGAGCTAGTGATAGTAATACTGAAGGTATTGCAGGTGGTTCAGGTGGTGGTTCTGCAAATAATAATAATACTTTAGCAGCTGGTAATACACCCCCAGTTAGTCCGCCTCAAGGAAATCCAGGTGGAAGATCACAAGACTGTTCCACAGGAGGTCCTGGTGGAAATGTTGGTGGTGGCGGCGGAGGTGCTGGTAGCGCTGGAGGTAATCCTCCAGGCCCCTCAGTATCAGGCACTGGTGGAAGTGGACTGGACGTAAGTCCTACTTTTCCGAGCGCGCCTAATTCAGGAGTTTATGCCGGTGGTGGTGGAGGTGGAGGAAATAGCACTACTGCAGGAAATGGTGGCCCAGGTGGCGGTGGAAATGGAAGTGGTCCAGGATCAGGAGTTGCAGGAACAGGAAACACTGGTGGTGGAGGTGGTGGCGCTGGTTCAAGTGGAACAGGTGGATCTGGTGGATCAGGAATAGTTTTAATTAAAGAGCCTTTTTTAAGTAAAAGTGCATCAGGTGTTTGGGACATGAACACAGTTTATGATTTAGTTAAAGAAGGTGAGTGGGGAGAATTTAACGTTCAAACTTATAGTTTAAATTATTTAGTAGTCGCTGGTGGTGGCGGTGGTGGTACAAGATATTCTGCTTCAGGAAATGAAGATGGTGGTGGAGGTGGAGCTGGAGGTTATAGAGCTTCTGGTTTTGGTCCAAGTCCATTACAAGGATCAGCATTATCTTTCACTAACGTAGTTCAAGGATTAAGTTATGTTGTTACAGTTGGAGCTGGTGGAAGTGGAGCATCTTTTCCTGGTGGTTGTGCTGCAAATGGAACAAATTCAATATTTAATGCTTGTGGAGCAGCGCCTTTAAAAATAGAATCAACAGGTGGTGGTAGTGGTGGAACTCATGGTGGTGGTCATGGTGGAGATGATGGAGGATCAGGTGGTGGTGGTACAGCTGGAAGTTCTGGTGGATCAGGTAATACGCCTCCTGTAAGTCCGCCACAAGGTAATGATGGAGGTACAGCACCAGGAGGAGCACACGGTGGTGGTGGAGGTGGAGCTACTGGAGCAGGTGGAAATTGTGGACCTGCAGGAGCAGGCGCACCTAATGATATTACAGGTTCAGCAATAACATATGCAGTCGGTGGAACCGGAGGCGCATGTGGAGCAGCCGGAACAACAAATAGAGGAAATGGTGGTGATGGTAGAGGAAATAATAATCCATCAGGAGCTGGTGGACCAGGAACCGTAATTATTCGTGGACCAAGTGGTGTAACTTTTGCTGTGGCACCTGGAAGTAATTCAACATCTACACATCCTGGTGGAGAAAAAATAGCTACATTTACAGTATCAGGAACGTTGACTGTAAGTTAAAAATAACTTATAAATTAGGAGGATAAAAATATGGCACACTTTGCAGAAATAAAACAAGAAACAGACGAATTCGATAGCTCAAAACAAAATTGGGTAGTTCAAAGAGTTGTAGTTGTAGGTAATGATATATCTACAGCAGCAGGATTATTAGGAGAAAATGATATGCACGTTGATGGTGAAACATGGTGTGTTAATTTTTTTAAAGGTGGAACTTGGAAACAAACTTCTTATAATAGTAATTTTAGAAAACAATACGCAGGAATCGGATACACATACGATTACTCAAAAGACAAATTTTTAGCACCACAACCTCATGCATCATGGTCATTAGATGCAAGTGATGATTGGCAAGCACCAATAACTTATCCAACTATTTTAAATGATGGTGAAGATCCAAGTGTTTGGAGTTATAATATTTATTGGAACGAAACAAAATACAATGCTGACAACACTAAAGGTTGGCAAGCAACTAAATCAAACGACGAAGCGGAAACACCAACAGTTTACGATTGGAATGGCACAACTTGGGTGTCCGCATAGGAGGACACAATGCCAAGAAGTAAATCTGGCTCATCAAATGGTGGCGTACTAGGGGTTTCTAATAAATCCTCTTTTGGAAAAAATACTGTTACATCCAAAACATCTTCAGGAGATATTACATTACAATCAGGAACTCGTGTTGTTGATGCTGTAATAGTAGCAGGTGGTGGTGCTGGTGGTAATTCAGGTTATGGAGCTGGAGGCGGTGGTGGTGCTGGAGGAGTTTTACAACAATGTAGTTTATCAGCGTGTAGTTCAATCCCAGTAACAATTGGAGCTGGCGCATCAGCTGCTCCATCATCTTGCACTGCAACACCCTCTGATAGATCTGGAAGTAACACAACATTAACTATAGGATGCACAACTTACACAGCAACTGGTGGAGGGTCTGGTGGTGGTCAAGGTTCTGGTGATGGATCTGGAACACCAACAAGTGGAAAACCAGGAGGATCTGGCGGAGGTTCAGGTGCTGCAGCTGGTGGTGATGAAGCTGGAGGAACAGGAACTTCAAGTCAGGGTAATGCTGGTGGAGTAGGTGCTTCTGCTCCAGGCAACAATGACCATGGTGGTGGCGGTGGCGGAAAAGCAGCTGTTGGAGGAAATTCACCAGGAAGTGCTGGAGGAGTTGGTGGAGCAGGAACAGATTTTAGTCCTTCATTTCCAGGAGCAACAAACTGCGCTACATACGGTGGTGGCGGTGGCGGAGGTGGTAGAGGAACACCATCTCGACCTTCTGGAGGAACTGGCGGTGGTGGTGGCGGTGGTTCAAACCCAGCAGGAGCTGGAGAAGCTGGAACTGCAAATTCAGGCGGTGGCGGTGGTGGTGCAGTAAATAATCCATCTGCAAACGCATCAGGTGCTGGTGGCTCTGGTATAGTGGTAATTAAAGAATTAAACAAAGCAAGTGGTGTGTGGTCAATGCAAAGTCAATTTCAAGCCAAGTCTCAAGGAACATGGCCTAAACCATCTTTCTCAATAAACTATTTAGTAATCGCTGGTGGTGGAGGCGGTGGAGGCGGTAGTTCACCTGACTTCTCTGCTGGTGGTGGAGGTGGAGCTGGTGGTTACAGACATACTACAGGTGATTTATTTGCAGGTGGAACATTTGCAGTGGTAATTGGTGCAGGTGGAACTGGAAGACACGTTTCAACTTGTACAGGTTGTGGATCTGCATCATCCTTTGATGCAAGTGGATCATTAGCACTATCAACAACAGGTGGTGGTTCTGGAGGTTCAACAACACACCCAAGTATACCATCAGACGCTAGAGGACCAGCGAATAATGGTGGATCTGGAGGTGGTGGATCAGCTGATAACCCATCACAACCAGGTGGTGGTGGAAATAGAACAGCAGGAACATCCTCACCATCTAGCCCTGCTCAAGGTAATCCAGGAGGAACTGGAGGACCAGGACCAGGTGGATCTGGTGCTGGAGGTGGTGGAGCTGGCGCTGTTGGAGCTGATGGAGCTGGACCAAATGGTTGCGCTGCTGGTGGAGCTGGTGGAGCAGGATCTTCTGCTTGGCCTGGTGACTGTACAACAAGAGCCGGTGGTGGCGGTGGAGGTGGTGGAGGACCAAACTCTGCTGGAGGTCCACCTGGACCTGGAGGCGCAGGTGGTGGTGGAACTGGTGGAGCTGGAATTCCAGGAAGACCTGTTAATCAACCAACTACTGCGGGAACTGCTAACACAGGTGGTGGTGGAGGTGCTGGTGGTGGTGATTTTGGAGGTGGTGCAAATGGAGGATCAGGGACTGTATTAGTAAGATTTCCTGGAGATATAACTGCGAGCGTTACACCTTGCACAAATAGTATAGCGTGTGTTCCAGGACCTTCTACAGATAAAGTAGCAACTTTTACAGTATCAGGAAATTTTGTTATAAGTTAACCTTTAAAAGGTTGATTATAAATTTTAATTTGATATAAAAATTAAAGTGGTATGAAAGTAAAAAGATGAATTTGACAAATTATTATTGGTATTTTCAATCAGCAGTTCCTTCTAGGATTTGTGATGAGATTGTAAAATATGGTAAATCATTATCTGATCAAATGGCTTTAACAGGTGGACTAGGAGCTGATCCAAAAAAATTAAATAAAAAACAAGTTGCAGATTTAAAACAAAAAAGAGATTCTAATATTGTTTGGATGAATGATAGATGGATATATAAAGAAATACAGCCATACGTACATAAAGCAAATGCAAATGCTGGTTGGAATTTTCAATGGGATTTTAGTGAATCTTGTCAGTTTACAAAATATGAAAAAGGTCAGTATTATGATTGGCATTGTGATAGTTGGGATAAAACATATAATCAACCTAATACTCCATCACATGGTAAGATAAGAAAATTATCTGTAACACTTACTTTATCAAATCCAAAAGATTATAAAGGTGGTGAATTAGAATTTGATTTTAGAGACAGAGACCCTGATAAAAAACCTAATATTAGAAAGTGCACAGAAATATTACCAAAAGGTTCTTTAGTTGTATTCCCTTCATTTGTATGGCATAGAGTTTGTCCAGTTAAAAAAGGTTCAAGATATAGTTTAGTTATTTGGAATATAGGATGGCCTTATAGATGAGTATGACTTTTCCAATGCAACTACAATTAGAGGAGTATTTTAAGTGTCCTATATGGTGGGCTGATCAACCTAAGTTTGTAAATAAATTAAATAAAGCTTCTGATCCTTATATTAAAATATCTCAAAAAAATTTAAAAAAACAAATAAATGAAAGAAACAAAAAATTTGGTGATAAAGGGGATATGGGTAATGTATTTCATTCTACAACTTTAATAGGCGATCCTAAATTTAATGATTTAATAAAATATATTGGTGCAACAGCACATAATCTATTAGGCGAAATGGGTTTTGATTTAACTAATTATCAAGTGTTTACAACTGAAATGTGGGTTCAAGAGTTTGCTAAAAAAGGTGGAGGACATCACACTTTACACACACATTGGAATGGACATATATCTGGATTTTATTTTTTAAAAGCTAGTGAAAGAACATCTATGCCTGTTTTTGAGGATCCAAGAGCAGGAAATGTTATGAACTTATTACCAGAAAAAGATAAAACAAAAATTAGTTATGCAACATCACAAATACATTTTAAAGTTAAACCTGGTCGTATGATATTTTTTCCATCTTATATGCCACATTTATATAGTGTGGACATGGGATATGAACCATTCAGATTTATACATTGGAACTGTCAAGCAATACCGAAAGGAGTATTAAATGTCATTCAAAAAAAATAAATATAGTGTTTTAAAAAAAGCAATAAGTAAAGAAATGGCTGATTTTTGTTATGCCTATTTTTTAAATAAAAGAAATGTTGCAAGATTTTTATTCGACCAAAGATACATATCTCCTTTTACAGAATACTTTGGAGTGTGGACAGATGAACAAGTTCCGAATACTTATTCACATTATGCAGATATGGTGATGGAAACTTTGTTACAAAAAGTAAAACCTATCATGGAAAAACACACAGGTTTAAAATTATCAGAAACATATTCTTACGCTAGAATATACAAACAAGGTGATATTTTAGCTAGACACAAAGATAGATTTAGTTGTGAGATATCTACAACACTTAATCTTGGTGGTGATGATTGGCCTATTTTTTTAGACCCAACAGGTAAAAAAGGTCAGGCCGGTATTAAAGTTAAATTAGAACCAGGGGATATGTTAATATATTCTGGTTGTGATTTAGAGCATTGGAGAGAAGAATTTAAAGGTGACCACTGTGGTCAAGTATTTCTACACTACAACAAAAAAGGTTCAAAGATGGCTAGAGAAAATGAGTTTGATACGAGACCATTTATAGGGCTACCTGCATGGTTTAAAGGCTTTAAATTACCAAAATAATATAGTAGAATAATAATCTGGCGGGAGATACACCACCACACCATCTCCTGCCTGATTATTATAGGATTATTATG
>Ga0209232_1002138_pt1 | contig 10007 bp, 29 predicted proteins | sample ETNvirenome_2_60_FD_184066 | JGI IMG/M metagenome (GOLD analysis project Ga0209232, IMG submission 184066) | Marine viral communities from the Pacific Ocean - ETNP_2_60 (SPAdes) (version 2) | ecosystem: Environmental > Aquatic > Marine > Oceanic | place: Pacific Ocean | collected 2013-06-22
TCACCATATATAAAATCACTATCAACTGTGTATAAAAGTGTTGATGATAATCTTTTAATCTGTATAATCTTGGCGTTTTTTAAAAGAATTGTAGCTCTATAGATCGTTGTTTTAGATAATCCAGTCATATCAGATATTGTACTACGTCTAGGGTAGCATTGACCTGTCTTGGCATTAATAAACTTCAACAGACATACGAGAACAGACAGACAATAAGGCTTAAATGTGTCAGGAATTTGTTTATATTTAGGATTGGCAAAGATTGAAAAGGGAATACGGATATGTGGTGTATATTTTCTATTCATTAACTAGATGTTGTTACTGTTGCATTTATGCAACACTCTAACCTCTTGTAAATGTTGAACCCACTCTTTAGCTGAATAGTCCTGCAAAGGATAATTAGAATTATAATTAAAATTATCTATTCTAGCTATCTTAAACCTCATTGTGGGGTCATAGTAGCAACCATTCTCTAATCGCAAAAAATTAGGGGTCTCTGTGTGATTATGGGGTATATAAAAGATGAGGTAGGCAGGTACTTCCAACTTCCTAGCTATCTTTCTAGTCAGTGTAGTGTTCTTGTAGTTTTTACCAGTCCAACGACAAGTTTCTGCCACAAATAGAACACATCCACAGCTTTTATGAAACTCAACGCAATCCAAATCTATGTAGCCAAGTGAACTATCCTCAATGGATCTATGCCATTCTGAATATTCATCGCCACGATTAAAGTAATTATTTCTCGCCATATTTTTTCTTCAACATTTCAATCTCAATATCTTTAAGATCAATTTGAGACTTTAATGTGTCAATCTCTTTGTCTTGTAGTTTAATATAATTGTTCTTGTCTTTGATCAGTTGCTTTAATGTTTTAATCTCATCGTGCAATTTAACTTCTTCAAACAAACCTTCGTAAGTCATTATTTAATCTGACCAAAGGTTATTCTAAACATACCCTTAACAGGATCCCAATACCATTTGTCTACTTTCTTTTCGATAGCACTACAATGAGTAAGTATTGTTGCCGTAAGTATAATATAAATAATTCTCATTTGATTACCTCTATCTTTTTAACGACACAACGAGGAAAAACATTAACATTAGATACATCAAGACTACCATCTTCAGTGATAGAATAACCTGAAAAAATCCAAACGTGCTTCTTATCTTTTTTATAAAGATAGCCTTCATCAAAACATTCGGATAGTTTAGTCTTGGTTATATTATCTTCGTGCATCCACGTTTCATCACTTGCGGTAATGTCGAACCAAGTAATACGAACTCTTTTGTATTTAATTTTTTTCGATGAAGTCATAGAAGTCATTGGGTTGTACTTGTTTGTTTGTACCAAGATATATTTTCTTCATCTCTGCTTTGCGTGGTATTCTTTGCTCGTGAGAGTAACGCCAAATGTTCGTGGCAGGATTGATATTATGTATTCCACATTGCCTAGCCATTTCCGAACAGCTTAATTTATGTTTCTTCATGTATTCTTTTAGTGTCATGGTTCTCCTGTTTTTTGGTTGAGACTACCATTACCAATTCAGTTATCCCCAGTCAAGTAAAATTAGGTATAGACATAGTGGAAAACTATGTATATATAGAAAGAAAACAATGGATTTAAAAAAACTTTACGACAAAACTAATGGTGGTCAAGGTCAAGATCACTTCAGCTTTACACAGTTAAGCAAGATGAAACCTATCGGTATGTGGATAGTAGATTATTTTGTGCGTGATCAAAAACGTAGAAGAGCTGACAAGAAGAATTTTAAATTAGGTTATGGATCTGTATCAGGCAACGTAGCACAAAGACTAATAGGTAAGTATATCTTTGAGGGTGCAGAAAGACATGAGATCAAAGATAGAGATTACAATACCATCTTTAATCATGAATATAATCTATACAAAAAAGAAAGCTATGATCAAAGAGATGATAAGATTAAAGAGATGGTTACTGAAAGATTACACGACACCATCAAAAACGTATTAAAAGTAGTTAAAGAAATATTTGGCAAGCAACCTTTGATGTGTGAGAGATATGTTTCTATGTCACCTGAAGGTTTAGGTGTAGATATATTAGGTCGTATAGACTGGGAGTCAGATAAAATATTTGCTGAACAAAAGTCCAAGCCACCAAGTGCTAGAGGTTTGAATGTAGATAGTGTAAAAATTTATACACAAAAGCTACCACTAGAACCTGATCCGATTAACATAAACCAGGTTGCCTTTTATAGAATTGCAACAGACAAGCAGCCGTTTTTATTTTATGTGAATGAAAAAGATTATATTATTTTTGACAACAATCATCCTGCATTATGGGATGATCATTTAGAATATTGTTATAGCGAAATGGTACAAAAAGCTATGACCATACAGAGATTACTTCAAGCAAGTAATGGCGATCCAAAAGTGATGGCAGGATTAGTAGAGAAACCTGATCTATCACATTGGACTATGAAAGATGCTAGTGCAGATCAACTAGATGTAATAAGAGAACTGTGGGGATAAAATGAAAAAACAACATGAGTATCAACAAGATGCTAAAAAACTAGAAGAGAAGAATGAATATCTATTACAAGCAATAGAATGTTTATTGACGAAAGGAACTTGTGAGTTTTTAAAACAAACAAGAGCTATGATAGCAAAAAACAAACAAGAAATTATTAAAGCAAAAGATATGGTAGCTACTTTAAATAGACAAAGTGTAGAAAAAAAATCTATACATAGATTAAAAACTGTAGGTTGTTCAACAGCAATCATCAGTAATACTAGAGTTAATGAATATCAAGAACCTATCAATAAACTAGCATATAAAGTAGTAGATAAAGTTAAATTTTTAAGAAGGAAGGGGTTTGCAAATGATAGATAAAATAAACAAGGTAAATGAATTGTGTCGTAAAGATGGCGTGTACAAGAACCTAACAACAGGTCAAACTACTGTATCTTTATGGAGCAAGATTAAATATTTCAGACAAGTGTTTGGTAATGAACTAGGATTTGATACATCAGTCTTTGAACATGATGATTACTACATTGCAAAGTGTAAGATACTAGCCTATGATCCTGAACGAGTGTTAGCTACAGGACATTACAAACAATTTAAAAAGAAAAACGGAACTTACATACAAGGTGCTTTACCTATGGCTGAAAGTTTCGCAATATCAAGGAGCTTGAGTTTTCTTGGTGTGTTGGATAAAGATATAACCTCCCTCGAAGAGCTAACATCTTTAAACATACCGACAGCCAAGGAAACTAAAGACCCTTCAAGTACGAAGGGTACACCTGTCAAAAAAATAGTAGAGGAGTTAAAGAAAGCTCCACATGAAACAAGATTAAATCATCTTCGTTATCATGTGTATAGACCTACATTTATAGAGACAGAAAAAAATCATCCAAAAGATTTTAGATTGCTAGACAATGCTTTTAAATCTAGGATGAACTTAATAACTAAACAGGAGAAAATATAATGGATAAGCTATATATAAAACTTATACCGAATGCTGACAAACAGCCAGGCGATAATCGACCTAGCTTTGTAGCACCAATAAATCCTAAATCACCTCCAGGTAAAACTTGGAGAATTTCTGCAAACATTAATGGGACTTGGTATAACCAAGCTGCCTTTGATGATACAGAAGAGGATGGAACACCTACTGGTGGATTGAATGTTGTATTAACGCCACAAGATAATACACAATCAGGACCCACTGGAGGGGGTAAGCAACAGTCTTTCACAGGTTATAAAAAACCTTTTAAAAGAACTGGAACTTATGGTAATAATCAAAGAGGATCATACTAATCTACGAGAACTATGATCTTTGCTTTGAGGCGAGGTTTTAGCCATCCCCTTGGCTTCCTTTCGAATCGTTGTTTTTCCTCGCCTCTTTGCTGACAAACTTTATGAACAAAAAGAATTTACAGAAACAAGTTGGTGGTGAGTGGTACAAAACCATGACCATACAGCCAATAGAATATATACAAGCTAATCGCATGGAATTTGCTGAAGGCTGTGTTGTGAAATACGTTTCGAGGCATTCGAAAAAAAACGGAAAAGAGGATATACTAAAAGCCATACAAAACCTAGAATTTATATTAGAAAGAGATTACAATGATTGACAAAAAGGTAAAATCATATATAAGATCAAGACATGGCAACGCAAACTTTACTTATATAGATAAGTTTGACGATGTGAAGAAGGCTGCCAATCCTTCAAATGAAGGCGAGTTGGTAGAAGTGAAAGTCAATGAGATTAAATGGGACTTTACAAAAGTGAAGGAGGAAACTGATGACTCAAAACCAAGATCAACAAAAGATCAAGGAGAGTCTGCAGAAAACGAGAGACTTACAGAGAAAAAAAAGTGAGCTGTATGTCAAGACGTTGCAAAAAGCTAACAAATTAAAAGCTGAAAGTTATAGCTTACATTTGAAAGTTGCAGACTATGAGGACAAGTTAATGAGAGCATAGTCTTTTATTAACTTAAAAAAAATAAAACAAAAGTTGGTAACAACTGAAAGGGGACTATGCACTTCGAAACAATACAAAAGAAAAAACATCAAATTAAATTAGGCATGAGAGCTATCATGTTTAGAGAACTAACACCAAGAGAACTACAGATTTACAGAACAGGATTTAAGAATGGTTATAGATTAGCCGAGACACATCTTGTCTACAAAAGCCAGGCACTAGCTGATAAGTATAGAATGAAAGAGGATCGAGATAGAATTAAAAAGCAAGTCGAGTACAAACATCCTGTTGGTTACGAAACTTTTAATAAAATATTATCCACAGTATCTAAACATTTCAATGTATCAGCTGATGATATAATGAGCAGACGAAGATTAAATTACATGATTAAGCCAAGAGCTGTGATCATCAATTATATTTTAGAACACTTCCAAATTTCTACACCCAAGTTGGGAAACTTTTTTAACTACGATCATTCAACGATTATTCATTACAGACGACAGAAGGTTAGACAAGCAGGAGTTTGGAAACCTTTGGAATTTATTTGGAAAGACTACGAGATAATTAAAAAAGAATTAATTAAGTCCTAGCGTAATTAGGTCTTTTACCTGTACGAGTTCTTCTCTCTGCTCTTTGTTTTCTTGATACCGCAGCACGTCTTTGACTAGGTGACATAGCTCTTGCTTTAGATAAAGGTACACATTTTGGATAGTTTCTTCTTTTCTCACCACCACTACGACCACATTTAGGAAAGCCACCACCTTTCTTGGGGTTAGCAATATCAACCCAGTTGGCTCTGACCCATGATCGTAAACCTTTTGACATTATCTTTTCTTTTTTCTTTTAGGTTTGATTCTACCTGAACATACACCAGCAGCGTACATATTGGCATACGCTGAAGGGTATACTTTAAACTTACGCTTTGCAGCGGCTTTACCTCTTGCACAAAGTTTAGCCATTTCTTTTTTTTCCTCTTAATTTAGCAAAGTCTGCTCTTGTAATTCTATCTCTTGGAAAAGCTACACGAGCTATCTTCATCTGCTTGGCAGTATATTTTTTTTTACCTGTTTTCTTTGACATTATTTTTTCTTCTTACCTTTTTTACCTTTAGCTTTTTTAGCCATAGGCTTTTTCATTTTCTTTCCGTACATTGTCTACTCCTATGTTACAATATTTATCGAAGCAACTTCCGTCTCTACCTTCATGACAAAAATACTTCTTCTCTGCATTTATAATCCATCCACCTTCGTTACTCAAGAGCTGTCTTTTACACATAAGACAATACCCACAAACCAATGTAAGGTTTTTACGAGACCAAGTTTTTTTCTTTACCATTTTTTGCATGACCAATAACGAGCAGTGAGCTTGTTTGTTGCTGTAGCGCAACGATGTCTAGCTCTGAAAGATTTACGTCTAGCAGGAGATGATTTCTTGATTGTCATGTTTGCATCCCCATATCTAATCAATCGAACTTTGTTACCTGACTTTGCAAGAACCGCAAACTTTTTAGTTTTAGTTCTGTCATTTTTAGGTTTGTTGTACCCTGAAAATCTTTCACCTCTGTATGTTATAGCCATGATTGCATTCTATACTCTTTAAAATAATTTACAACTTTCCATTTATCCTTTTTCTTGAAGTGTCCTTTCAATGCGTATTGTGTAGCTTCTTTTTCTGTGTCCCATATCTCATTTGTGAACAACTCCCACTTATCATTACGCATCCATAAGATACAATACACTATTTTAGTATGAGTGCTTTGATAGATTTAGATCCATCAATATTAGTTTCTAGTTCTGCTTCAGATTTAATACATTTATAATCTATATTATCTTTGACTTGTCTCATGGCTTCACGTTTATGTTTAAGACATACAGACATAGATTCTTGTATACGATGCTCCTTAATATCAGGACCAACAAACATAAGTAAAGCTATAACTGTTTCAATCATTAGTGACCATTTCCATTTCTAATTAATTTCTCAACATCAACTTGTAGTTTTTGTACTTGTTCTTTTAAGAACTCGATATTAACTTTGTTAGTCATATTCTGTTCTTGGTTTTCAATTAATTTCTCTACATCTTTAAATACAGATTCTAATAACATATATTGTTCTTGATCAGTTGGTTTCTGTTCTGATTTTTTTAGTAAGTCTGCGTTAAATAATTCTCTTGATGTTTCTAAAGAGGTAAGTCTAGCAGTGACTTCAGTGTAAGCAAAGACACCCATGGCTACAGCGATGACAATACCCACCATGTTTTTAATTGGCATTGCTACATTTGTATTCTCACTAACTTTCATTGTGGTTCTTTTCCTCCGCAAATATAACCTATAACTTTTTTATCTTGGTATTTGTAATAGTAATGATTAGATAGAAAGGTCTTTTTCCTCTTCTCATATACTGCTACGTTAGTATTAAACCAACTACTGCAACTTGTAAATATCTCAAATGTCTCCTGTTTGATGTCTCCACCAAAAGTTAGATATAATAACGTAATCATTATGGGTTTCATCTGCCTTGCGAGTTGTAAGCCTTCCAGGATCTTCGTTTATTTTTGTTCATCGAAGATGTTTTAGGTCGTCTACCTAGACTGGTTTTTTTTGGTATTCTTTCGTGTGGTAATTTTTCTAGGTTTAGTTTTCTTTTTGCCATATCCTTGTTGTGCTTTCAATCGTACCTCTATACCAAAGGCTTGAGAAAACATCTTTGTTATTTGATTACTCATTTGCTAAAGTTTTTTATTTCACTTGCTTTGATACCATAGATTGCAGCTACAACTGATACCCAAAGTCCAACCAACCACCAAGGCATAGCTTGTAGTTTTTCAAAAAACATATCCATCTTTTGTTCTATTTCAGGATCGTCTGCAAACACAGAGTAAGCTAACATGAAGATGGGGGTAGACAAAACGATAAGTACGAACTCATCTTTCCAGTCTCCCTTCTGATGCTCAAATACTTTACCTTTATACTCTATCTCACCCCTCCTCATCTTCTCTGCATGGTGAAGTCTAGCTTCTGATAGAGCTTCTTTTGTTTTTTGCTTATCAGAGTACAGCTTGGCAGCTGTCTTAATTCCCATACCTAATACGTTAAACCACATTATCCTAACCATGGTAAGTATTTAACCTTACCATCCTCTCTTCTAGCTTTGAGCCATTGGTTTCTATTGTTCTCACCAGCGTAACTACAATGAATCCATCCGCTTGTAGGTTCGCCTTCTTTATAAAATTCTAAAATTCCTTGATCCACATCTAAATTATTTTTAATCCATTTAGCTAATTCTAAATTATCTACACCAGGTATTTCAAAGTCTGCTGCTGCAGCACTATCATCCGCAACGTGTTGTGAATTAACGGATGACCCTATAGCCACACAAAGTTCTGCGCATCGAAAGCCACTAGATATAATTAAGGGTTTGTCAAAGTGTGATCTTATGGGTTGCAATACATTAACAGCTAATGCTTTTAAATTTTCTATTTGTTGAGGGTTAGGATTATTATTAATACCTTTACGTTCTGCAACTTGCGACTTGGTTAGCTCATCAAGGGTTATGTTAGCTGTAAGTTTCATCTGTTGTAATATATCTTAACCTTTAATTTTTTTTGCAGTTCTGTCAAGCCTCTATTTATCAATGATCCTGCCTTTCTAACATACTTATCTTTAGGTGTATAATCAGATTTTCTATAGTTTGCAGTCTTTACATCATAGGCTTGATATTCACCAGTGTTAATATCTAATACTACCATGTCGATTGGACCAATACCCATGGCTGGTACAAAGACAATTTTATCAGGATCTTGTGCAAATTTAGCTTGTGCAATCAGTTCATTATAAAGTCCTACTGAAGCTGTTTTATTGCGTTTAGCCATTGAATTTAAAAAAACCTATAATGGTCGCTATGAAACCACCAAGAATAACGAGAAAAGCAACAGCACCTTTACCTTTATTCATATCAGCTCTTAAATCTTTTATATCTTTACGCATTTCATCAATGGCTTTGAACAAAGTTTTCATACGTTCAGCACAAACTTTCTCATGATATGAGATTCTTACGCTATTATTTTTTTCTGCGTACTCTTTAATCTCTTTTGCACTTACAGAAGATTTTTTTTGTTTTCTTTTTAAAACCATCTTTTAACTCTTCCCAAAATATTTTTATTTCTTCTACTAACATCTTAAAAAACTTATCCATATATCCTCCTATATTTCTTCTATGGGTTCGCATTTAAAGTTAATAATAACTCTATTATTATTTACAAACTCACTACCCATTTCATTATTGATTTGAATAGCTCGTAAGTACCCAGCATTAGCACATTCTATCCAAGAATTAAATGTTAAAGTGTTGTGAATTTCACCAGTGCATTCTGCTGCTACGACTGAACAAATTTTTAAAATCAATAAATACTTCATTCATTCTGCTTATCAGATATGAATTGGTATTGATATTGATATTAATGACTAGGGTTTTGTAGGAAAGGTAACAGCATCAACATCAGCAGCTGTTGCGTCATCAGCCACAGTACCAGGTAAATCTCTTAACTCTTGTCTGTAAGTTGTCATCGCATCAGTGATTGTTACATCAGATAAACCATAATGATCTGTTTCTTTAAGTAAAGAATCTCTCTTTAATCTTAAGTTCGCCATAGCTCTATCTTTTGCACCAGCATTCCAAGCCGCTTCTTCTGCATCTCTTGTTGCTTCTTCTTCTGCTGTGAGTTGAACTCTCTCACCATTTACCATTTTATATCTTGGCATATTGTTCTCCTTGTGTTTGTGTTAGTATCATAATTTTTTATTTAACTCCATACATATCTATCGTGCCTGAATCAATGTTTCCTGATGTCATTTTAAAATCTATGGCATTGATAGCACTTGTTGTGTTTCCATAACCACCTATAAAAGTATTCATAGAAAAATCTCCGTTTCCATAAAATTGCATATTTGCAATATAATGTTTGACGAATGTGGTGTTTGAAGGATCAAACAAGTGTAAAAAACCAGGACCTGATTGGTCGTTATCATTACCAATAGCTTGATACAAAGTTTGATAAGAAGTAGATTGTGCTAAATCACCACCACCATCATAGCCTAAACCACTAGCATCACTTTCATAATGATATGCTCTAAAAAATGTAGAAGTTTTGGTAACATTATAGTTACTTCCACTATCTGTGCTAAAGTTAAATGTAAAATCTGCACCATCAGTAGCTGGGTGAATATTATTAAACATAAATATATATTCTTTATAGGTGCTATTTATTCCTGATGTAATGCTTAAACTTGCTGATGAACTAGCAGTTGATCTCGATATAAAAACTAAATCACCAAGTCCTGTTATGCTACCTACTGCTGTTGCATCTTTTACTGCTCTATTATTTAATTTTATTATGCTCATGATTTGCTTAATCCATACATTTTAATTACGCCACTATCTATATTTCCACTATTAAATTTAAAATCAACTCCGTCAATAGCGGCAGTAGTATTACAATATCCAGCAGTTCTTGAATTAATAGTATAATTATCACTAAAATAC
>Ga0209232_1002139_pt1 | contig 10001 bp, 8 predicted proteins | sample ETNvirenome_2_60_FD_184066 | JGI IMG/M metagenome (GOLD analysis project Ga0209232, IMG submission 184066) | Marine viral communities from the Pacific Ocean - ETNP_2_60 (SPAdes) (version 2) | ecosystem: Environmental > Aquatic > Marine > Oceanic | place: Pacific Ocean | collected 2013-06-22
GACCCTGCAAGTAGGTTTTTTGATACTAACGATGCAGGCAAACAAACATCGGTTATGTGTCGTGTTTTAGAACAAACAGAAACACCCGTTTATACCTGTGAGTTAGACCCTAGAATTAAAAATCCTGTTATGTACCCAGTAGAAGAAGTATGTAACGCAACAAAATGTGCTTATCTTAACAATACCGTTGCTTATGCTATAGCTTTTGCTTTATGGAATAAGGTGGATAGACTAGATTTATTCGGTATAGATTTTTCATACAAAGAAAACATGCACTTTGCAGAAGCAGGAAGAGCCTGTGTTGAGTTTTGGATAAGCAAATGTATGAGTGAAGATATATTAATTGGCATCAGCGGCAGGTCAACAGTTTTAGATTCTAATGTGCCTGCCACAGAAAAACTTTATGGTTTTCATAGATTAGATAAACCTTTGGTCGCAGTGCCACATGATGGTAGGTTTATTATCGGGCCTTATCAAGATATAAATAAACAATTAGAACAACATGGTTTAAAAATTGATGATGATGTCGTCCCACCAGAGCCATACAAAGGATGAGCGTAGAAAGCGATTTTGTTTTAGGTCAAGTTGGTGTTACAACAACAAATAACAAAGGGCATGACCCAGAGTTTTGGGCAACTCAAGCAACAAAAAAGATTTGTGACATTTCTGACAATGCACCTGCACATATAAAACAGCAGGCTTTGGCTTTTCAAAACCAAGTTTATACTGTAATCTTATATACTATAAAAAATGCAATAAAGTCACAGAACACGACTAATGCAAATTTATTAGAAAAACAGGGCCACAGCGACATGGCTAAAATATTGAAGGAGCTATAATGGCAATAACATCAGCGATATGTACGAGTTTTAAACAAGAACTACTCGTAGGCACCCATAATTTTACAGCATCAAGTGGCAACAGTTTTAAATTAGCTTTATATACTAGTTCTGCAACACTAGGAGCTGGCACAACTGCTTACGTAACCACAGGAGAAGCTACAGGCACAAACTATACTACTGCTGGCTCTGCATTAACTTCGGTTACACCAACTACATCAGGCACTACTGCTTTTTGTGATTTTGCAGATTTGACATTTAGTAATGCTACGGTAACTGCAAGAGGCTGTTTAATATATAACGACACAAATTCTGACAAGGCTGTAGCAGCAATAGACTTTGGTGGAGATAAAACTTCTACTGCTGGAGATTTTACTATTGTTTTTCCAAGCGCTACTGCAACAGGCGCAATTATTAGGTTAGCGTAGATGTCGTGTTATGCCGCTATCAAAACTTAATTTTAAGCCTGGAATAAACAAAGAGGAAACCGATTACTCTAATGAAGGTGGTTGGGTTGACGGCGATAAAATACGTTTTAGAAAAGGTCGCGTAGAAAAAATCGGCGGTTGGGAAAAACTAAACTCAAATTCAATTATTGGCTCGGCTAGAGCTTTGCACTCATGGATTTCATTAGGTGGTAATAAATATTTAGGCGTAGGCACAACCAATAAATATTACATAGAAGAGGGCAACACTTATAACGATATAACGCCCATAAGAAAAAACACTACAAACGCTGCTACTTTTGCTGCTACCAATGGTTCTGCTACGCTTACTGTGACCGATAGTAGTCATGGTGCTGTAAGTGGTGACTTTGTTACTTTTTCAAGCGCTGTAAGTTTAGGTGGTAATGTGACCGCTGCCGTTATAAACCAAGAATATCAAATTAGTTTGGTTACAGGTACAAACACTTATGAAATTTCAGCCAAAGATACAAGTGGTGCAACAGTCACAGCAAATGCAAGTGATAGTGGCAATGGAGGTTCGGCTACCGATGCAGCATATCAAGTAAATTCTGGCTTAGAGATTTATGTTGAATCAACAGGTTGGGGTGTTGGTACTTGGGGAGCTGGAGCTTGGGGTTCATCTACTGCATTAAGCAGCACAAACCAACTTAGATTATGGACACATGACAATTATGGCGAAGATTTAATTATAAATCCTCGCGGTGGTAGTATTTACAGGTGGGTTGAAAACGACGGCCTTACAACAAGAGCAGTACAGCTTTCTACGGTATCTGGCGCAAACTTAGTGCCAACTCAAGGCCTGCAAGTATTAACGTCAGAAACCGATAGGCATTTGATAGTTTTAGGCGCAGACCCTATAAGTGGTAGCTCAAGGACTGGCAGTTTAGACCCTATGCTAATTGCATTTAGTGACCAAGAAAATCCTTTGGAGTTTGAACCACTTGCAACAAATACCGCAGGTTCTTTAAGGCTATCTTCTGGTTCTTCTATTATCGGTGGCTTAAAAGCTAGACAAGAAGTTTTAATATGGACAGACACATCTTTGTATTCAATGAATTTTATTGGACCACCTCTAACATTTGCTGTAAACCTAATTAATGAAGGCGCTGGTTTAATCGGCCCTAAAGCTGCTGCAAATACACCAAAAGGTGTTTTTTATATGTCTAAGAAAGGTTTTTAATTCTACAATGGCGCTGTCCAAAAGTTACCATGTTCAGTGCAAGACTATGTTTTTTCTGATTTAGATGAAAGTCAAGCATTTAAGTGTTTTGCAGGTCTGAACGAAGAGTTTAGCGAAGTTTGGTTTTTTTATCCCTCAACGACTGATAATGAAACAGAAATATCTAGGTATGTAATTTACAACTATGAGGAAAACTCTTGGAGCATAGGCTCATTAGAAAGATATAGCTGGTTAGCAGCTGGTGTGCTAAATAAACCTTTAGCAGCTGGTGAGGCAAGTTCAACCAAATACGTTTACGAACATGAAAAAGGTTTTAACAACGATAGTGATTCAATGGATGGTGTTTTTATAGAGTCAGCTGACATAGATATTGCAGATGGAGAAAATTTTGTATTTCTTAAAAAAATACTTCCAGATATATTATTTGTAAATCAAGTTGGCACAAGTCAAAATCCAGCTATAAATGTGGTTGTTAAAAGACGTGATTTTGCAAACCAAACCTTAACCACTGATTCTACAACACAGATAACATCAAGCTCTACTTTTGGCTCATTACGTTCGCGCGCTAGACAATTTGTTTTAAGGTTTGAGTCCGATGATGACACTTCTGTAACAGATAGAAAAAATTATAAGTGGAGGCTAGGAAGCACAAGAGTAGAAGTTCAACCGTCAGGACGTAGATAATGAGTAAATTACTACCAACTCAGTTGCCTTTTGCTCAAGGTGAAACAGTTTCAGCAGACACTTTTAACAGATTAATTAGAATATTAGAAATTAACCTAAGTTCTGTAGACCCAGACGCAATTAAATCGTATAACTCCACAGACATTAGCGAGTTGCAATTTGCCACAGGTGCTATTATATTTAACTCAACGACAGAGGTTCATCAAGCCTTTGATGGCACACAGTTTAGAAACTTGTATGAACATCAAACTTATTTGACTGGACTTTCTGCTACAATGAGTTTAGGAACAGTAACAGTGAGTACGCCATAATGATAAATGAACTATTAAGAAAAAGAATACTCGGACTAACAGGCGACGAATCTATGATGCCTCCAGAGCGTTTAGAAGGTGATGGCGCTGCTATGCCTCGTTTTCCAGATGGCTCACCTTTACCAGAGGGTATGGTGCCTGGCATGGAACAAACTATGGAGTTTAGAGACTATAATCAAAATGGTATAGAAGATAGAGCAGAAAACATTTATTTGCCAAGTGATTTAGTGCCACAAAGCAGCTTACCTCCAAAAATGAATACTCCAGAAGCATTTTTTGCAACACCACCAGAGGGTGGCTTTCAAAGCAATATGCCTATGGGACCTCGCATGCAGCCAATGCCTATGCCGATGCCTAATTTGCCCATGGGACCAAGTATGCAACCAATGCCTATGGAAATGCCCAACATGAGTCCAGAAGAACAAGCATCTATACAAAACCTCATGCAGCGTGGTCTAGTGCAAGAGCAAGCGCCAATGATGGGTATAGCACAAGAAATTGCTGCTCAAGGTGAAGGTGAAGATACTCAACTTGCTCATTTAAAACCAGGTGAAGTAGTTTTACCACCAGAGTTTTTTGAAGATGATAGATTTGAGGCGATGGTTGAAAGTAAATTTAAAGAAATTGGAGTAAACCCAGAAGAGGCTGTTGTTGGCACAGGTATAGCTACACTAAACCCAATCACAGGATTAGAACAATTTGGATTTTTCAAAAAGATAGGCAAAAGTCTTAAAAAAGTAGTTAAAAAAGTAGCGCCTATCGCTGCATTTATACCTGGAGTTGGTACAGCTCTTGGTGGCGTTCTTGGTGGTATCGGTGGCTTGGCTACAAAGATACCTGGAATTGGGGGTGCTTTAGGTAGTATAGGAAGCGCTGTTTCAAGCGGTATAGCAGGTTTGGGCATACCAGGAATTTCATCTATCGCAGGTGGAACATCTGGTGGTTTTGGTGGAATTTTATCAGGCTTACAAAATCCTTTAGCTGGTGGTATGTTTGGCGCAACTGGTTCTACTTACGCAGGTGGACCTGCTGCTGGTAAAGGTTTAGCAAATAGATTTGGTTTAGGTAGTGGTACACCTAGTCAAGTTGCGTCTGCAAACTTAGCAACAAATGCACAAAATGCTTTAAATAGCATGACACCAACACAATTAGCTTCAATGCCACCTGCACAGCTACAACAACTAAGACAACTTGCTGCTGGCGGCGGTGGTGGTTTTCTTAGCAATCTAACAGGCGGCAGCGGTGGTGGTGGCGGAGGCTTTATGTCTGGACTTGGTAATTTTGCAAAGACAGCTGGTATCGGAGCTTTAGCTGCTGGTTTAGGTAAACTAGCTTATGAAGACGCTAAAAAACAAACAGGCGTTCCTTTAACTCCATTAACAACCATGAGTCCAACTGGTAGATACAATATTGAAGCTGAAATAGCTAGAAGAATGGGACAAGAGACACCAAACCCAGTTGAGTTTGGTTTACTGCCTGCAAATACTTTCCCAGAATTATCTGGTGGCAAGCCAGCAGGTATGATGTATGGCGGTGCTGTTGATGGCTTACAAAATGGCATGGCTGATGGTGGTGGTATTATGGCCTTTGCTCAAGGCGGAGCAGTACAAATGCAAGAAGGTGGTGAAATGGACCCAAGCCAATTTCCAAGAATGGATGGCGATATAAATGGTCCAGGTACAGAAACCAGTGATGACATACCAGCTATGTTAAGCGATGGTGAGTTTGTAATGACAGGACAAGCCGTAAGAGGCGCTGGCTCATACGAAATGCAATCAGACCCTAATGGTATTATTAGTTTAATGCCAACTATGGATGAAAATAGAGAAAGAGGCATGGATAATATGTATGCAATGATGGACACTTTTGCAAGCAAAGCTCAGGAATCATAATGGGTTTGTTTAAAAATTTAATTAGAGGTGTAAACGACATACAGCCACCTAGCCGTGGTTTGAGGGAACCGATAAGTAGTATTGATTTTCCACCTATAAGACGTATGCCAATGCCTGTGCCTATGCCTGCGCCTATGCCTATTGTTCCACCAAGTCCATTGGTGCCGCCACTTTCTATTCGTGATATAAACAGATTTGAACGACCTCCATCGTTTGAAAGAATAGATGAGTTCATACCTGGTATGCCTAATGAAGCACCTATACCTTTTGTGCCACCCCCTCCAATACAACCCATCTTACAACAACCGCCATCACCTCTTGCATTTGAAGTGGCACAAAGGCAGAATCAAATAGGTGTAGTAGGTGATGGCATGACAGAACCAAGTTTAATTGGACAAGAAATAAATGCACCTGTACCACTTACAGAGGAAGAGAAAGCAGCTTTTGGTCCTCCTCCTCCTCCAGGAGCAATAGATACCAGAGGTATTACTGATGAACTATCTAATATAACAAACCCTGTTAGCCCACCACCAATAGCACCACCACCTATTAATATAGGCGAACCGATAAGCCGTAGAGTCCCTGGTGGTGGGGGTATAGATTATGGTCCTGTTGAATTAGAACCAATAGAAAGGCCAATAGCACTACCACCTATTAATATAGGCGGACCGCCTTTAGACACATCTTTAATGCCCGAAAGAGAGGTACTACAAAGACCTACTATCCCAACAAGACGTGAAGATTTCATGTCAATAGGTGGTATAACTGAACCTGGGGGTGGGTTTACAGACAATAGAGTGATAGAGCCAAAACCTTTCGTACCGCCTCAACAACCTATATTTACTACAGGTGAGCCTATTGACCCAGCTAATAGAAGAGTACCTATAAATGCACCAATGCCTATGCCTACCCCAGTGCCAAAGCCAGTAACACCACCAGCATCTACAACAGTTGCAGCTAATCAACCAGCTCCAGCTCCAGTAGTGCAGCCTACCACCACTGACGACCCTGTTGTGGTAGAACCTCCTGTAGAGCCAGGTGCTACAACTACTACTACAAACGCAGGACAAGCGGTAAATAATCCTTTTGCTGCATCAGTAACACAAAGACAAACCACGTTAGACCCAATTACACAACAATTATTATTTGGTCTTGATGGACAAGGCGGTTTTATACCTGGCGCTATGAGAGCTGCTGAAAAAACTTTTTACGATGACCAAGGCAATCCTATAGTTATAGATGAACAAGTAGCAGGATTTAGTCCTGACCAGCTTGCAGCAATGCAAATGCAAAGACAATCAGTAGGACAACAAGACCCATACCTAGGAACAGCAGCAGACGCTTATGGCGCTGGTACACAAGCTTTAGAAGAAGGCTTACAAAGAGGTCGTACAGCTGCAATAGGTTCGTTAGCGGCCACTAGAGGCGGTCTAGGCTCGTTACAACAGGGACTAGGTGAGTCGGCTGATATTTTACGTGGAACTGTGGGTGGTTATGACCCTAGCATGACTGAAAGATTTTATGACCCATACGAAGACAGAGTAGTACAGCAAACCATACAAGATGTTATGGAACAAGGAGCAAAGTCAGATATAGGAGCAAGAGCTGGTGACATTGCAAGAGGTGGTGAGTCTGCTTTTGGTTCCAGAGCTCGTCTCGGCGCTTCTGAGCGTCAAAGAGCTATCGGTAGAGGTTTGGCCGAAGCATTAGGCGGTATTCGTTCTCAAGGCTTTAGACAGGCACAACAAACTGGTTTGGGCGAGTTTGCTAGACAAAAAGCAGCAGAAAGAGCTGCAAGCAGTGGTTTAGCTGGATTAGCTGGCCAAGGATTTACAGGACAACAAGCTTTAGCTGGTGCTTTAAGTGGGTTAGGTCAAACAGAACAAAACATAGGACAGCAAAGATATAGTGGGCAATTTGGTCTTGGAAGCAGTTTACAAGGCCTAGGAGCGCAAGCAGCAGGCGCATCCGCATCTGACATAGCTGCACTTTATGGCATGGGCGCACAACAACAAGGACAAACCCAGCAAATGTTAGATGCACAACGTAGAAACTTACAACAAAGACAAATGACACCGTTGTTACAGTATCAAGCATTACAACCATTTGTAAGTATGGCTCCAGCTGGACAGTTCCAAACAGATACATCGTTTGTTCCAGCGCCTAGTCCAGTTCAAGCTGGCATGGGTGTAGGGTTATCAGCCTTCGGTGCTTTAGGACAGCTTTACGGTGGTAAAGACTAATCATGGCAATATCAAGAGCTCAAATACCAGAACAAATAGATATATTTAACCAGGGCGGTGCTGCAAGCACTAGCACTATGAATACTTTATCTCAACAACTTAGAGACACGCCAACCTACGAAGAAAGCTATCAAAAATACTACGACAGACTTTCACAGGTAACTCCACCTAGAAAAAAAATGAACATATATGAAGTTGCATCTGAATTAGGTGCAGGTTTGTTGTCTACACCAAACACAGGTGTAGGTTCGGCTTACACAGGTCTTGGAGCTGGTTTTACAAGAGTGTCTGATAGATTGCGCGCCTCCAAAGAAGAAGATGCAAAAATGCGCCAACAGATTGGTTTTCAAGCCGCACAGATGGCTATGCAAAGTGAAGAAAAAGCGTTGGATTTTTTACGTGAATATGAAACCGAAGTTTTAAAATACAAAAACAAACGTGGCGATTTATTAACGTTTCAAAAAGAGCTGCCAGATGGAAAGATTGAAGTAAAAACTATTAGAGATAATTATGCTAATGATGCGGCTATAAATGATTTACTAGCAAATGGATATTTTGAAAGAGGCTCTGGTTCAAGCATATCTGTAAACACAGGACCCAAGTATAGTAAAAGGGACGAAGAAGCAGTAAAGGCACAGGTCAAAGCAGAAGAAGAAGTATTAGAAAAATATAGAGCAGGTGTAAGCTCTGTTGCAAACTTAAATGAGGCAGAGGCTATTGCAAATAGATTAGGCCCAACAAATTTTGGTACTGTAGCAAAATTTACTTTATTTCCAAGACAAATTATGGATGGACTTGGAATAAATAGTCAAAACGAATCAGATGTTATAGGTGACCAAATACTTTTAAGTCAAATATCTCTCGGCTTTACTATGGATATTGTTAGTAGAACAAAGGGTGCTATATCTAACCGTGAAATGGAAATGTTTGAAAGAGCTTCACCTGGACTTGGTTCAAACTATAATGGTTTTATAAAACAGGTCGAGTATTTAAAAAGAGTGGCGCAAAGAGACGTAGATTTTTTTAATGCTTACACAGTAGAGGCTGATAAGCTTGAGGCTCAAGAGTTAAAGGGTGAAATAACAGCAAGCCAAGTGCGAAGACAGCTTGCAAAGTTTGAAGGCGATTGGTATGACGAAAACTTACTTTTTAGTGATGAAGAGTTTGATGAATTAGAAGCAATAGCTAAGGGCGATTATACCGATGCAGCAGGAAATGTTTACACTACACCAGAAGACTTTAATACGGATAAGTGGCGTAAATCTTATCGTGAAGGACAAGAAAAAGGCGACAACTTAAAGTCTACTTATACAACAGGTAAATCACCAATAGTGGCTTCATACGAAAGAAAAATACAAGAAATAGAAAATGATGCAAGCTTAAATGATGACCAAAAAGACGAGTTAATAAAAATAATTAATCAAAAAATTAAAGATGCTACGCCATGAGCAAAGATTACAACGACTATCTTACAGACATAGATAATATTGACAAAGTTGGATTACAGTATCAACAAGAACAAGACAATTACACTATGCGAAAAGCAAAATCATATTTGTTTTTTGATGATGATGTCCGTATTGACTTTTTAGCATCAGAGCGCTTTCCTAATGACCCACGCGGCTCAGAAAAGTATGTCAATATAAATGGAGAACTTTACTTTGAAGACCCGCGCGGTGAAAAAGTATTTAACAATAAAAAATATACAAGAGAGTTTCCAGACAATGAATCGGTTGGTTTTTTTGCAGATAAGATAGTACCTAACTTAGCACCCGCAGCAACTTTTGCAGCAGATGTTGGTGGTGGTATGGCAGGAGCTAGATTTGGTTTTAAAAAAGGTTTGGCGGATTTAGCGACTGGTGCAAACCCTCTTGCAAAAGTAGCTCAAAAAAATCCTTATGCTTCTGGAGCTTATTTATTAGGCACCACTGCCATTGGTGGATTTAGCGGTAATCTAGCTGCTGGAGCTGTTCCAAGAACAGCCAGAGAGCTTGCTATTGACCAGTTTTATAGTTTGCCCGCAGAAGAAATAGCGGCCGCATCAAGAGACCTAATGATTTCTTCTTCGTTTTCATTAATACCCTTTGGGCAAGGTAGTGTTGGTACAGGAAACGTGGTAAGCCTGTTTCGCAAAGACCCAGATACTTTGACTTATTTAATGAATTTAAGAAAAGATGCAGATACAGTTATGCGAGAGGCAAAAAAGTTTGGTTTTGATTTAACACCAGCACAAGCAAAAAATATAAATAAAAGAGCATCAAACATACAATATTATTTAAGCCAGCAACCTGATAACAGAGCGATTATGGAGTTTTATGATAGTCAGGCATCACAAATATCAGAAGCTATAAACGTTTTTGCAGATTCTATTGGTTCACAGACAGG
>Ga0209232_1002142_pt1 | contig 9993 bp, 13 predicted proteins | sample ETNvirenome_2_60_FD_184066 | JGI IMG/M metagenome (GOLD analysis project Ga0209232, IMG submission 184066) | Marine viral communities from the Pacific Ocean - ETNP_2_60 (SPAdes) (version 2) | ecosystem: Environmental > Aquatic > Marine > Oceanic | place: Pacific Ocean | collected 2013-06-22
TCGTGCTCCTGCGTACCTGCCGAATATCACCCAGTCACCTTCTTGACACCATGCACCTCCAGGATATCTATCCTTATCAGCGTATGCGTCTGGACCAAGTGCTACTACGTATCCTACATTAGTGGCTATACGTTCTTTCTCTAATGTTTCATTAGCTAAATATAAACCACCCTTAGTCTTTTGTTTTCTACTGAAAGGTAAGACTAATAACCTGTAGCCTGTTGGGGTTGGAAGTTGTTCTTTTAGACTACTGTCTTCTTGAACACTGTCAGGGGTAAATTTTAAATCCTCTTTAACTTCTGTTGGTTCTTTCTCAAAACGATCAACAGTTTTAGGAAGAGGTTCTCCGCCTTTACCAAAAGCTTCAACTTTTTTATTCATCTTCTATATCCTTATGCAGGTCGCTAATTAAAAACTCCGTAAACGACAGACCTGATATTTCGCCTACGACTTTTTGATAATCGTCAAAGTTTTGAATACTACCACTCGCTAGAGTTTGAGTTAGTTGTTCTTTTCTTTCTTTTATCTGTTTCTTTAATTTATCTATCAGCATCCCCAATCCCTTCGTGCCCAGTAATTAGCTTTAGTTCTATCACTTCCTAAACTTTTGCTCCGTGCACAATAAGATTCTTTACGCTGTTTATTTTCTTTGTGCATACCAAGTTTAGCATCACCAAAAGTGATTCGTTTAACTCTGCCTGTTGATGGATCTTTAACAAAAACTTCTTTACGTTTTTTACCATGTCCAGGACTCCCTTTAGGTATGGGTCTGGGAGTATTTAATTTAACTTTTTTGCCTTTATATTCTGCCATGTTACAAAATTATAACTTAATTTCTGTAATACACAATTTTTAAGGATTTTCTATATATAAAATATCTAGTCCTGCTGAAATTGCAATATTAGCATTTGAAGAGCTACCAATAGCCCTTACTTCAATATCTGTTTTTTCCTCAAACTTTAAAGGGAAATTATATTTTTGCGTTACTGTATCTAAAACGGTTGTAAATTTATCTTTTATATTAAAGACACCACCCTCAGGTCTAGCAAGAACTGTCACTATTCCGTATTTATTATTGGCTTCTGTTGCTACGGTTATATGAGTTTCGTATAGATAAGCTGTATATCCTGCTGGTACTGTCCAAAGTGCCATAAGTGTTTGATTGTCACCTATAGCTACAGTTGCATATTTATTAGTAGGTACTCCACTTGAAGGAGTAGCCTCAGTTCCTACATATAAAACACCAGCATTAGCTCCACCGCTTCCTGCTGACATAACCTGTATTCTGTTTACTCTTATCCAATTACTGGCGTCACCAAGTTGAACAGCATCTTGTCCGTCTAAGTCTACAGTAACTGATATTTCATTATAGTTAGCGTCAAGACCTGAAACTTTTGCACTTGTAGCTCCTGTATCTCCAACGTCATCATTTGTAGATGAGCTTGATATATAAAGAGTAGATGCAGAAGATAGATAGGTGTATAAGCCACCCTGTGCCCAAATAGTTTCAAGTGAATTAACTACTAAAGGATTAAAACCAAATTTAAAATTAGTTTTATGGTATGATATCTGTCCTCTTGCAACTTGTAGTTCAAAAGGTTCTGTTTTACCAACTCTTGATATTGAGGACTTTTCTGCCATTAGCTTAGTTTAGTTACTTTGTGTTTAGAAGCTATACCGTTACCTTTACACATAACTGTGTCGCTACCGCCACCTCTACTCATCATTTTAAAATCTTCACCAGATATTTTACCGTCTTTGTTTTTATCTAGTTTAGTTTGACCACCAATTAAACCACCGTCTTTTTTACCTTGTGCTGCTTTTATTTGAGCTTCGGTGGGTGCACCTTTTTCACCTTTTTTACGCATACGTTCACCTGAGCCTCTTTCTATACGCTCACGTTTAGCATGGATGTTAGCCCATAGTCCTGGTCTTTTAGCCATAACTACTCCTTCCCACTCCAACTAGCGTTGTGTCTTGTGCCTTGAGTTGCTTTACCTGTACCTTGAGTTTTAACTTTCCCTTGACCAAATACTTTTTTGAATAAAATATCTTTTACTCGTACTGGACCGTCAGCTAAGTTAATTCTATTAGGACCTTTTACGTTTACTTTTTTCATAGTTATTTCCTTTGTTTAGCTTTACCGCCACGCTTCATGGCTTTCTTTTTCTTTTTACCTTTAGCCATCATCTCACCGCCACACATCGCTCGTCTACGGTTAGCATTGCCTGCTGGTATTTTCATTTTTCCTCTTTGTTGTCCTGGCATTTTAAATTCCTCTATTTTGGTTGTCTGAGTTTCTAACATCTCTTAGTAACTCGGCGTAAGTTTTACGGATGCTCTCTTTTTCTTTCATTAGAGCTTCCTCCCTATCTTGAGCTATCTTCATTTCTGCGATAGCTTCGTTTGATTCTATTTTAGCTAAATCTACTTGAGATTTTAAGGCATCAGACTGTGCTTTTTGTGCTATTTCCTGTTGTTTTAATTCAACTATAGGATTAGTTTGAGCTTGAGCTTGTGCCTGAGCCATAGCCTGAGCTTGACCAGTCACCACTTGAGTAGCTTGAGCTGCAAGTAGAGCTAACTCATTCATAACTTCTGGTGGTATTTGATTACCAAGTTCTGGTAGTTGTTGCCCTAGTACTTGTTCTATTTGTTGCTTATACAACATAGCTTGGTGCTCTTGTATGTTTGCACCTATAGCTAATTGTGCTGTTTGATTTTGAGCTACCATAGGATTCTGTAAGAAAGAACTATGTGCAGCAATATAAGCATCATGATTTTGGAACTCAAACGCCTTAATAGGTTGTCCTGTCATGGCTGCTTGTTGTTCGCTGATTGGGTCACGAGGTGGTATTTCTTGTACAGGCGGAAGTATACCGTCTATATCTTTTACTTCTAGTGCTTCGTACATACGTTTATAGGCTTCTCGTAAATCATGTATTTGCGGTGCTGCCTGTGCCATTTGTAGTTCTTGTTGAGCCAACATTACCCTTTGAGCCATGCTAAAAATATTAGGGTCACTAACAGGGATAATATCTACTCTATCGTCAAAGTCTGTTATTTTTATTTCCCTACTGGCTCCTGGAACATCATAAGGATAAACAGGAGGTAAGCTACGAGAGAAAATTTTAGCTAAAAGTCTAAATTCTTTCTTTTGAGCAAAGTGTAGACGCTTGTGTATAGCTGACATCACCTTAGTACCACGTTCTAACATGGCTACTGTAGTGCCTACAGGTAGTTGTTGACTACCAATATCACCTACTTGCATGTCTGCAATACTAGCAAACCTTCTACCAGAGTCAATTATGACACCTAATAGCTGAGTTAGTACACTACTAGGCTCTTTATAAGGTAAGGGCATCAATGCATCACGGATTGTGCCTCCTGGAACGTCAACATCCCTAAATTCACCAGGACGTAAAGGTTCGTCTTCACCTTGTACCCTCATGCCACGTGCTTTAAAGCCAGCAGGTAGGTTACTTAGTGTTCCAGCATCAATTAATTGACGTAAAATTGATGTAGCGGACTTAGTAAGCCCTCCAATCATGTGAATTAAGCCAAAACCGTAAAACCCAAGTCCTGGAAGGAACTTATAGTGTACAAAATACTCTTTTTTACGGAATAATTCGTCACCTTGTTCCCAATTACGTCGGATTGAGAGTATTTCATCGCTATCTTCTAGGATAGTTACGATGTATGGCACCGCAAAACCGTAATTATCTATGTCTGGGAGCTCTAAATTGACGTGTAGCTCTAAAACTGAGTACTCATTATAGTCTGCTAAAGGTGGTTGAATGCCTTGTAGCTCATCAATTTTTTCTTTTGCTTCGTTATACTCTAAATCTACCCCTGCTTCACCAATTTGTACGTCTCTATACGTACCGTTCATTTGTAATTTCTTTAAATCGTTACCAGTCATACTGATAACATGGGTAAATCTAGGACTAGTTTCTAAATCTGTGGTTTCATAAGCTACTACTAAGTCTTCAGCTTTAACTAGCCTACTGGTAGCTCTACCTAATAGGTTGTCATAATAAACTTTTTTGAATGCACTGCCAGCTAAAGGTAGATAAAATAGTAAACTGTCCATCTCTGGGTCATATTCTTGCATGACCTCAGTGATTTGGTAGTTCATAAATTCTTTAACACGTTGACTTTGATCCATTGCTTCTGGGCTTTCGTTACCCATGACACGTGTTTTTACTGGACCACCACTAGGCAATAATTCTTTATAGGCTTGAGCCTGAAATTGTGTAACTGCCTCACTTAGTAGAGGGTGGTGTACACCTGTAGCTCCAGGGAAAGGTTCTTCCCTCTCCTCAGTTTTTATGCCTAGTAGTTCTAAACCTTTAGTAAATACATCAAGCCAGTCTTTACGTGAATCTTTATCTTGCTCAAAAGCGTCAACCAGTTCACTGGCTAAAGTTTGTAAAGATGAAGGATCAATAACTTCTGCTAAATTAACTTGATGTTCAGTAACTATTATTTCTTCCTCTTCAAATAAAGGAACTAAGTTACCAGACGGATCCACTTCAAAAGCTGTAGTCTGCTCACCTTGTATGTCCATCTCCTCAGGAAGTTCTACTTCTAGAGTTTCCTCAATTTGATTTTGGAGTTCTTGCGGTAAGCCACCTTCTTGGAGATTTTGTCTTTCTATTGCCATGGGTTAATAATAACTTATTTTTCGTTTGGGATATAGCTCTTCGTCTTCATAGTCACTAGGTAGTTTTACAAAACCACCTTGCCTAAAACGTAGTAATGCTTGTGTGGTTGAGTCTACTAGGTCATCGTGATCACCAGCAGGAAACATCGCACATTCTTCTATTACTTCATTTGCCCACTTAGTATCAGGTGCCCAAACCATTCCTGACTCAAACAAAGGTGCACTTGCGTTTACTCTAGCTACCTTATCATTTCCTTTGCTGGGAGTAAAGTTCTGTACAGGTATACCAATGTTACGTAGTTCTTGAGTTAAGGGCATACCACTGGCTTTACCTTCTATAATAGTTACGTCAGGTTGCCACTCATGATATTGTTCTAGGGCTATAGCTTTTAATTCAGGAAAGCTATACCTACCTTTTATAGCGTCTAATAAAATAATGTGAGGGGCTGTGCCGTCATAGAAGTGTTCCCCTATACTGCCTTCTGGATAAAAAACTCCCCAAGTAGTAATAGCTGAATAGTCAGCCATCTCACGTTTTAAAAATGCAGTATCGTAACTTTGTATTAAGTATTCGCAACGTGGGGGTTTATCACTAGTCCACTCTTGCCACCATTCACGTTTTAATAGAGCACCTTCTTCTGAACTTGGATTCTGCATGTATTGAGCATGCCACTTAGGACCACCTCTTAGCGTAGCTTGTACACTTTCTAGTTCTTCCTTTGACCAATATTCTGGCCATAGAGGGTCGCCACTTGGTAATATAGCAGGAAGTTCTATAACTTCCCATTGATCCGCTTTAGGATCACGAGCCATATCTTTTAAAAGTTTACCTGTTAAATCGTTCACGTTCCAACGTGTCATAACTATAACGATGCTCCCTCCTGGCTGTAACCTTTGCCTTGGACCAGAGGTGTACCAATCATACGTGTCTTCCATGGACTTTGGGTTCATAGCATCTTGTTCTGAATGAGGGTCATCAATAATAAATAAGTCCGCACCACGTCCCGCTAACGCACCTCCTACACCAGCAGCATAGTACTCGCCCTTTCGTTTTGGGTCACGCTTGTCTTGAGTTTCCCATTTACCTGCTGCTTTTGAGTCTGGGTTAATGAGTACATCAGGAAATATTTTTTGAAAGTCTTCCGTTAACATTAAGTCCCTAATCTTTCTACCAAACTTTACAGCCAAGTCTGCGGTGTGCGTGGCTTGTAGTATTTTTAAACTAGGGTTACGTCCTACTAAATAAGCAGGAAAGTAATGAGAAGCAAACTCACTTTTCGTGTGCCTTGGTGGCATGTTAATAATTAGTCTTTTTATTTTGCCTTGGGCTATGCGGTCAAAAGCGTCAGCCATTTTAGCATGGTGTGCACCAGCAATAAACTGTGGCCATTGAGTTTTAACAAAGTCTAAAAAATTACCTTGAGCAGTTTCAACACGTTGTATTTCTGCTAACCTTTCGGTCAGTTCTAAATGTTCCTTGAGGACATCCTCAGGAAGTTGTTCTAGTAGTTCTTTTTTCAATATCTAAGAGGCATTAAAGTAGCCAGTCCACCACGGTTAAGTTTTAAAGTAGAAAGTGCATCTTTTAATTCATCGGTTAATTCTATTTTATAAAATTCTTGATTGTTTGCATCTGTAAAGGGTTCTGCGTTTAGTTTTACACCGTAGTCACGCTCTATAGCGTTTAAACCTTTTTCCGTAAACTTTTTATATTTCTTAGCCATCTCAGTTGCACCTTTGCTGGGTTGCATTTTAGCTTCAAAGTCTATAGGTATCCTTTCGCCATCTGATTCAAATTCAGCTATCCTAACTGCTTCTGGTGTGCTTAGTGTTTCGCCTCTTTGTCTAGCTACAGCGTAATCATTAACTGGGAACCAGACTTCATCCACCCCTGAGTTAGCTGCATCTTGTAGGGAAGTTTTCATGTGGACGTTGAACCACTCATTAAATAATGGTAGCTTTTTAGGATCGTAGTTTTCTACTGCCATTCCCATTTCACTTTGTAAGTTCCTTATAAAATTTTCTTTAACTTCTTGTCTTCTTATATTCATGGTATTGGCTTGTTCTAATGAAAAAGAACTACCTGAAGCGTTTATTTCTTTTAAATTTTTTATGTTTAATTCAGAGTAGTCTCTTATAAAATTTCTATAATCACTTCTCATTTCTTCTGTGGGTATAACATCATACTCAACGGTATCAAAATATTTTTGTAGTTGGTTGTCTATTTCTGCGTCTGGTATGTCATTTATTTGTTTTTCTAGATTTCTTATAAAATTTTCTCCTTCAATAGGAGTGCCTCTAAATCCTCTCGCTATACCAGGATCTCGGCTCAGTATTGTGGCATCAAGAGTTCCCACATTGTTGCCCACTATGTTATTATCTACTAAAATATCGAGGATAGGTTCTTCTGCATCTATAACAATGTCGTCTACTACTGCTTCTAGTCCCATGTCTAGGTCTTCGCTAAAGTTGTAAGGTACGTCTTCTGCTTTTTCAAACATTCTATATGCGCCTGATTGACCTTCCGCAGGAATGCTTACTATTTTACCGTCAATGTTGTAGGTGTATTGACGTGAATGAAATACTTTATTTCGGCTAGGAGTTCTATTAGCCATAAACCCCTGACTCACTTCTGGATGGGTCGTATTAGTAATATTATAAGTTTGTCCTTCTTTAGTGGGGTTTATATAGAAAGATTTGTGTTCATAGTCTATAGGAGCTTTACGTGCCTGTGCTTCTGTAATTGTGGTGGGGTTGTTGTATTTAGGTATAAAAGGCGAGTTATATACATATTCAGCTTCACGAATATTATTAGTTAAGGCAGGTAATTCTTCATACTTAGCTTTGTATTCTGTAAATCTTGGCTTGTTGTCTGCTATGTCGTTTAGTAGTTCTCTTGTGGTAACCTTACCTTTAGCTTTAAGTTCTGGGCTAACGTAAAGGTCTATCTGTTCTTTTACGTTGCGGTTGTCTCCACCATACTTACCCATTAAAGTTAACATGTTGTCTATTTCGTATGGCTTGTCTGGGTTAGGATATAACTTTTTAAACTTAGGATTATTTACTACACTCTCTTCTATGACCGTAGTAGCTGGGCGAGAGGTGTACACATTTTCGTTATTTTTTATGCCTGCTGTTATTTGAGTTTCAAAAACTGTGGGTGTGCTAGTAGGAGGAGGAAGTTTGGCTCCACCGCCCATTTCGTCTTGTGTTTTAGCACGTGTACCTCTACCTAATATTCTTGTTAGGTCGCCTGCTACACCTGCTGCCTTACCCACTACAGGTAGCATACTCATAGCGTTAAGTCCGCTAACTAAATAGTTACCTGCTGCATCTAGCTTTCTGCCTTCTTGTACAGCTAGATTACCACGTTTAGCGAACTCTGGTATTTCGTATGTGGCTAGAGCTTCGCCAGTGCCAGGTGCCACGCCATAAAGTAATTGGTCCATTAGGGGGAGTTGTTCGTACCCTTCTGTGTAGGCTTTTTCTAAATTACCTTTTTCTAGTTCACTGCTGAGCACGTTCCGTGCTGTTTGTGCTGCTTTTTGTTTTTGATAGTCTTCAAATTTAGGACGCATACCAAAAGGCAAATCGCCGAATAGTCTTATGTATTCTTGGTATTCATCCATCGTCTTTGTGTAGATTAATAAAGTATTCTGCGTCAACTAATGCTAACGGTTTACTTTTGTTTCTTTTTATTATAACTAGACTTTCCACGTTTGGGCTAGTATTACTTGAACACTGCTCATAAGCTTTCCACACGTTAACAGCTTCTTGATTTTTACACTCAATAGAATAAGGGAATATTTTTTTAGTTTGTACTCCCATAATGAGGTCTTCACCTGAGCTGCCCATGGGTCGTGATTCTATATCCTCTGGGTCCACGGACAAGAGTTCAATAAGTTTATTCCGTACCCACTGTTGTAAGCGACGACCTTTAGCTTTAGCTGAACTAGTTTTCAAAATGCTTAGAAGCTCTCAAGCAAACCGTGGCTAATAGTCCGCTGCCTATGGCAGTGGCTAGGGCTTCACCTATAACACCACCAAAGTGGCTAGGATGAATTAATAAGTCTCCTACAAAAGTTGCTACGCCTATAGAAACACCATGAAACCACAAAGCATCTTTGTAGCGTTTAAGCACAGTATACCCAATAAGCACCGCTCCTGCACCAGCAATAATTCCTGTTTGGTTAGCTTTAATCCAATGACTAAAAGTCAATGCACTTAAATTACCCTGTACCATCAAAGGAAAACAAACATAACAAGCTTGTTGCCATTTGATAAAAAAATCTTTTGCCATTTGTTTAATCATTTGTCTTAGTTAAAGATTAATAAAGCTACAGCACCACCGACAATGGCTATAAAGATTATGTAGTCTTTTAATTCGTACACCGTCTCGTAGGCTTCATTAATGTGGGGTGTGTTTTTGTCGTCTTTTTTATATTGACCTTTAGCAGTTCTTGCTCTTACTTTTTTCATTTACCTTGCCCTCTGTATTTTTTACGTCGCTGACTTTTATTGGTGCCTGCTCCGTGGCTTAAACGTGAGTTACCTATGGACGTCTTCTTTTTGACGTGCTCAATTTTTTCTTTTGTCCACTGCTTAGCCATTACGCATTAGTTTAAACTCTTTACGAGCTTTAGCCAAGTGTTCTCTATTTTGCATTATGAGCACAGGGACAAGGGTCGACGTTCCACCTTCACTGGGGTGCGACCAAAACCACTCTGCTTCAGGGTACTCGTCGGAGAGTTCGTGTGCCGTGGACTCTAGTACCTTGCGACATATCGAGGTATGAACTTTAAAAAGAATGGCAGGATACTTGTCAAGCTCTTCGTATAATTCTCTTACTAAAGGCTCTGAATAATGTAGTATCGGTATCTCTCCTGCGTCAAAGTATTTGAGACTAAAGGGGCAGACTTCGGTTATGGATTTTAGGTAGTCTCTCATATCTAAAAAAATTTTGCAAAAAATTTTAAGTAGGAGTCCCTATTCTATAGTAGTGTTGTCAAAAGTAAAGTTTATAGTAAATGACCGTCCGAATCATTGATCTGTGTGTAATCAGTTCCTTTATATGGCATAAGGGGGGTGGGGGGTGTGTCGCTCTGCGGCACTCTTGTCTTCAGTTGTGTCTCCCGAGCGTAGCGAGGGCACCCGATCCACGATCGGAGGTCTGTGTTTTCTGGTCTTCTCTTCGTCTGCTGTGCGTCGCGTAGCGACGCCTGTCCTGCGTGCGTCAGCACGCCAGATCGCGATCAGCGATCCCCTGTCCTGCGTCCGCTGTGCGGACGCTGTGGTGCGTGCGTCAGCACGCCACGTCCCATCATCCA
>Ga0209232_1002144_pt1 | contig 9980 bp, 8 predicted proteins | sample ETNvirenome_2_60_FD_184066 | JGI IMG/M metagenome (GOLD analysis project Ga0209232, IMG submission 184066) | Marine viral communities from the Pacific Ocean - ETNP_2_60 (SPAdes) (version 2) | ecosystem: Environmental > Aquatic > Marine > Oceanic | place: Pacific Ocean | collected 2013-06-22
TATAATGTAAAGATACATCAGTTGGACACAGTATATGGCACAGAATAAATTAGCAGAACTATTTTCATTTAAAGCGTATCTCAACCAAGATGGTAAAGTAGACATACGTATGGAATCTGTAAACCCAGAAGAATTGATCAGGGTTATGGAGCATGGTCTTCCACAATACGAAGGCACATTTAAACTGGCATCTCTTGTTCGTTATTTAAAAACAACAGGCGATGAGATGCTTAACAAATCATCAATATATACACATTGAGGTAATTATGGCTGAAGAAGAAGCTAAAGAAGTAAAACCCGGAATGACCTATGAAGATATAAAAACTATGATTATAGGTTCAGAAGAGAAAGTAACACTGTTAAATGTGTTTACCGGGCTTATGAACGAAAATGTACAGCTAAAAAGGGAACTTGACCAGTTAAAATTAGACAAACCCAAGCAGTAGCGTTCTTAAAAGACTAAGAGGGGTAAAGCTATTTCTCTGGTATAATCATACCAAAGACTGTAGTTTTACCCCTCTCAGCACGTTTATATAGAGACTTTTTTTAGTAAGTCATTATTTTTTTAGGTTTTCCACCACCCATCATTTTTTTCTTCGTGGCAGATGCTCCATATCGCATGCCCATCATGCCCATAGCATTTTTATTTTTTTTATCCTGCATCATACCAGCACCCATAGATGACATGCCACCCATTTGCATTTTTTTCTTTTTAGGCATGGCCGCATTGCCACCATACATCATTGGTTTTCTTGGGGGATTAGAATACATTTTCATTTAGTTTCTCCGTTATTTGTTATATTGCATTGAATAGTAAGATTTGTTGTACTGTTCTTGGTCTACCATAGGTGGTATTTCTTGTACGTTTTTTAATGTCAATTCTGTAAAAATAAATTCTTGCATACGAGGAAGTACTGACCCTATTCTTTGAACATCAAATCCTCTAGGATCTGTCATTATATCTGAAAAGACAGTTGCAACTTCCTTGTCCGATAAAATTAATTTCATCATATCAACACCGTTAGAAGATGCTATTCGTATTAGCATTTCGGCTGTAACATATGTAGGACTAACCATACCTCTTGCTAAATTAAACGCTCTACTAATTATTTCATTAGGACTAACAGGTCGCATGACACCACCCAAACCTGCGTTCCTAATTTGTCTATACGACTCGTTGCTTAATTCTCTTTGAAATCTTTTCATAATAATGTTAATTTTATCTACGTGTTCATCTCCAAGAAGTTCTCTTGCTATATCTTGTATGTTCTTTTTTTCAAACTCTTGTACCAAAGCTAGTGGATTTTTAAAAGTAAAAGAAGGAGTCAACTTACCAGATATGTCTTGAACAAATCTACCCTCTAACGCATACTCTCCTGTATCTAATACACCATTAATTAACATATTTATTGATGCCATATTAAAATCAGCTTCACTCATTATGATAGGAACTTTTGATCCTGCAACTTCTCCCCCTTGAGTAACTAAATCTCTATAAGCTCCAAACCTTTCAAGAGAGCTTTGTTCTATGTAATTTTTGTAAAACGGTGCAAACCCTTGACCTTCAAATCCTGCAGCTTTGTTAAGTTTATTTGTAACTTCTCTTTTCGCAACTCCTACTCTTGTATCGGCTGCAACTTTTCCTTGATCTTTAAATATGTCATATGCGTTTTGTAAATTTTTATATTCAGTCCTCACCTCTTTGTAATTTTTAGCTAACTTTGCTATATCAGTTTCTTTTGTTATAACTTCAGTCAAGTCAATAAGTTTCTCATTTACAACACTAACATTGCCATTTTCATCTAATTTTCTAACAGGAACAGTAAATACATCTTGCATTACTTCAATTTGTTTTATTAAATTTTCTTTAACTACTTTTAGACCCTCACCAGTTACCATATGTTTGGGTAGTTGTATACCATTTGGATTTGTTAAAAGATTTGCTTCCTCAAGTGCGTTTAACCTTAGCTCAGACCATCTTCGTATAATTGCTCCTTCAGCAATGTTTTTAAGAAGTTTAAATTTCATCATCCCTCTGTTTTCAGATCTGCCTTTTAAATTTGTTAAATCAAATCCATATGTTCCAAATGTAGTATCATCAAACTTATTGTCTATTTTATCTCCAAAAGCTCTTACAAGTTTTTCAAAACTCTTATCTAAATCTACTTTAGATACGCTGTTTGGATTTTCTGCAAACTTTATTAAATTATCAGTTAGGTCATTAAACCAATATTCAGGACTACCCTTATCAGCATATTTGTATTTTAATGTTACTTTAGCATCAGGATCTTTGCTTAATATTTTTAATTTTTGTGATCCCCCAATATTATTTTGTTCTAATCTTATTTGATTTCTGTTTATGGTACTCATTAATTCATCTTGATCCATAGGAAAAAATACTTCTTGTGAATATACTTTTCGTGCTTCTTTTAACTCGCTAAAAATTTCTTCGTTAGATTTTAAAATTCCTTCAAGCTCCTCACTAAAGTTTACCATTAAACTTCCTGCATCTGTACCTTGTTGTTTTCTGCCTATGTCCCTAAAGTACCTACGCATTTCTTCTATTTCATAAAAAGATGCTTCTATATCTGGTAGCTGTATTCCGGGGATACCTAACTTTTCTAACACGCTTTCATCTTTTAAAGCAAAATACAACTGGCTATCTGTTGGGTATGTTCCGTAGTTCTTATTATATAACTCTCGTAATTGTAATAATCCTTCTTCATTATCATCAAATGCTTTTCTTAAAGTGTTGCCTGATATATTATTCATTATGCTGGCTAGTTTTTTGCCATGAGTAGATCGTGCAAATGATCCAGTTTTTCCAAAATGAAATATTAATTTTTGATTAGTTAAGTCAGCGTAGTTAGTTAAGTATTCTTCAAACAATCCTGTAACATTAGTTTTTGTATTTTGTAATTTAGGATCAAGATTTCTATAAGCTTGTTTTCCTCTCAAGTGCATTTCATTGTACCTAAGATCAAACAACCTTTCAGCTAATACTGCCGAAAATCTTTGTCCTTGTAGTGACCCTTGAATTTGTTTTATGTCTTCACTAGCATTTAATAATGTAGAATATGCTTCACTAAATACTTCTTCAAACACATCCCTTCGTAAATTCATAAAATCTACAGTCTGTTTACCATCTGCCGTTAAAGGTATTTTTCCTGCTGCACGAATTGTTGTTAACCCTTCAATTACAGTTTCCAACATGTTTTGGTCAAAAGCTTGAGATGCCGCATCACTCGGATGTGCCAGAATATTTTTAAAATATGTTTTAATTGCAACATCATAAAGACCAGATTTTTCAGCAAATTCTTTTTCAAATGTATTAACACCAACTTCAATATCTTTTACAAACTTTTCAACTATTGCAAAATTGTCTTTATCTAATTTACCCTTTTCTCCTAAATCAAGTAATCTTTTACCCACAAGTTTACTTTGTGTAATTAAACTATTTGAAGCATCTATTATAGCATTTATACCATTTAAATCAAAGTTTTGTAAATCTTTTACATGAAGTCCAGAGCGAATCATACCATCATATGCCATTAATCCGGGTATTTGAGATGCACTTGCAAAGTTTTCTTTGAAGGCTGCACGTGCTTCTTCTTGTAGTTCTACAGGAAAAGCGTTTACAACTTTATCTTCTAATTCACTTGACTCTGTTAGATAGTCAACAAGCTTTCCTCTTTCTAAATCCCCCATGCTTGATGTTAAATCGGATAGATGCCGTAATGCCATCATTTGTTTTCTATCTAAAAACTTACCTGTTTCTTTAAAATAAGCTTGATTTAAATCTTCTAATCTACGATCAACAAATAATCCTTTTGCATTAGCTGTTCTAAGTTTTGGATCAATGGCTTTTAGTGCTTTAAATACACCACCTGCACTATCAATTAATTTTACTAACTCCATTCCCCCAGAACTAACAGATCTAACTAAAGCTTGATCTGCGTATTTTCCTACTACACCAATAGGGGCTGTTACTAATCTATGTGCTTTTAAAGCTGTGGTTAACGCTCCAGTAAGTTCGCCAAATTCAGGACCCATCCATTCTATCATGCCACCTAACTCATACCCTGCCGCTTGTCCTGCAGCAATAAGAATTTCATCTTGCACGTTGCCTAAAACAATTGGGGATCTTCTAGTTACTTTAAAAAATGTTTGACGATTTCTAGACATAACCAAATCGTCAATATCATTTTCTAATTTAATTATACGAGAATCGTTGTTTGATGCCCCCATAATTTTAAGTGCATTTATCTCATCAAACTTTACATCTATTCTATCTGTTAGGTCATCTATAACATCTATCTGTTTTAATTCATTTGCACCTGCTGCTGCAGATCCTCTTGCCTTAAAAGCATCCCCAACACGATAAGTAAAAGCATGGAGCTTTGACATTATTTCAGAACTAGCTCCATCCATAACTATTAATTTTTCTATTTGTCTGTCTGATAAGGCTTGAATTGCAACGTTGTCTATAACTTGACCTGAATACTTACCTCTTTGAACTGTGTATGTCCCATTTGTTCTAACTTCAGCAACTTTCTTAGCCATCTTAACATCTTTAGTCACTGTGTATTTAGCAAACCCCCCACCTATAACAACATTCTCTGCAGCAAACTTTAAAAGTTTTTCACTTGTAGGTAGTTGCTTAAACGCAAAGTCATTTAAATTTTCTGCTAACTCATCTCCAACAATATTAATTGGAGTGCCATCTTGTGTAGTGTACTTTTGGTTATAGAGTTCTAATCCTTTTTTAGATCCGTAATTGTCAGTTAATCTTTTCTTTAACTCAGTATGTAAATTTTCATTTAGTAAAGATGCTTTTGTTACACCAGATACTCCTAAACCATCCTCATACATATTCCTTAAAGTTGCTGCAAACTCTGCTCTGTTTTGACTTGTGTCTTGCATAAACTCGCCAAAATCTTTATCTGACCCCATAGCTTTTACTACGTCTGCTCCATAATCTAATAGTAGAGGTAGATAGTATGGAACAAGTCTTATCGCTTCATCAAGTCCTTTATCCATTTGAGTAAAAAAATCACCAACTTCAAATTGATCTACAAAGATTTGACGAACTAGCACATCTTCAATTCCAGCACTTTTAAGATACCCATCAACTGTTGTTGCATTTTCAACAACTTGTTCTGCCTTTGTTTCACGGCTATGCCCAGTAGCAAACTTTAATGTATCAGTTATTTTATCTCCAAACGTTGTTTGGTTCATAACACCATTGACAGCTTCTTTTGTAATGGGATCTTGATACAGAATCTTTACATCGTTTTGATTTTTTGCACCACTAAGAAGTTCTTTAATTGATGCTTCAAGACGTTGTGGTCCGTTAGGTAAATTTTTTACCTGATCGAGAGTGTATACTGTATCAGGGTTATCTTTAAAGACAAGACCATCAGGAAATGACAAATCTACACCCCCTATTTTACTAATGCTCCCATTAATAATATCATCATACGTTATTTCTCCAGTTGCAATTCTTGCACCTAAAGCTTTTTCTTCTTTGTCTAAACCTATGGTTAAACCGGGAACACCAGCTTCAGATTGTTTCATAAGTTCTTGAGCAGTTGTCATACTATAAAACTTCCTTATATTTAAGTTATTGGAAAGGGTTTTGAAGAACTTTGTTGAGCTATACGTTCTTCACCTAGCTTTTTTATCTTATATTTTTGTATAAGTCGAACAACATACTTTGCATCAAAATTTCTTTGTTGTTCAGCAGTTATGGGGGTATCTCCAGTTAACCCACTAAATGTTTGATAATAGCTTTGCAATTCTTTTGTTTCAAACAACACCTGATCAAGAGCAGCAAGAGCCGATGGAACACTTGTTATAGCTCCAAGTCCAATTCGTGCAAGCTGTGCTTCAACATCTTGGTTTGATAATCTTCCTGATGGATCTTCAGCACGTGCTAGTGCAAAAGCTAAACCTACTTTTAAAGCTCTTTGTTGTCCTTCTGCAGTTTGCATGTCAAGACCATCAAGTTGTTTTTGATAAAAACTAATTGCCGAGTCGTACTCCTCTGCATTTTCTCCTCTACTAAATCCTAACGCAGTTGCTAATTGTGATACCTGACCTTGATCACCAAAAAGATTTGCAACAACCCCACTTAAACTAAAAGTTGCACCAGTTCTACCAGTTTTTTCAATTATATTTCTAAGTTGATTTAACTGTGTTATAGCCTTATCACTAGCAAGTAAACCTTCTGCTATATCTGCCATTTTTAAACCAGATAAAGTAGATATATAATTTTCAATACTTTGGTTTGATGCACTTGTAAACTTATCTCCGAATTTATTTGACTTCATATGAAGAGCAACAGCCTTTTCAGCTACAAATGAATCAAAGTCAAGTCCTTTTGTTAAAGTTCCTGCATTGTTTTCTAAAACTTCTAATATAGCATCCATGTTATCAGGATCTAATTGAAGCCCTGATCCTTGTTGAGGATCTAAAGAACCTATACCTGTTTCAGTTAAGTGAATAGCTGTTTTCACATGTCTATACGCTCCCACAAAATCTCCTTTATTATACAAAGCTCTATCTGGTTTTAAGGTAGATAGTAATTGAGCAACGGACATGTCATTTACAGCAGCTATTTGTTTAATTTTGTTAACAGCTTCAGGGGCTTTTAATTCTGGGACTAAATCACTAAATGATAATTTAATTTGATCATTGTGTGGCATTACAATACCATTTGATGCTTTACTTTCACTAAGTTCTCCCGGCTCATATATAATTAAGCCGTTCATGTCTTCACTTAAACCTGTTGTAAAATCAGCACCTACTGAAGTTTCTCCTGCATAATTATCAAAATATTGTCCAAAAATATCTCTAACCATAGGGTTCTTAAAGTTTTGATATATTTCCATCATCAGTGGTGTTACCTCACCAAATCCCTGTCCTGACTCGCCACTATACTGTTTTCTAAACCCATATTTACTACCCACACCATGTTTATTCATAAAACTATCGGCATGGTTTTTAAATACATTATCACTACCATATAAATTAGCAAATTTTTCCACATTCTGTGGAGTAGATAAAAATCCATGTAAACCATCAATCATCCCAGAATGATAAGCCCACGATCCTATATCTTTGTCACCTTTGTATCCTGAAAATGTTATGCTGTTTGCCCCTTCACCAAGTGTTATTTGACCCTCTTCGGCTTGACCCATGAGTGTGGCTAAAGCAATTATATCTTCTGGTGATCCAGTAATACTTCCATCTTGTATTTTTTGAAAAAGAAGAGGAGCTACTAATTTCCCTCCCTTTCGACCTTCTTCGGTCTTGAGCCAATCTAATATTTTAAGACCTTTATCTTTTCCTGCTTTTGCTGTTGCTAATTCAAGTTCTTTTTCTTCTTGAACTATTTCATTCAGTCTTCCAAAAAATCCACCAGCTATTGCGTACCCTATACTCATTCCTCAACCCCTTCCTGCATTTGTGTTGAGCCACCTTCTCGTATTTGTTGATTTAACATTTCTTTCATATAAGAAAACATATTTGGATTGTTAGTTTTCATCAACTGAAAAAACTCTACGTCTGATGTTTCATCTTTTGTTAGCTCATCTTTTCTTTCAAATAACTTGTAAGGAATATTATCTTCTTCTGCCATAGAAGTCATATACAAAGCCAATTGTGGTTTTAATATCAACCCAACATCAGGGCTAAATTTACCCTCTTGAAATCCTTGTATCATATATCCTTCAACTAGTGTTTCAACCGACACCCCACCAATAAGTAGTTTGTACATTTCAGCTTTATTACTTGGTTGTTCTAAAAAATCAATAGCTTGATCTAATACAACTTCTGGGTCAACTTCTCTTGGTGGATTGCCCCAATTCCATTTTGTGTTATCAGCCGTTAAAGAACTTCCCGGTATAGCCCTAGCAAAAGGATCTTTTTTAGCTACATCTTGCAACGCTGTCGTTAAATCTCTCATCAAATTATCCTATATTTCTTTTAATGATTTGCTAGGAGTTGATGCTCCTGTGCGAATATTTGGGTTTGCTACAGGTATAGTAATACCTACTCCCCCTAGAAGTTTTCCTACATTTGGGTCTTGATAATTAGACTTCGCCAATAAAGTTCCTAGTTTAGTTGCTAAACGTTGATTTATTATAAACTGTCCAGAGTCTAATTGAACTCTTGGTGCTTGTCGTGATCTAGAAACAAACCCTGTAGGTGCTGAAAAATCTCCAATTAATTTTTCAAAATCATCACTAGCTGTGCTTTTTTGTATACTTTTAAGATACTTATCTGTTTTTGAACTGGCGTTTAACAGATCTAATTGTTTTTTTGCTGGTAGGTCATCCCCACGTGCTTTTTTAAAAAGGTCGGCTAGATTTGGTTTTACAGTGTCTACAAGGTAACTTGTTATACCTTTTTTTAACCCAAATAATTTTCCTATTTCATCAATCATTTTATTTCCTTAACTTACTACCCAATTTGCTATCCATTCACCTATCTTTAGTCCAACTAAATCTTTTTGTTTTTGACTATATAGTTTTTCAGTGTTTGCAAACTCCATCGCTAACAGTCCAACTTCATGATTTTTCTGTAAAGCGTTTTGTCCTTTTTGAAAATTAAATTGTGCATTGTCACGCATTTTTTGCCATAAAAAATTTAAAGCCGATTGACTTGCATTATACGTATTTTGTGCATTTAATCTGTTTGTTTCATTTTGTATAGCAGTGTTTGTTGTATTTAATTGTCTTCGCCATTGTGCATTTGATTGATCAACGGCAAATTTCATATTTGCATTAAACTTATCTCGTGCGTCTCGTGTTTGAACAGAAAATTGTTGCATTGCATTTTGTTGACTTGTGTTGTACTGCTTCATAGCAGACTCTCTATTTTTGTTAGCTGATTGAACTTGAGAATCTAATTCAGCAAAAAATTCTTCAACCTGTATTTCATTTTTAGCATTAAATTGTTCCCTAGCATTTTCTGCAGCTGTATCTGTAAACAAAGCTTGCATGTCAGCATTATGGTTCATAATAGCTTCTTTTTGCGTATTTTCAAGGTTTTTTAGATCCATTGTTAAAAAAGCTTGAGCGTTTGCAATAGCTCCTTTTGTTCTGTTATTTGCATTTAGTTGATCCATTTGCGAAACAACAACAGCGTTTTGCATTGCAACTTTTTGTCTATTGCTTAAATTTACAAGTTGTATTTGAGAAAATGCTTTTGCATCTTGAGCGGCAATAGATATACCTGACTCCATAATAGCTTGAGTCATAGCTGCAGCGGCCATTGAGGAAGATCCCATGCCACGTTGTTGCATTATAGAGGATATTTTTCTTACTGCAGGAGAAGCCCACGGTGGTAATGGTTTACCCTCTTCTATTGTTTTATATAATTCAGATAATTGATACTGAGTTGTTGCTCTAGGATCTAATTCTTCAGTAACAGCTTGTGCCATAGCAGCATCAGAAACTTGCCCTTGAATATCATTTAAATCAATGGCTTTTGTAAATTCTTTTTCTTGAATAGCTACATCTTTTACGTCACCAATTTTAGCTATGTCAGAAACTTGTCCAAGAGCAGGTGTAGGTACAGGGGGTGTGACTGATAACCCTGTAGTGTCGGCTGTAACTGTTTGTGGGATAGAAATATCTCCAAGTTGTCCAGCCGTTGATTTCAACACTTCATTTGGCTGTTCTTGTACTAGTTTTGGAGTGATTTCTGCATCTTGACCTGCTAACTCTTGAGCTTTTTTTTCTGGTTCAGTTACTTCTTCAGCCATTTTACTTTCCTATTAATATCTTATCTAATTTATCTTCTAGTCTTTGTAATGCATCCATTACTACATGCATATCTTCTTTAACATCATCACGTTTGGCATACTCCTCTCGTGTTTTATTGAGGAGTATATCCAAGCGTTTTACTTCATTAAACATACCACGAAACACCCATATAGCAGGTGCTATGACGAGTGTTAGTAGTCCATTCCA
>Ga0209232_1002145_pt1 | contig 9980 bp, 11 predicted proteins | sample ETNvirenome_2_60_FD_184066 | JGI IMG/M metagenome (GOLD analysis project Ga0209232, IMG submission 184066) | Marine viral communities from the Pacific Ocean - ETNP_2_60 (SPAdes) (version 2) | ecosystem: Environmental > Aquatic > Marine > Oceanic | place: Pacific Ocean | collected 2013-06-22
CATAAATACAGTCGGAGCTGCTTATTCGTTTTCTGAAAGTTGGAATCAAGGCGACGCCCCTGCTGCTATCGGTTCAGGAGTGGATGTTACCAGTGGAGTCGTTGCAGATATGCCGGCTTATGGCGAAACATTAACGATGTCGGGAGGGGTTGCAGGTACTTTGGCGGGCACTATTACGAGTGGCGGGGTTGTTACTTTGACCGCTGGAGGTGCTGGAACCTCGGCTGTAGGCCAAGTAATAACAGAATTAAGCGTTGACTAATGCACGTCCCTTTATTAGTTGCTTTTATTGGTGTTATTATTGTCGCCGGATTTAACTTCCTAATGTGGAAACATTACATGGACATTCATAAATAATGAAACGGATTTTCTTGTTGTTGTTTGTATTTAATGGCCCTTGTTTTGCCGGGGCTGTTATCCCAAATTTTCAACAAGGAGTTCTTCAAAATCACACGGAAACATCTTCTGTGGTCGTGGAAAATATAAAAAGTTTTGACTTCCGTAATGGTTATCAACTGACTACGGGCGGCATGAATATTTCGCCTTCAACGAACAATGTTGCACCGACTGGACACACAACAAACACCCAAACAGTTCAGGGCGTCAATACAACAGTTACAACGCCAAGTTATACAACAAGGCCCACATATAACATCGTCGATGAGGGCGCGAGCTGGAATTATTTCGAAACGCTAGAAACTGGCGGGCTTTCTAATTTTACAGAAATAAATAGGACCACTACCATCGAAAGTATTAGCGACTCAACATCAACATTCAGCCAGTGATTAGGGGTCTAAAATATACTTTAGCGATTGCTTTTGTATTATCAAATATTTCCAACAAGGCTTACAGCAACACGGTTAACACGACATCGAACTCTTCTGGAAGTGTAACCAATCAAAGTATTCAGGTGGTTCCCTCTAGACAGTTTTCAAGTTCTGTTGGCCCTTCTATTCAGTGTCAAGGAAGCACCCTAAATATTAATCCATTTGTGCAAACTACAAATTCTTATGGTGAACCTTTTGAACCAACCTATAACGAACCCGTCTACGATCTACAAACAAATGATGACGGCGCGTTAATCAATCCCGGCTCTATTCTTTACTACAAGCCCGTTAGAACAGGTCAAAAACAAAACAACATGTCAATCTCATCAGGAATAGCTATGACCTTTGCAATTCCATTAGATCGGGAACAAATAAGGCTTTGCAAATCTGCAATGAAAAAACAAGTTCAATTATATGAACATTCACTCGAATCGAAAAAATTAAATTATCACGCGTCAAGAATTAACACCTGCGCCAAGTGGAAAAAAGAAGGCGTTTTATTAACTGAAAATTCTCCTTTGTTTGGTCTTTGCCAAGACGTTAGCCTTGTTAATCCTCCGAACACTTTGCCCGATCACGCGCACGAAATAGAAAGCGTCACCATCCCTTTTTTATCTTTCGGTGAGCGCGGTTCAAGTCTCTTTGAATCATCAACTTCTGAAAACGGCTTAACTTTTCAGGAGACTTTTTCAATACCTTCGCCTTCAAAGTAGTAATCAATTTTTTTACGGTAGGCTTTACAACTTTTAAGATCAGGTCGGCAATAGGCTTTGCTAAGACCGAACTAATAACAGCCGTCGAAGCAATCACGCCCGTTGTTGAAACTGTCGAAAGTTGAGGGAGGTACTTTTCAACTGCTGAAATATCAGAATATAAAACAACACAATTCCCTTCCCTTAATTCAAACCCTGAAACTTTTTCTTTTCCGCTTGCCGCAATATCTCCGATTCGCAGATTGTTCTTTGTTGGATCAGGGCAAGGTGTTTCTTCTTCTGAAGGAATATCAACAGGCGGAACATCTGCCGTTGGTGTAGTTGCTGTATTTGTTGGCGGTGGCTGAACATTTGGTTTCTGTGTTTCTATTATCTGAATCTTTTTGGGGTTGTATTGAATCGGCTCGAACCAAGGTAAGCCCGGACACAAAATACTATTTCCTGAAGGGTCGTCTGTGAAAATCTTTTTGCTAGTCGTATAATCCCGCCGGACTTCTGCACAAGGCGAATAAATATAAGGAAGAGGGACTCTTGGCGAGCCTATTATTTTAGGCGGCGTGACATCTGGAACCGTCCAAATAGTTATGGACGGGACTTCAATTTCTTTTATCTCACTCAATTAAAATTTAGGGATTGAAAAACCTGCACTTGGCGCGGCTTTAGGAACTGCCCCACCTGTCACGCTAGGAACAGAAGGAATATTCATCCCTTTCATTACATCATCTATTACCTTTTGTTTTACTTCCTCGATGTTCTTAGGGTTTTTTAACCACATAACCGAAAAAATAGTTGCACCCAAAAGGCTGCCAGAAATAACAAAAGAAACAGCGCCAAGAATTCCAAGGATATTTTTCATGATTTTAGTTTTAATGCTGCTATGAAGTCATAATAAACATAACAGCTAATTAATTTTGCTACCCGACGAATCTATTTGGACCTATACCTTAAGGATTATTACCCCTGCTTTAACCGTGGCCGTCGTGATGTCGTTCTTAGGCTTTATGCCCTTAATGCTAATAACAAAAACTATACAGGTTCAACAATCGCAGAATTTAAAGCCTCAGATTGATCTAGCTAGACAAGTTCATTAAGACCAAGGGACACCAACTTTTTCAGCCGGAGTATTAATTAAATCAATTTGAGCTTTTAGACCGTTTTCAATTGCTGTAACTTGTGTCGCTCCAACTGCGGTTTTAACCCATTCAAGGCATTTAGCAGCGGTCAATGAATCATACGCGACAAAATCACTTGGCAGGGAAGAAGGCTCAGTAAATTCAACTTGTCCAGTGGCTCTTGCTTTTTCTGTACTTCCGTCCATTCCTTTTACTCTGTACACAATGGTTTTCACGAATCCATTTGAAACGTTCGCCACCATGTTCTTTTCGTTAATTTCCCATGTATAGGAGTAAGCCATTTTAAAACCCTTTTGTGAATAGTTTAATACTTTTAAGTAGCAGGGGCACCAATAAGTTTTTCAAGCACTTTTAAAGCACCTTGATCTTCCAAAATTGGTTGTGTTAAAGCCTGCCCCTCTTCTTGTAGTTGTTTAATTTTAGCCTGTATTTCTTGAACTTTGGCAATATTAGAATCAAGTCTAGCTTTAACTTCTATTCGTTCTTCTTCGGGTGTTGGCATTTGTTTTTAATATGTTTACGTAATGTAGAGTTAACTCTGATACTTGGCAAGGTGTTATTAGTTCGCTTCTAAAACAGCTACTTTTTCTTCTAAACTTTCTATTTTTGTAATTGCTTCTTGTAATGCAGCAGTTAATAAAGGAGACATACGCCCGTAATCCATACCTTGCATTTCTTCACCGTCTTTTTCTCCAGTAACGGATTCTGGAACGGCTGTTACCTCATGTGCAAAGAAACCATCTAGGGTAGTATTTGGATCAGTTTTAAAATTAAATCTATAAGGCTTAAGTGTTTTTAATCTTGTGATTCCATCAGATATAGCTACTTCATTTTCTTTTAATCGGTAATCAGATGAAGTGTTATAAGTTGTTGAACTTGCACCAACTGTAATATTCCCGACTGTTGAACTTGTATTAGCTCTAAACCTTATTGACTCACCAGTGCCAGTATGAGCATAAGTAGCCATAATGCCACCCTCTTCATGGTAAGCAGTGCCAAAACACCGTGTACCGCTCGAATTTGTCTGAAAACGGAGGGTGTTGTCATAATAGGCGTCTATGGCTCCGTTTTCTGTACACTTGAACATGGTTTCGTTGGTAGTGGTATCGATTACTTGCAGTAAATTAGTAGAAATCCATAGTCTTCCACCTCCAACATCTTTGATCCATGAGTCCCCCCCATCGTGAAACAGTTCGAGGTCTAAGCCTGCACCCAGTAAAATTTTAGAACTATCACTAGGAAGTCTTACTGTTCCATCGACTTGCAAGCCGTCTGATCTAAGCTCTACCTTCTTAATGTTGTCATAATATGCTTCTACGGCCCCGTTCGCTGTACATAATAAATATTTTTCAGCACTAGAAGATTGAAGATTCAATAAATCACTTCTCACCTCAAGTTTAGTTCCGGCACATCTAATGTTACTTCCTGCTCCTGCATCGTGCCATATTTGCAGGTCAGATCCATTACCAAATACAGCTTTAGTGTCATCCGCAAACTCAAGGGCACCGTCTGACTTGTCCCAGACCGCATTCTTTGAACTAGCACCAGTAAAAGTTACATCTTCATTGAAATTACTTGCTGCATCAACATCAATACCACCAGCCAACGTGAATAACGAAATCCAGGCGTTATTAGCGCTATTTCTTATTTTTAAAATATTTGTATTTGTATCAGCCCAGAATTGGTATGCCACCTTGCCTGAACTCGGTTCAGTACTTCCTGAATGATTTGACCATAAGGCGGCATATTGATTATTTATGTCGCTACGGACGGCACTTCCAGTTCCATTACTTACAACTCCATCAGCTTGAGGACTCATTTTCTAACTCATACGTATCAATAGCGTTATTCTATACTGATTTACCGTAACCTACCGCCGACCACGTGAAATTTCTATCAACTGCGGAGCCATTTGACGCCTTAAAAGTGACAACAAAAGAACTACCTGTTACCGTTCCCATCTCGATATAATCACCACTGGCAAGATTATTAGCATTAATGCCAATCGAAGGTAAGTAAGCGTTCGTTCCTCCTAAACTACCTGTTCCCGTAAAGAAGTTTTTAGCGAAATTAACTGTCTTACTACCTGCCCCTGATGCAACTGCGCCGGTGCTTTGTTCTTGTCTTCTTTGAAGTGTGGCCGTATAGCCCAATTCATCAACAAGAATATTTTCATCTGTATTAGTACTTGTCAAAATCGTTTTAAAATCAAAGCCTCGGCCTGTAAAGGTTCCATTAATAAACTCTTTCCAACCTGACCAACTAGCACCGCCTGACGCTGGATCATCATCAGTTGACCTTAAATATAATCTTGCATCTACATTTAATATTGCTGCCCCGTCCCAATCGTTGATTGCGTCAACATCTGCCACCGCGTCGAAATCATCAGCAGGTAAATAAGCCCTAGTGACGAAATGACGTTTTAAATCAAGTGGGAATTTAGCGCCTAAATCTAATTTGTCGGCAAAAGTATATGTTCCCTCAGAATCAACGCCCGTTGAAATATCAAAATCAACCATTGCATCGACATCAGCAACCGTATCAAATAAAGATGTGCCTTGAAGCGTTAAAGCGTCTAAATCTTCCTCGTAGTAGGTATCAGAATTAGTACCTTGAAATGGTGGCGTGTCTCCATCTTCTCGCCTTGTTTGAACAATTAAGGCACCTATTGGATCAGGAAGATCAATAACAATTGAAGTAGCACTAGATATTCTTCCGCCTGAGTCTTCAAAGGCTAAAAATATTTCACCTTCCACCATTGGAATTGTTGCCTCTGTTTGGCTTCCAGCTTTTGCAGCAATAAGGCTTACAGCGTTTGAGAATGTTGCTGTTCCATCAGTTTTGTTGGAATGCCTAAACACACATTTACCGCCTAGCTTTACATCTAAATCCGTTGATTGATCCCATGAAAGTCTTCCTGTATTTGCATTTATTGCTTCAAAGAAAAGATTAGTTGGTGCGCTCGGTACTGCTGTTTTTCCTACGGCTGTAAAAGTTAATTCACTTGGAAGATTAGAAGATTCACCAATGCCATTAATAGAAAATACTCTTACTTCATAGTCTCCCGCCGTTGCATCAAGAATTTCAAAATCAGGTCTTGAGAAGGCATCAGAAGAAACAAAATTATCGTTTCCTTTTCTCCATTGCACTCGATAACTACTAGCTCTTTTTACTGATTGCCAGCTAACAATAATTTTTACTTTTGCTTGATTATTTTCTTCATAAAATTGTTCTGTATAAGATAAAGAACCAGGAGTATCAGGGGGAATATTTAGAATACTTGTGTTTCTTGTTGGTAGTGTTGAACCATCTTCTACATATGCATATTTTCCAGAGTTATAAGGTAAGGCCGTCACAGTGTAGCTAACACCTTCTTCTTCTGTAATTGATAAAACGCGCCATTGAGTTGTCTGAACCGTATCGTTTTGCAAGATCCAAATTGAATTACTATTTGGCGCTGAACTAAAAGCAGAACCAACGGTAATTGCTGCGCCTACGATTCCGCTAACTGTTTTTGTTTCTACGGAACCATCAGAAAGAACAACAGAAAGCGTTGGGTTGTTTGTTGTTGGTAAATCTGTTTGGTCAGTGTTATCAACGGTTATAACTGTTGTAGTTGCTGATTTGATCAACCCACCGCGCCGAACTCCAGCCCTGACAGGATCACTGATTTCTATAACTGCGCCCGGACGTATTAAGACACCCGCTGATATTCCAATTGAAAAAGTGACGATTTCTGATTCATGTTGTTCGGTATAAAGAATCCAACGACCTAAGCGCGCCGCCTGACCTCTTGATGTACAAAAAAGGCTTCTTACCTGTTTAACAATTGACCCATATTTTGTTTGTGCCGTACTATCAACAACTTCCTCATAATCTATTTCTTGCGTTTCCATGTCGAAATAGCCGCAATTAACCACGGTATGACGACTCTTTATTGATGAGCCTGAATAGGTAAAGCCACCTTCTCCCACGTTAGCGAGGGTGAATAAATAACTTGCATCTTTTGGTGAATCCTGGGAGATAGTGAGTGCCCCTTCACTCCAGAAAGGCATACAACGCATGACGGAACAAAGATCATTTATTAATCGGTATGCGTCGACTTGCTGCTGGACAACTCCATTAACAGCGAACCTTGGCTCAGAGCCTCCTTTACCATCATCTACACTTGCCCCGCAATATTGCGAAACAGCATAAAAATCATATTTAGAAAGTTGACTAGCTGAGATATAGGCACCACAGCCAAACCTACTGTTTGTCAAAATTTCAAAAAGTATGAAAGCCGGATCCGTGGTCCATTCGGGGTCTGTTTTAAATGATCCGTTCCAACTTCCCGAATAACTAATAGCTCCCGTCGTTGAATCAACTGTCCCGTTAGACGGTATAGGGATCTTTAAGCCCCTAACGCGGTATGAACGAGCTGGCGTTTGTGGGAATTGCTCGGCGTCAAACCGCAAAGCAACATGAGCCGTATTTGCATACGCTCTTCGGTCAAATAAAATTTCTGTATAAGATGACCAATTAAATTCATTAAAAGTTTTAGGGTCGCTGCTATCCGCTTGGTTACGTTTTACTGTGACCGTTAAAGGATGAACAAGAGAACCACCGTTAAAACTTATTAAATAGTCTTTGAAATATGCCGTTGAACTTCTACCATTAATTTTATCATCATTAATTGGAGTTGTTACTGTTCCATCGTTATCTGTAATTTGAATTGTGACGTAAGTCTCCATACCTGAAGTACTCCCATCATTATTAAATTTTTGCAATATTGGAACGCCAATTGTTACCCTAACAGCGTCAATTCCACTTGTTAATGTTCTTGAAACAGGTGAAGAATTAGTAACTTCAACAGCAACACCAAATTCAGTTTCAATATTATTTATTCCGCCTATAAATGTTTGATTAGATGTACCAAAACGCGGCGTAAATTCAACATCTTTAAAGTTATAATCTGTATCCTGCAAACTTGTTACATTTGCAGATTGTTTAAGGATTTGAGTTTTATTTAAGTAAATATCTTTTAACGCTGCATTATTATAATTTGTTGTTCCTTTTGTATAAGCCGCCGCACTTGGAAAGCCTTCAATTTCTCCCTCTCCTAATACTTCAACAAAGGTTGCAAATTGCTTACTACCAAGAACATCTTTTGGCAGCGTTGGATCACTAATCTTTGTCGATTGGTTTAAATTTTTGATAGTCATTATGCGGTCCCTTTAACTTGTGCGGTATCAATACCAGCGCTAACGATAACGGAACCAGTAAAGATTTCACCGAAAATTAAACTGACGGGAACACCAGAGCGACTAACATTCTGTACACCACTAAATGAATAATTACTTTGCGGATCTAATGCAGCTATACCAGCAGGATCATTAACGCCGCCAATACCACCACCACCAATAACAGGGATCGTTGGCGTTGGTGTCAGCATTTGAGAAACGCCACCTAAAGCAAGATTTACCCCTACAACTGTTGCAATACTTCCGACAGCAATAGACCCCGAACCTAAACCAAGAGTTCCAATTGCCGCGCCACCAAATCCACCTGTAACGGCTGACAATCCAACTAAAGCCGCACCAGTAACCACCTTTCCTACAGGAGTACTTGCGGCACGTGCAACAGTTCTCCCAACACTTTTAACAGTTGAAACAACACCTCTTCCAACCGCTCCAACAGCTTTTGCAAAACTTTTAGCAGCACCTTTAGCACCAATAGCAACAGGAACAATCCTTATTTCTTCTGTTTGACCAATCGGATCATTTAATTCCTCCTCGCCGATGTTGTAATTACCAACAAAAATTTTATAGTGTTGATCCTGCATATGTTTTTCAACACTAGGCCAGTTAGCAACTAAAAAACGCCCGACTTCCGCAACATTAGAAATATCAGCTAGGAAAGTACCTGTTTCCCAATCAAGAAACTTTTTTAAAGTTCCATACACTTTGATTTTACGCAGCATGGCGATACCTCCGAACAGTTGCATCAATCAAAAACTGATTGTATAAATCGCGAGAACTTAAACGCCCCGCCATGTGATGAATCACCATTTGTTCACCTATATAAATGGCAACATGGTCAGGATCAGGACCGATGAATTTCATTAACAATAAATCACCCGGTAGCATTTCTTTATTATCGTCTATTTCTACGAAATTACTTTGCGGTATTAATTTTTCAAATATGCCATTGGTTAATATTTCTTCTGATCTTTTTGGTCGTTCCCAATCTTTAACGCTTAAACCTTTTCCAGCAAAATAGTCAATAACCAGTTTCCAACAGTCACTCGCTCCCCAGGTCCATTGACGACCAATTAATGGCGCGATATATCCTGTTGGTTTGAAATCATGCCATTGCTCAGTATGTGGATTAACAATATAAAATGGTAAACCTAAATGCTCACAACTAGATAAATCAACTTGGCTAGGTTGCGGCGATGAAAATGGATGTGAATGAAATACACCGACCAATTCCCCGGCGTCTTCTGCCTTCATCCAGTCATCGGGTGACAAACAAAAACCATCAGCAGGATCATCTGCAATATTTTCACAAGGCCAATATTTTTCCCTACCTTTAACAATGCAAATAAGACCACATACTTCTTCTGTGTTTGTTTCTTTTGCGTGAATTAATGCTGATTCTTTCCAGTTCATAATTAAATAAAAGTACCAACACCAGGGAAATCTGTCCGGGTTATTTGACGTAAAGGAACACGAACATTAACCAAGTCAAAAGCAGCGCAACACTCCCATTCAACGATGTCTCTGTTCTCTGTCACTTTGCGATCAAGAAAATAAATCTCTTCAGGGAAGGCCGCGCTTGGGTCGGGTGTCCCGTATGGGTTCGTACCCCCTGAAAAGTTAGCTGCGTCAATGTATCTGGCGAGTGTCCGGATGCGACAGAGACGCGCCCCGTTTAGGTCGTTCCCCGCCGTTGTAGCGTTAACGGTTGCGATATAACTTGTAATTTGTCCGAAAATATTTGAAATCCTAATTGTTGGTCTTGGAAGAGTCCCTCTCCCAGCATATTCAAAACCATCGCATTCCACGGGGAAACGTTGATAAGAATTACCAGCCCAAACGACTTCACCATTGGCATTCATGCTTGCCCCATTATGAAATCTATAAACAGTAGAAGCACCGTGAAGAGTACTATCAAGCGTCAAAGTAAATAGTTCAATAATGGAACTAGGGTTGATTCCTTGTAGCTCACTTACAGGGATTGCCATTTATGCTTCGAACACCTCCTCAAATGTTGCATTAATTGTTGTTCTGCCATGTATCGACATATCGGTTGACCATGCACGA
>Ga0209232_1002146_pt1 | contig 9979 bp, 6 predicted proteins | sample ETNvirenome_2_60_FD_184066 | JGI IMG/M metagenome (GOLD analysis project Ga0209232, IMG submission 184066) | Marine viral communities from the Pacific Ocean - ETNP_2_60 (SPAdes) (version 2) | ecosystem: Environmental > Aquatic > Marine > Oceanic | place: Pacific Ocean | collected 2013-06-22
GTGGTTTAGGACGGAAAGTGAATTCCAAAAGACCCGGTCCAGTGAGGAACTAGCCGGGGAGTTTCAATTCAAGACCGGAAATTGTAGAGACTTCCCGCGCCGGGTGCAATTTTTCCTTGCATAAAAAGCTCGAAAAAGGCAATGGCGGCGCGTCTCCGCTGTGGAGTCGATTCAACTTGGGGCACACTACTATTACTAATGAAGTTATTTAAAACCTACTGTTATTAATAGTGGGGATACTATTTGTGGATAAGTGGTTTTAGCACAATTTTATCAACAGCTTAAAATAATAAAAAATCTGTGTATAAGCATCGAATAACGAGCGAATAAACTGTGAGTTTGATGTGGTCAACCGAAGACAAAACAGCCCAAAATAGAGTTGTACCCATGGCATCACTGGGTTTCCTGAACCCTTACCTAAAGTTGTCCACAGGTGAAAAAGAGCCGTTAGTGCGTGTGGATAACCACTTCGTTGGGCGCTACAATGGTCGGCCGTTTTCAACCGATGGTGAGATGAGTGTCACTCGCGCTTTGGCAACAGTGCCTGGACTACCTGCAGGACGAACTGAATTCACAGCAGTTCAATACCTGGATACGTCCGCTGCAGGCAGAAGAAGGAGAGTCCAATGAGCTACGCTTGTTGGCGCCGAATCGTTTTGTGCGCGACTGGGTGAGTGATAAGTACGCCAAGCGTATTAGTGAGCTAATGCGCGAGCTTGCCCCTTCTAAGCCTCCCAAAGTGAGCCTGACCGTGGGCAGCCGACGAGCTGCAGCCCCTGCGCCACAGCCTAGAGAGCTTGGCAATCCGGTCTCGGCAGCTCCCGCTCAACCGGCTTCACCTGCTGTCCATACGCCCCCCCGGGGCGATATTGGCGATGAGCGTGAAATCGACCAGCTACGTGAAGAGAGTAGCCCTAGCCGTCGTGGTAACGAGCGCCAGGTGCAGGTAGAAGGCAGCTTGAAGCACAGCAGTGGCCTAAACCCTAATTTTACCTTCGACACCTTTGTGGAAGGTAAGTCTAACCAGCTGGCGCGTGCGGCTTCTCGTCAGGTCTCCGAAAATCCTGGTGGCGCTTATAACCCGCTGTTTTTATACGGTGGTGTTGGCTTAGGTAAAACGCACCTAATGCATGCAGTGGGTAATGCGCTGGCGGGCCGACGTGAAAATGCCCGCGTGGTCTACCTGCATTCCGAACGCTTTGTGGCCGACATGGTAAAAGCGCTGCAGCTTAATGCGATTAACGACTTTAAGCGTTTCTACCGCAGCGTTGATGCCCTGCTGATTGACGATATTCAGTTTTTTGCCGGTAAAGAGCGCTCTCAAGAAGAGTTCTTTCATACGTTTAATGCGCTGTTGGAAGGCGGTCAGCAGATGATTTTGACCTCTGACCGCTATCCCAAAGAGATCAGTGGCGTTGAAGAGCGGCTGAAGTCGCGCTTTGGGTGGGGGCTGACCGTCGCCATTGAGCCGCCGGAGCTTGAGACACGAGTGGCGATTTTGATGAAAAAAGCCGATCAAGCAAAAGTGGATTTGCCCCACGATGCGGCTTTCTTTATCGCTCAGAAGATTCGCTCTAACGTGCGTGAGCTTGAAGGCGCGTTGAAAAAGGTCATTGCCGACTCCCACTTTATGGGTAAAACCATTACTCAAGACTTTATCCGCGAGTCGCTGAAAGACCTACTGGCGCTGCAGGATAAGCAGGTGGGGGTGGATAATATTCAGCGCACGGTGGCTGAATATTACAAAATCAAGGTGGCGGATCTGCTCTCTAAGCGGCGCTCCCGTTCGGTAGCGCGCCCGCGACAGGTCGCTATGGCGCTGGCGAAAGAACTAACCAACCATAGCCTGCCTGAGATTGGCGATGCATTTGGGGGCCGCGACCACACCACCGTGCTGCACGCCTGCCGAAAAGTAAAAGCACTGCAGGAAGAGAATGCGGATATCCGTGAGGATTACAAAAACCTTCTTCGTCTGCTAACCAGTTAACCTTTTTTGTTTACGCCTGCCATGGGCAGGCCTTTCAGGATAGAAAACCGGAGTTTCGATGAAATTTACCATTTCCCGAGAGGCGCTGCTTCGCCCGCTGACTCTGGTGGCGGGCGTAGTAGAACGGCGCCAAACGCTGCCTGTGCTCTCTAACGTACTGATTCAAGTTGAAGGCGATCAGGTCGCTCTGACCGGTACGGATCTAGAAGTTGAGCTAGTAGGCCGCACGGTCGCCAGCCAAGTTGACCAAGCGGGCGCTGCTACGGTGCCGGCTAGAAAGCTGATGGATATTTGTAAATCGCTGCCCGATCAGTCCGACATTCAGTTAGCGGTCGAAGAGGGGCGCGCGATATTACGTAGTGGTCGTTCGCGCTTTACACTTTCTACACTTCCTGTAGCAGAATTTCCTAATATTGAAGATGCCGATGGCAGTCAGGAACTCAGCGTTCCGCGTGGCACGCTTAAGCATTTGATTGAGTCCACCTCCTTTGCCATGGCGCAGCAGGATGTGCGTTATTACCTAAACGGTATGCTGCTGGAAATTCAGAGCAATTTGCTGCGTACGGTCGCGACCGATGGACACCGTTTGGCGATGTGCTCGCGTCCCATTGACGTGGCAGTAAGCCAGTCTCAAAAGCTGATTGTGCCCCGTAAAGGTATCCTAGAGCTCTCTCGCCTGTTGGATGACAGCGATGAACCTGTCAGCCTTACCTTGGGATCAACGCATGTTCGTGCGCATACAGGTGACTTCACGTTTACCTCTAAGCTTATTGACGGCAAATTCCCCGATTATGAGCGCGTAGTGCCGCGCAATGGCGATAAGGTGCTGATTGCCGAGCGTGCCGAGCTTCGTCAAGTGCTGTCACGTACCGCCATTCTCTCCAACGAAAAGTACCGTGGTGTTCGGCTGTATCTTGAGGAAAATAACCTCAAAGTAATGGCCAACAACCCTGAGCAGGAAGAAGCGGAAGAGAACATTGCCGTGGAGTACAGCGGTAGCGCCATGGAAGTGGGCTTTAACGTTGGCTATCTGGTGGATGTGCTCTCTGTGCTTGATGAAGAGCGCGTACAAATTACCCTAGCCGACCCGAACAGCAGTGCCCTGCTGGAAGAGCCTGGCGGTGGTGATGCGCTGTATGTTGTTATGCCGATGCGCTTATAACCGCATTGGGACTGAATGAAAACGGCGCTTCTACATTGTCAGAAGCGCCGTTTTCGCATTTGGCAACGGATAGCGCGTTTCATGGTCTTACTAGGTGGCATTAGCGGATGAGCGTGACACAACTCACTTTTCACGGACTGCGTAACTTGGCTCCGGTTACGATTCATCCGTCACCACGTATCAATGTTATCTATGGCGTGAACGGTAGCGGTAAGACCAGTCTTCTGGAAGGTATTCATATTCTGGGCATGGGACGCTCTTTTCGTACTCGTCAGCTGAAGAATGCCATTCAATCAGAGGCGCCGTATATGACGCTGTACGGCCGCTTGGCAGGAGATCCTGAGGTGACGCTGGGGGTAAGGCGAATGCGGGCTCAGCGTGAGCTGGAGCTGCGTTTGCGTGGCGAAAAGGGTGTCCGATTGGCTGAGCTGGTAGAAGCTATGCCGCTCCAGCTTATTAATCCTGATGCTTTTCGTTTGCTGGAAGGGTCACCCGCTGGTCGCCGTGAGTTCTTAGACTGGGGAGTGTTTCACGTGAAACATCACTTCCTAGACGCGTGGCAGCGGACTCGCCGGGCGGTGAAACATCGGAATGCACTTCTTAGGCGTGGTAGAATAGCGGCCAGTGAAATAGCGGTGTGGGAGCAGGAGCTCGCCCATTGGGGAGAGCAGATGGATAGGCTACGCCAAGCATGGTTTAGTGAGTTCTTGCCCGTATTTGATGAAACACTGAAAAAATTGCTGCCGCTGCCCGGGTTAACACTCCGCTATGCCAGAGGCTGGGATAAACAACGCTCGCTGGCAGATGTACTGCACGATAGCCGAGAAACCGACCAGCAGATGGGGTTTACGCAGCAGGGCCCACAGCGCGCCGATTTGCGTATTCGGTTGAACAAGCAGCCCGCAATTGAGGTGCTTTCCAGAGGCCAGCAGAAGCTGGTAGTGAGTGCATTAAAGCTCGCCCAAGGAAGGCTTCTGGAAAGTACCGCACAGCGGCACTGCATTTATTTGATAGATGATTTACCGGCAGAGCTGGACGAGCATCACCGCCGCCAGTTCTGCGCTTTGCTTGAAGAGATGCAGTGCCAAGCATTTATTACCAGCGTCGAGCCCACCGCGCTAAGCGATGTCTGGCAGCCCACTACTGCCGTTGAGATGTTTCACGTGAAACACTCCGAGCAAGGGTTTAGCCAGTGCCAGCCAGATGGGTAGACGACACGGAACGAGACAGACTTCACGACGGAGTGGTCAATGAGCGAGCAGGCTTACGATTCATCAAGCATCAAGGTGCTCAAAGGGCTAGACGCAGTACGTAAGCGTCCAGGCATGTACATCGGTGATACCGACGACGGCACCGGGCTGCACCACATGGTTTTCGAGTTGGTGGATAACTCCATCGATGAAGCCTTGGCAGGCCACTGTAGCGAAATTCGAGTGGTCATCCACGCGGATGAATCGGTAACCGTGAGCGATAATGGCCGGGGTATTCCGACCGAGCTACACGAGGGCGAGGGCGTCTCTGCGGCGGAAGTCATCATGACGGTGCTCCACGCGGGCGGTAAGTTCGACGATAACTCTTATAAAGTATCGGGCGGCTTGCACGGCGTGGGTGTGTCGGTGGTGAACGCGCTCTCAGAAGAGCTGCGCCTGACGATTTGGCGCCAAGGGGAGGTGTTTGAGCAAATTTATCATCACGGCGTGCCGCAAGCGCCGCTAAGCGTCGTAGGAAAAACGGAAAAAAGCGGTACCCGCGTGCATTTTCGCCCGTCTCCGGCGACGTTTGCCAACATCGAATTCCACTACGATATTCTGGCGAAACGCCTGCGTGAGCTCTCCTTCCTCAACTCGGGTGTAGCCATTCGCCTGATGGATGAGCGTAGCGGCAAAGAGGAGCTGTTCCATTACGAAGGTGGTTTGAAAGCCTTCGTTGACCACTTGAACAAAAACAAAACCGTTCTGAACCCGGTATTTCACTTCAACGCTGGGCGTGATGATGGTGTGGAAGTCGAAGTGGCAATGCAGTGGAGCGATGCCTTCACAGAGAATATCTTCTGTTACACCAACAACATTCCTCAGCGGGATGGCGGTACCCACTTGGCAGGGTTCCGCGCTGCGCTAACGCGTACGCTAAACCACTATATCGAAGCGGAAGGTCTGCTGAAAAAAGCCAAAGTGAACACGTCGGGCGACGACGCCCGTGAAGGCCTGACGGCGATCATCTCCGTCAAAGTGCCCGATCCGAAGTTTTCATCGCAAACCAAGGACAAGCTCGTCTCGTCCGAGGTGAAGACGGCGGTGGAGCAGGAGATGGGTCGCTTGTTTGCCGACTACCTGATCGAAAAACCCAACGAAGCCAAAGCCATCGTCAACAAGATGCTGGACGCGGCCCGTGCCCGTGAGGCGGCGCGAAAAGCTAGAGACATGACTCGCCGCAAAGGCGCTCTGGATGTCGCGGGTTTGCCGGGCAAGCTAGCCGATTGCCAGGAGAAAGACCCAAGCCAGTCAGAGCTTTACCTGGTGGAGGGTGACTCGGCGGGGGGGAGTGCCAAGCAGGGGCGTGATCGTCGTACCCAGGCCATTCTGCCGTTGAAAGGTAAAATCCTGAACGTCGAAAAAGCGCGCTTCGATAAAATGCTTTCCTCCGCTGAAGTGGGCACGCTAATCACGGCGCTGGGCTGCGGCATTGGTCGGGAAGAGTTTAATCCCGATAAGCTGCGCTACCACTCGGTCATTATCATGACTGACGCCGACGTAGACGGTTCGCATATTCGTACGCTGCTACTGACGTTCTTCTTCCGTCAAATGCCCGAGCTGATTGAGCGTGGGCATATCTTTATTGCCCAGCCGCCGCTTTATAAAATCAAACGTGGTAAGCAAGAGCTCTATCTGAAAGATGAGCAGGCCATGATTGATTACCTGACCACCACCGCACTGGATGGAGCAGGGCTGCACGTTAATGCGGATGCGCCGGGCATTGCTGGCTCACAGCTAGAAGCGCTGGTGAATCAGTATCGCAACGTGATGAAGCGAATTGACCGTTTGGCGCGGGTTTACCCCATCGAAGTATTGAAGCAGGTAGTACATGCTACCGCGCTACAGGGTGAGCCTAGCTTGAAAGACCGCGTCACCATGGAAAACTGGATTGCCGAGCTGCAGAAAGCCATGGATGACATGGTGGCCTATGAAGGCGGCCCGCGCTATCAGTTCTACTTGCAAGAAGACACCGAGCGTGGCCTGCATTTACCGGCGGTATCGCTGATTGCCCACGGCGTCACCACAGAATACGTGTGGGGCCTGGACTTCTTTGAAAGTGCTGATTACCGCGCCATGGCAGGCTTAGGGGAAACCCTCAACGGCTTGTTGGATGAAGGTGCCTACATCGCCCGTGGTGAGCGCCAGAAGCCCGTTGCACACTTCTCTGAAGTGCTGACTTGGCTAATGCAGGAAGGCCAGCGTGGCCTCTCTGTGCAGCGCTATAAAGGGCTAGGTGAGATGAATCCAGACCAGCTGTGGGAAACCACCATGGATCCGGATAGCCGTCGTATGCTGCGGGTTACTATTGAAGATGCGGTAGCGGCGGATATGATGTTCAACACCTTGATGGGTGATGAAGTTGAGCCGCGTCGCGACTTTATCGAGACCAACGCGCTCGTTGCTAACCTCGATATCTAAAAAGCCTCTTCAATGTGTTTCACGTGAAACATTGAAAAGCAAAAAACCGTAGGCGAAGCGCCTGCGGTTTTTTTATGGGTGGTGGTGTTCAAGGCTAGTATGAAAATTGTGGAAAGGTTAGTCCAAGACACCTGCAATTAAATCGTCAACAAAGGCAGCTAAATCAGCGTAGACCAAGGCATGCTCTAGCCCGTCCCCTTTTGCGAGGGTCTTTTCCCCTTTACCCGTTTTCACGAGAACGCTACGGCATCCCACCGATTCACCCGCTTGCAGATCGCGTAGGCTATCGCCCACCATCCAACTGCCTTTCAGACTGGAAAGCGTTAGTTTGTCCTGTATCTCGGTAAATAACCCAGGAAGCGGTTTACGGCAGCCGCACTGATCATCGGGGCCATGAGGGCAGTAAGCGATATGGGCAATTTGGCCGCCTTCCGCTTCCACCAGCCCATGTAAGCGCTCATTCATAGTGTTCAGCGTAGCTTCATCGTAGAAGCCACGGGCGATGCCGGATTGATTAGTAGCCACCGCCACGGTAAAGCCTGCCTGGGTAAGGCGGGCAATCGCGCTAATGGCAGAAGGGTAGGGGATCCATTCGGCAAGGGATTTGATATAAGCATCCGAGTCGTGATTAATCACGCCATCGCGATCCAGTATCACAAGCTGCTGAGCAGTAATCATGGGGCTCCTCTTAATGCGGTGGGCAAAAACGTCAACATTAGCGTAAGCCCTGAAGTGCGAATGAGCGAGTGTTTCACGTGAAACATTCATGTGCTCAATAAAAAGCCCGACTTATCAAAAGCCGGGCTATCGGTTACGCCTTCAGAGCAGTCGACGCTCTAAACACTCATCGTGTCACTGGGGTAGCTGAGAGATATCGGCCACTTCCAGGAACAGCGCCTGCAGGCTGGCAAGCAGGGCAAGGCGGTTACGACGAATAGCATCGTCATCTGCCATGACCATCACCTGATCAAAGAAGGCATCGACTGGCTCGCGCAGCGTGGCCAGTGCGTCTAATGCCTGCTGGTAATCTCCTTTGGCAAACAACGGGGCTACCTGCTGCTGGCTAGCCGTGACCGCTTCAAACAGCGCTTTTTCCGCCGCTTCTTGAAGAAACGAGGCCTCTACCTGAGTGCTGCCATCATGCTCCTGCTTGCTCAGGATGTTGGAAACACGCTTGTTGGCAGCGGCCAGGGCTGCGGCTTCTTCGCGTTGAGCAAAGGCTTTGACGGCACGTAAGCGACGCGCAAAATCCAGCGGTTTGGTGACCGGACGAGCGCGGACGGCGAGGTACATCTCAGCAGAGATACCCTCCTCCTGGCCCCAGGCGCGGAAGCGGTCGAGCATATACGTCAGTACGTCTTCTACTAGGCCGTCGGCTTTTGGCAGATTCTGGTGCTGATCAGCCGCCACTTGCAGCAGTTCACGCAAGTCGAGATTCAGCTCGCCTTTCACCAGAATGTTCAGCACGCCAATGGAGGCGCGGCGCAGGGCGAAGGGGTCTTTTGCGCCCGTGGGGCGCTGGCCGATACCGAAGATGCCCACCAGGGTATCTAAACGATCAGCTAGTGCCAGCGCTTGGCCGGTCAAACTTTGCGGAATCGCATCGCTGGCAAAGCGGGGTAGATACTGCTCCTCCAGCGCCTGGGCAACCTCCGCCGGTTCGCCATCCTGCTCGGCGTAGTAGCGGCCCATAATGCCCTGCAGCTCGGGGAATTCGAGTACCATTTCGGTAACGAGATCACATTTGGCCAGGGCCACGGCGCGTTGTGCATGAGCCACGTCACCCTGGATGCGCTCAGCGATGAAAGTGGCCATGGCCGTGCTGCGGCGGGCTTTATCCGCCAGCGTGCCCAGCTGCTGCTGGAAGACCACGCTTTCTAATTGCGGAATGCGCGAGGCCAGCGTGTGCTTGCGGTCGGTATCGTAGAAGAAGGCCGCATCCGCCAAGCGTGGGCGAATGACCTTTTCATTGCCGGAGATGACCTGATCAGGGTCTTGGCTCTCGATGTTCGAGATAGTGATGAACAACGGCTTCAGCTTGCCCTGATCATCCAGCAGGTGGAAGTACTTCTGGTTGGCCTTCATGGAGGAGATCAGACACTCCGCGGGCACTTCCAAAAAGCGCTCGTCGAAGCTGCCGGTCAGTGCGACGGGCCACTCCACCAAACCGCTGACCTCTACCAGCAGGTCCTCGTCGATGACGGCGTTGGCTTCCTGGACTTCGGCCTCGGCGAGCACCTGCTCACGAATACGCTCCCGGCGACGCTGGCGGTCTGCCAATACGTAGGCATTTTCCAGTGCCGCAAGGTAGTCGTCGGCATGCTCAAGTTGAATTGCATCCGGCGCGTGGAAGCGATGGCCGTAGGTGGTACGGCTGGCTTGAAGGCCAAGGGCTTCGGCGGCAATCACCTCGTTGCCATACAGCGCCACCAGCCAGTGAACCGGGCGGGAGAACTCAGCGCGCGATGCGCCCCAGCGCATGTTTTTTGGTACGGGCAGCGACTGTAGCGTTTTGCGAATCATCTCCGGCAGCAGCGCTTGAACGCTGTCACCCTGCTGCTGTTCGCGGTAGCCAAGCCAGGTGCCCTTATCGGTTTCCAGGTGGATCAGCTCATCCACACTGACGCCGCATGAGCGAGCAAAGCCTTCCGCTGCTTTGGTAGGGGTGCCATCTTTAAAGGCAGCGGCCAGCGCGGGGCCACGGCGCTCCACTTCACGGTCTGGCTGCTTGTCCGCAAGTCCGGTCACCTGCACCGCTAAGCGGCGTGGGGTAGCAAAGGCAGTCACGGTTTGGAACGGAATTTCAGCGTCTTGCAAACCTTTCTCGATGCCTGCAGCAAAGGCATCAGAGAGCGCGTCGAGCGCCTTTGGCGGGAGCTCTTCTGCGCCTAATTCTAATAAAAGCGTATCAACAGCCATTATGCGTCTCCCTGATCGGCGAATAGCTCGGGTAACAGTTCACGGCGCAATGCCTCGGGGGCCATGGGGAAGCCTGCCACTTTGCGTGACTCGTAGTAGGCAGTGGCTACGTCACGCGCCATGGTGCGTACGCGCAGGATGAAGCGCTGGCGTTCCGTGACGGAGATCGCGTGGCGTGCGTCCAGCAGGTTAAACGTATGGGACGCTTTCAGCACCTGCTCGTAAGCGGGCAGCGGCAGG
>Ga0209232_1002148_pt1 | contig 9963 bp, 12 predicted proteins | sample ETNvirenome_2_60_FD_184066 | JGI IMG/M metagenome (GOLD analysis project Ga0209232, IMG submission 184066) | Marine viral communities from the Pacific Ocean - ETNP_2_60 (SPAdes) (version 2) | ecosystem: Environmental > Aquatic > Marine > Oceanic | place: Pacific Ocean | collected 2013-06-22
GTTAAGATACTTTTGTCCTCTTTTAACACCAGAAATAATTTCTTCTTTTTCTTCTTCTGTGGGATTTAAGAGTTTACTAAAAAGACTTCTTTCAGCCATTTAAACTCCTATTTTGTTGGAAACATTTGAAGTTTAAATATGTTTCCTTGTTTTAAATAAATCTTACCGTCTTGTGGATTAATATACATAAAGTCATCAGGATATTCAGCTGCTCCACCTTCTTTTTTAAGATATAAATTACCTTGTTCATCAGCTCTAGAATCCACAACATCCTCTATATCAATATAAGTTTGATTAACATTTATAGGTACATTTCCATATTTACCAGCTTCTATTTCCATTTCTGTTTTAACAACATTTGCAGCAGCTTGTCTACCTATACCTAAACCCTGAGAAGGTGACATGTATTCTAAAATTCTAGTTTCAATTGATTTAGCTTCTGTTTCTCTTGGGTCAGCCATTTTTCTAAAGTCCGGATCTTCTTTTAATTGATTTCTTACAAGTATACTATATATTTGTTCGGCAGTTCTTCCTTGCTCATCTCCTTTAGAAAACTGAATTGCTTTTTCCATCAATTTATTTCTTTGATCTTTAGTCATTAACTTTTCTAATTCAAATCCTTGTTCTTGTAGTCTTCTATTTTTTTGTTCTGCAACTTCAGCTCTTTTAAATTCAATATCTCTTTCCATTAAACGTTTAGCGTCCAAGTCTTTAAACAATTGATCTGTAGGTCCCTCAAAAGCTTTTGCTAAGTTAGCAGCAACACTACCTCCTCTTCTTTCAGACATGCCTCTTAAACCACCTTGTATGGCTAATTTATATATTGGATCAATTCCCGATCTATTATATTTATCTTGTGCAGCTTGAATTCTGTCATCAAAAGACATTTCTTTATTTGTAATAGATGGTGCAGAATTGTTTACAGAAGGCATTTCATTTTTCATAAAAGGTAAATCACTTACTCTAATATTTTCGGCTTGTATTCCGGCACCACCACCTACATTATAGTCTTGTCTATCTTCAATACCAGACATAATACCATTCATATTGGTACTACCACCTCTTCTAAACATAGGTCTTCTATATACGTTACTCACTTATTATCCTCTTAATGCACCATAAATACCAGCAGCTGTTGCACCTGCTGATAATGCAGTTTGCAGTGGCGATATTGATGGCATTATTTCTTGTGTTGTTCTTCCAGGATATCCTGCAATTAATCCAGTAACTCCTGAACCAAATATTTCAGCTCCTTTTAATTGTTGAGTCAATTTTTGTTGAGCAAGTTGTTGTTGAGCTAATAATTCATTTTGTTTTTGTTGTTGGCCAAGTGTGCCTAAACCAGTTAATCTAGAAATGTCTTGACCCATTAATTGATTAGCTTGTTGAAATCCTTGTTGCATTAGTTGTGCTTGTAAGGCAGCTCTGTTTCTATCGGATGCAGATTTAAATTCTGCTTCTGCAATACCTTGTCTTGCACCACCAAACGCACCTGCCTGAATGGCATCGTCTCTAAATGATCCAATACCTTTTTGAGCCTGTATATCATAGTCTTGTAAAGTTGCATCAATTACATCTTGTTGATATGGCGACATGTAATCTTTGTACGCCGTAGGACCTCGTGCAGCTACATCAGCCGCTTGTAGTGTAAGTGGATCCATTTGAGCAACAAACTGTTGACCATATGCTTTTGAAAGATCCGCTTTTCTAAAATCACCTACTGATTTTTCAAGTAAGTCTAAATATGTTTTACCTCTTGCTTCAATAAATTCTGCTGGAGCTGTTCTTGTTGTTGTTACATCAGCCATTAAACTCTTCCTCCGTTTTCAAGTTTTTTCATCATGTCATACATACGTTGTGCACCTACATTGACATTTCCGTCACCCATTCCTCTTACAGCATCTGCTGTAAATACGAATTCGTTATTTGATAACATAGCTGGTATGTCATCTGCCTTTTCTTTTACACCAACTGGAGGAATAAATCCACCTGTTTCTCGTAAATCTAGCTCTGTAACACCAGCTTTATTTTGATTTAAAGGTAGATCCATGATGCCTGCTGCCTTTATCGCGTTGTCTTCTGGGCTACCCATAGCATATTCAACTCTACCACCAGATTCAAAACCTTTTCCCATAGAAACATCGTCTAAATAACGTCTTTCTTCATCTATTTTACTGGTCAACATTTCCCCACCTTTACCAAAGAAAGGCATAATCATTCTATTAAATTCTTTTTTGGATATCTCACCATTTTTATATGCTTCAACAGCAGATTTTGCCATTCTTTCAAACATGTTTCTTGGTCCAAGAGTATTATATGCAGCCTGTTTGTTTTGATCAAATAAATCTAAAATTCTTTTTCCAGCGCTTGGTTTTTTCTTTGGTTTAATTGATTTGATACCTTCTTCAGTTCCTTCAGCATATCCTACTCTCCCGCCCTCTGCTTTTGGTACGGCAACACCACCAACCATTGTAAAATCAGTTGGGCCTGTATATGTAGAACTTTGTTTTGGTGCATATGGACCTAATTTATTTTTTTTATTATATAAATCGGATATTTCAAATATGTCTTCTTCATTTAATTTAAGAGCCTCATCAATTGTATAATTTCTTCCTATATCTTTTGCTTCTCTTAAAACGCTAATTAAATCTGTTTCTAATGACCCAATTTGAGGATTCATTAATTTTGCTAAAGTTTCTTGATCTTTAAATGTCATGTTAGGCATCATGCCTCCAGGTCCCACCATTTGAGGTCCAGATGACATAGGAGGTGGAGAACTCGTATCCATAAAACGGCTAGTGTCATATCCAAGGTCTGCTAAATTGGAAAGAGCTATTGACCTTGAGTCTTCTATTCCACCACTAAGATCAACACCTTGTCCATACTTACTTAAATCAAAAGATTGTGATGCAGCAGGTTGTGCCGCTGGTTGTGGAGCTGGGGCAGCTGTTTGAGTTTGTTGTGTTGCAGGTGTTCTTTCTAAATATTGTCTAAATTTTTGTCCTAAAGCTCCTCTATTAAAATTAGTTCTTCCACCTACAGAATAATTTCCTCTAGCTGTATCTTTAGTATATTCAGAAACATCTCTTTCAACTAAAGCAGGTATTTCGTCAGGATCGTAACCTAAGTTTGTATACGAAGAAGTTAAATATTTTCTAAGTGAGTCAACGTTTGTAGTTGCTTCAATGGCTTCTTCATCGCCTTGTTCTGCTGCTGCAAGTAAACCAGTTATACCAGCAGTCATACCTCCAACTTTTAAAGCGTTCATAGCTTTTTGAGCGCCTGTTAATTGTTTACCTTTTGCTAATTTAAGGGAATCTAGTATACCTCCACTTCCTTGAGTTATAAAATCAGTTATTCTTCCTGTAAAAGGATTTCCAAATAGCTGATTACCTTGAAGTAAATTACCTCCAAAATAAAGCATTGCTGCTTTACCTACTGGAGATTTTGCAACATTCTTTACAGCCTTAGTAACTTTTTTAACTGCTTTTTTAAGACCACCTATAAAAGCTTCTTCACGAGGAACAACTTCCATTATTCCACCGCCTTCTCTTAATTGTCTTTCCATTTGTGATCTACTTATAGTCATATTATTCGTCTGACGCTGCTCCTAATGGTGGCATTGAAGCCACTTTAATTTTTAACGATCTTGTAACGTGTTCTCTTTGTGTATCTGTTTCAGGATTTGCAATATCATCCTCTGCTTCTTTATCAGAATTGTATTCATAATTTGTTTGTGTATTTCTCAACACTACTTCAGTTTCACACTCAACAACAGGCACCTTTTTACCATTTATTGTTTCGTATCTTACTGATGCTGGTTCTTTAAACATTATGATCCTCCTCCTGAGTCAACTATATATACCCTTGTAGACTCCAATAAAGCTGCAGTTCCACTTATACCAGATGCAGAACTAGTTTCAATAGTTAAGATATCTCCCTCTTCTAAAACGATAGAGCCCTTAAGCACATTAATAATTAATGGCCCTGTCATTTCTACATATGCTATTACAAATGTTGCAGATGCTGAAGAGTCTGTAACTCTTACAGTAACGTTTTTATTACCACTTATATTTGTAAGCTGTAATGTTTGAAATATAGTGGTCGTCTCGTTTGGACATGTATAGACAATGTCTTGAGAACCTGCACCAGTTGGTGTATAGAATGCGTTTTTATATTTATTTGACATCCTCTTTTTTTTCTTCTTCTTTAGGTAATTCTTTTTTTAATTGCTCCAAGTAATGTTTTTCAATTACGTTTAGCTCACCAAAATCTACTGACAACTGATCTTTTTTAGCCTTGATATTTTGTAATCTAGCTAAACAAAGTTTACCTCCGTTAGATAATTTTTCACTATCGTATTGTTTTCCATCTATATTAAAGTTCATTTAAAACCCCCATCCTTCATCGTTTGATCCACCACCTTTAAACCATGCAAATCTATCAGATTTTTCATTTAGTTCTTGTAAGAAAGTAGAATTTAGTTGATCTACAACTGATTGTAACGCTCTATTTGTTTGTTTTTGTGTGGATTGATCGTATTCTAATTTTGGTTCAGGTATTCTTACTACTATCTTAGCCATTATAATTTTTTAAATTTTACATCTACTTTATTATAATCTACCATCATGTATCCATTATCATGTCTAACAGATGCCCATGGTACTTCATGAGCCATGACTCCTTGATAAGTTGTTGGATTATTTTTGTAATTAAATTTATAAATATTTATATTAGATGGTGATTTACCTATTAACTCTACGTTTTCTTTTAGTCTTATATCACTAAATCCAAGGTCAGTTGATCTTGCTTCTTTAGATGCTCTATCGCTTCCACCGTAACCGCCAGGTCCAGAATGATCTCTATCTGATCTATAGTTACCTGCACCACCACTTGTTGTAAAACCAGATTCTTCTTTTTGTTTATCAACAATATTTTGTCTTCTAGCTAATTCTGCTTGTCTAGCTATCTCTGCAGCTTTTTCTTTTGCAGCTGCAACTGCTTCTTCTGCTAATTTTTTTTCATGATTTTGAAGAGCTGTTTCTCTTTGTTTATCTAAACTAAATGGACTATTATAATTAGGTATGTTTGTCATGGTTTTCACAACATTTGGACTATAACCTAAATCTAGTATGCCTTGTGGATCTTGAAATGGATTATATGTTCCTTTAGTATTACCTGTTGAAGTATATTCATATTCGTCTAATATACCTTGTACATTTTTACCATCTTCAGTTTGATATAAACCACTAGTAACATTTCTATATCCTTTAACTAAATTTCCATATTCATCTTGAAAATACTTAACATCATTTTTATCTAAATTACCAAATGTACCAAAACCTGTTTTGTTATTATCATTTTCTCCAATTCTAATTTGATTCATAGGTGCCATTGGAGTTTTTATTTGTGTATCCAAAGATTCTATACCTTCCCTCTCAGATGTTGTTGGAACATCAATATAACCACCTATACCAGAAACATCAGGTAGATCTTCCATCAAATATTCTAAATACCTTTTATACAAAGGATTCATATTTTCACTCATAAATGATTGATAATAATTTTTATATAGATTACTTCTTGCCATTATCTTCTTCCATCTGGTTGTATGTCTAGTCTAAATGTACCAAATCTCCAAGATTCGTTTACAGCGTCATTTTCTATCTTAACGTTTACAAAACGACCTCTTGCTCTTGTATCCTTTTTATCAGTTGATGAAGTAATTGTAAAGGGACTAAGACTACTGGTACTATCAGATTGTTGAGGATATCTCTTAATACTAAGGGTAACTTTAGCATTACCTGCTATCGTTTGAAAATCAGGCACAAAACGCCTTACAGCCACAAATACTTCACCTACAATGCCTAACGACAGGGGTTGATTAGAAAGAGGACTTTGCCTTTGTTGTAAGTCAAAATCAAATGATTTTATAAAAGATGAAACTGTTGTTACAGCTCCTGTTTCATCTACTTGATCTGTTCCCACCTCATGTTCAAACAACTGTGTTTTACCTAAATCAGACTCTCCAACCACAGTAGGAAAAGTCCCTGTTCCTGTGCTTGTAAATTTTGTTCCAAATGGATTAGTATATACTTCTGCATCAATCCAAGCTGTTCTTGCTTCTGTCCCTGTGTACCAAACTTTTTCTGTATAATTGTATGTTACGTATCTATCATTATAATCAGATCCAGATGTTGGATACCACCAAGTAATTTCTGTATATAAATTATTTATACCTGCACAAATCTGTTGCCCTTTTGTTGTATCAATATCATCATATACATAATCTTCTACAGTACAAGGTAGAGATCTAACTGTACCGTCAAATGCAAAGAAACCTTTAGGTGACATCCAAAAAGCAGTGCCATCTATTTCAATAGCTGCATTCTTACCAATTAATCCACAGTTAGTTCCTACGTGTTCAAATCCAAAAGTAAATGGTGCACCTACGTGTCTCATATTATAAAGTGCATTATCAGTCCAAACTAACATAGCTTCTTTAGCTCTTATAGCTGACATTATTTTAGTACCATCTTGTAATCTTTGATTACCTGCCGTGTTTACAGAAGTGGGTAAATACGTGTTGATATCTTCTTGATCAGAAAAAACTACAGCCATGTTGTCTTGTTCATTTGGCGGTGAACCTACAGGTGTGGGTATAATACTTCCAAAATGAACTAAGTGTCTTGTTGTTGGTGATACCATTGTAAATCTTGATATAGCTGGATTATTGGTAGTTGAAAAACCTGTTGTGCTAATAGAAGCTCTTGTAGTTAATCTTGCAGCATCACCTGCGTTCCAAGTAAATGTAGATCCATTTGCAATAGTTGCAATCAACACTTGACCAAAATTGTCAAGACTCCAGAGGCCTGGTTCTAGAATAACGTCACTAGATGTTTTAGCTGTACCCCATGTGCTGGATCCCCATGTACTGATACCCCAACCATAACCTTGTGTTTGAGTTTGTGGACCAACTTTTGCATAAGGTGTAACTGTAACACTGCCTCCTGGACCTGCGTTACCTGAAGCGTTACTACTTTGTGTTATTTTAAAATTGTTTGCATCAGTAACAGATGTTACTTGAAACAGTTTGTCATCAAAATCAGATGCAGAATAACCTGTACCACCTGGTAAAGTTGTTGAAGATAAAGAAATTATATCACCTGCTTCTACTCCATGATTAGTAGATGTTAAAGTAACTAAAGGTGAACCAGAAACAGTTGTAATAGTTGTTGCACCTAAAGCTCCACTTAAAGGTGTGATATCATAAAGTTCACCATCGTAATAAATAAGTAAAAATTTATCAGTACCTATTGCAACATATTTATTACCTGTAAGATCAACAAATGCATGCATTGCTCTTGCAACACCTACAATAGATTTTTTAACTGGAGATTGCCAACCACCTACTTTTTCGGGTAAACCATATCTAAATCTTACATTATCAGAATCAATCCATCTGTTTTCTGCACCTGAAGCAGTAGATTGTTTGTCTATCCCCGGTCGTATTTTAAAATCAACAAGAGCCATCTTGTAAGCTCCTTACGCTGTATTTGTTTTGTATGCCCAACCTCTTGTAGAGTCTACATAAACTAAAGTGATTGCTTGACCATTTGTATTTAAAACCAAGTTTGATGTTCCTGAATTTATAGGTTGGCTGTTTCTATCTATTGTTAAGTTATTTGAATTAAAAGTTCCTCGTGCATCAATAATTGTAACTTCTGATCCAACTGCTGGTGATGCTGGTAATGTAATTGTAAATGCTGAACTTGTTGTGTTTGCAAAAATTTGATCACTTGCAACTGCAGTGTATGCACCTGTTGCTGTATGGTACCCCTTTGTAATAGGTCCTGAACTTACGTTTGAACCATCTGAGTATAATACCATCTTAGCACCTATTGGAACAGTAACACCTGTACCCGATACAGTTTTTACAGTTAGTGTATATTGAGAAGAAGATCTTGATGTTGCATCTTCTATTATAAATACTCTTTCAGCAGAATCTGGCATTGTAACTGTTCTGTTTGCTGTTAAAGTTCCAGTTAATTTGTAATATAAATTTTTACCATTAGATGTTGCATATTGTGTTAGTGCTAAAGCTACATCTCCAGATCCAACCGCTAAAGATAAATATCCCGATGCTGCTTGTTCTAAAATTTGTAAGTTTGTATTAGTGATTGATCCCCATGTACCAGACTTTTCGCCTGTGGTCATTAGTTCTAGTTTAAGGTCACTTGATGTACTTGATGCCATATTATTCTCCTTATATTATATATTATATTAATTTTCAACCAGGTCAACTACGGTTTTGGAGGCACTGGAAGTGGGTCTATTTCTACCCATGTTCCCGTAGCTCCAGTATTTATTGCTGTCCATGTCTGTGAAGCACCTGGATCTATATCAGCCCACGCTCTTATAGATACTTGACCTGTTGATAAATTTACTCTACTTCCTGTAGGCGATACGTTTGCATCTGCAATAATTGTTACAGTTCCTGTAGAAATATTACTTCTATTACCTGTAACATCAACGTTCGCATCTCCAGTTACAGTTACATTACCAATGTTAATATTTAGTCTGTTTCCAGTAACATTGACAACTGCATTACCTACAACAGTTACAGTGTTATTACCTACATTAATCCTGTTGCCTGTTACATTGATAGCAGCGTTTGCATTTACAACTACGTTACCGACTGCAATATTAAATCTATTGCCTGTAACATTGACTACAGCATTTTGAGGTACTGTGTTACCACCGAATGTGGTTACTGCAAAAGGAGTTCCACCAAAAAACATGGTTACGCTCCTGGATCGATAATGTTATTGCCTTCTATTGCGGCCCATTCTTGAATTTCATGGTAATCTGTGTTTAGTGTGCTATTTGGTACTGTACATTTAGTATCTGTTGTAACTACATTGTAAGACCAACTTCCATCAAAAAAATAAACTTTTTTTACTGTAACAATATTTTCTTTTTTAATCATTATAACTCCGCATTTGCTCTTATTCTTCCACCATAAAGGTTAGGTTCAGTTGTTGTAAATGTACTTGTTTCATTAATTGCACAAATTGCAGAATTTGAAACATTACCAAAAGTAATATTTGAACCTACATCACCAACTGCAAATCTATGTATTTTTCCATCTGTTCCACTATTATCTGTTATAGTTATTGTTGGATTTCCTCTCATTGGTACAGGAAAAGCATTATATCCAGCAGCTTCGTTTGCATTAAACGATTTAAAAACCATAAGACCACCTAGTCCACTTCCAGCTTCTCCATTAACAGTACTTGTTGTATCAAAATAATATCTTAAACATCTTCTTAAATTTGCTTCAAAAGGTAAAAACTCAAAGTCGCTTGCAACTTGTCCTACCTCTAACTGAACTCCAGTTATGTACCATTCATTACTTGTGCTGTCGGCAAGGTTGACTTGACCTACTGCTCTGTTTGCAGATGTACTTGAACCCCAAGATGTCTGTAAAGAACCAGATGTCCAAGTTGAACCAGCAGCTAACCAAAAATTTAAATCAATACTTGTTGAACTATCATTTGTTAAAGTTCCAGTAGTATCTCCAGCAAAAGTAATTATTTTCTTTTCCCAAGTGTCAGCAGATGAAATTGTATAAGACTTATTAATATGTCTATTGGAGTTATCTTTATCTCTTAGTTCACAAATATAAGTACCAGTTTTATTTGATTTTACCCAAAAAGATAGCGTTGTGCTCTCTGCACTTGAAGTGCCTTTTTTAAGGTATTGTAAGTTTTGACCTTCAAATCTTTGTTGTAATTGAATATTATCGTCTGCTGCTGGTGAAGCGTCTGCTGTTGTACAATCCCATTTCATTGAACTAGCAAAACCTTGACCAGTAGGTACATCAGTAGATTGTGAAATTGTCCATGCACCCATGCTATCAACATTTAATTTCCATCTATCTAAAACAAATTGTCCAGTTGT
>Ga0209232_1002150_pt1 | contig 9960 bp, 5 predicted proteins | sample ETNvirenome_2_60_FD_184066 | JGI IMG/M metagenome (GOLD analysis project Ga0209232, IMG submission 184066) | Marine viral communities from the Pacific Ocean - ETNP_2_60 (SPAdes) (version 2) | ecosystem: Environmental > Aquatic > Marine > Oceanic | place: Pacific Ocean | collected 2013-06-22
GATCAGTTGAAAAGTCAAAATATATAGGTCCTTGAGGTATGCCGAGGATAGGCTCATTAGCTCCATTAAAACTTCCTGGTTCTGGTATATAGCTATTATACCCGAATATACATTCAAAAGTTCCACATTTATCTTCAGCTCCATATGTTAAACTTTGACTACGCCCAAACCAATAGTTCATGAAAACACTACTGTAATAGATGTAAGGTAAATACATACTTACTTGATACATTCTTGGAATATCGTATTGTAACTCAATTCCGTTATATATACTTGAAGGAAATGCAGGAGGATCAGACCCAAAAGAACCATTAGCTGCTTCAAAAAACTGATCCGAAGTAAAGTCAACAGAAGCAAAACACGGCCCATTACAATTATTTCGCGCTCTAACTACGTGAGACTGTTGATCACTCCAGTTTTGATTTGCTGTACCACCTGGTAAAGTATTCCAATTGCAAGATACTTGATTAGTGTTCATTGTTAATTTCCTATCTGGACTTGTACTAGGATTAGTATACGGAGGATTAAATGGTGGTTCAATGCCCTTGAAATTGAAAGGAACAATTCCATTAGATCTAATTAATCCATATGGTAATTCTCCTTGTGCACCAGCACAGTCTGGAACTAATGTTGAAGGATCATTTTCAAATGGGCCAATAGGAAACCCTTTATCAGATGTCATAATAGCAGTTCCGTTAAACACCCAGTCTTTTATATCTTCTATACTAGGAGAATTTCTTTGCTTAGGTGAGGAATTCACAACATAACCCGTTACTTGAACTGGAATAGTTAGAACAGGTTGATTAGCTAATCCAGAATTATATGTTACTAATAAGTCAAAATAATAAGTATTTTTAAGATTATCTTCCCAACAAACAAAACCTTCGTTATCTACTGCATACGGAGCGATTTTTATTTGATACTCACCACTACCGAAACCCCCAGTTTCTTCAATTTCAAATTGAGAGGTTACTACAGTACTGTCAGCTCTTATGACTTGACTTATAGATATAGAAGACAACGGTCCTACTCCTTGACCGTTAGCACCAGCCGCTTCAAATGTATTAGAAATATATGTTCCAAAGTCATCTTCTTCACTCCAACTAATATCAACATTAGTAATACCTGTAGGAACAGTATTGTCTTCTTCTTTAATAAGTTTATTTAAGTCACTTATTAAGCCAGAGGATGTAGATTCCCAGAATATATCTAATAAAGATTCTACAGGTTTTGTTTCATATATAGCTAAATATGGACCGTAATCATATTCAGCCGCTACACCGGGACCATTAATTATTCCAAATTGATTATTTGTTTCTACTCTACCTATTAAAGGATTTGTTTCTCCCTTGTAAAAAGCAGCAGGTATTGTAGGTTCTATAGGATTTATAGTTAAATCTCCTAAACCTAAACTTACCATACTACCTATTTGTACTACAGTATCTGATTTTTGACCAGGATCATATTGTATATTACTTGGAAGACTGTTTAATAAAAAAGTAGTTACTCTTCCATAAAGTTGCTCTGATGATCTAAACTTTTCAGTAAGTGGACCGACATCTTGAAGATCTTTAGGCACTTTATTTACATTGTCTCCAAATAATACTATATGAGAAGTGTGGCGTTGTTGGCCTTTTGGATATTCAAAATCAACAGTAGGAAAAGCTTCAGAACCTGTTGTAGTAACGGTATCCGCAGGAGCTTCAACTGCCGTTGTTATAGGTTCTTCGCCTGCTTGATCATATGGATAACCTGCTAATGCTCCAGGTAAATAAACATTGTAATATTCTTGCTCTGTTTGTTTAATAACAAACTTGTAACTATAATAACCTAATGGATTGTCTTTAGTAACTTGTACAAATCCTTTTAATGTTTCAGTAAGAATCCAATCACATGCTGGAGTAGTTGGCAGCATACTTAAGTCTGCATTAAAAGCTTGACCTTCAGTCCATCCATTACTACTTGAAATTACACTTACATCTACAATTATTCCGTTTTGAATTGAAAATTGAATAACAGCTGTAGGACCACTTCCACTTTTAACAACACCTTCTATAGTAACTGTGTAAGGACCACAAGATGAAGGAGAAACGGGATTTGTAATAGTAAGATCCTGTACAAGTGTTACAGTTCCATCAGCAATACTATATAAACCAGGATAACCTGTTTGGTTTTTTAATTCAGGTATTACACTCCAGAATATAGCATTTATTTGATCTCCAGGCCATGATTCAGGAATAGCTTGTGCTCCCACTGCACTTCCATACTCACTCCAGTTAGGATATTTATCTATCAATATAGCATCTTCTACAGATCTGTATTGATGATAAAAAGTAGAAGCCACATTACCTGGTAATGTAGTATTTATAATAGAAGAAAGAATAACATTAGATTGTCTTCCGTATCTATCGCTTAATACAACACCTAATTGGTAAGTTCTGTTTTGTTTTAAAGTATGATTTTGATATTCTTTTCTTATGTATTGATCTGGATCAGTTACACCTGCTGTTGTTGGTAAATCTGTTTTTTCATTAATATTTATTTGATAATTTAACGTAACAGGTGAAGAATGTTTATCAATAAAATTTCCATATATTACTCTATTACCAGAAGACTCTTGAGCTAAAGCCCTTACAGGAACTACATCTGTTACTCTAGTTGTTTGAATAGGTGGTAATGTTTTCCAAGGTTTAGCACTTTTATAATTGTATGTTAAGATTTCATCGTTGATATTAAAGTCATCTATAAGTAAAGTCTCAACTATACTTGTTTTGTTAGATTGAGCTTCTTTATATAAAATATCTACTTCTGTTACTTTTAATACAATATTAACTTCATTCCATTTTAAGGAGGTGTTATTATTGTTTATAGTAGGAGAAGGTATATTTAATATAATATCGTTAATTTTATTTTGCATAAACTTAACTACAGTAGAATCGTATGTTGCGCTTTCTTGACCAACTAAAGCAACTGACGAATCGTCTATTGCGCTGTCTCCTATAAAATATCCATCTTGCTCAGGAACAAATGCAATCTGTGTAAATGGTGCTGATAAAGAATATTCTCCATCATCAAACTTAAACCTATAACTAAACCTTGCAAACTTATCTTTAAAAAAGTTTTCATCACCTGACCAGTTTATATCATAATCTGGATTTTGTCTTTGAAAATATATAATATCATTTGTAAGCAATGATCCTAAAACTAATGATGATGTTGTAATAGTAGTTTCTTCTACCCCTATAGTAACTGTATTAGTTACTGCTAAATCATTTTTATCTACATTTACACCTGTTATCAAATCTCCATTAGATATTCCAGTACCTGGAGTATTAGGCATAATATTAGTATATTCTCCATAAACAACAATTTCTCCAAGCGCAGCATCTACACTTTTAACTCTAGCCGCTGCATGAATAGGTAAATATTCACTTACCTTATCCTTCATAGATGATTGGTATTTAGCTATAGGGTCATCATTTTTATTTAAAAGAAGTATAGAGTTGTATGGATAATACTTAGCTACAGATATATGATCTTCTCTAGTGTAGTAACCAGGTTGAGCTAAATTTATATTTATTTTTCTAGGTTGATTTCTATTATCTGTCCAAAATAAAAGATCCTCAATTAGATTAACACCTGTAACAGGATGACTTTTAGAAAAATTTAAGAAATTTCCTTCTACAAGTATTTTAGGTGTTTGAGTAGTTACATTGTATGAAACTATATAGCATTCTACTACATTTCCTGTATAAGCAGAAGTTTGGCCTGCTATATTGTTGTCTAATTGATTTGCAGAAGAGTCATAGTAATCAGTTAAAAATAAAAATATAGTATCAATAGTATCTACCATAAGGTGACCTATAATTTCTAAATTCTCATTAGTTAAACCAAAAGTTGTTAACAAGCCATTACCTAACACATTTTCTAAAGCGCCAACATCGTCTCCTTCGGATCTACTAATTTGAATATTTCGTCCATCTCTATATTGACCGTTTGGCAGTATTCTACCATCCATGTCCTTATTCATTTTAGACTGGAGAAATGTATTTTTAACTTCTGGCATAATTTAATATTTAATCCATTTTGATTTGCCTCTCATTACTTGTACAAATTCATTTGGTTTAAGTTCTGACAATCTAATCTTAGCATTTCTTAAAGCTGCTCTTCTTTCTTTTTTATATCTTGCTACTACATATTCTGGAGTACGAGGACGACTAGCTAAAACATTATAAGCTATATGCATGTATATAGCTTCTTCTGCTAGTTTAGGAATTTTAGTGTCTTCATCATAAGCTAATCCATCTGATATGTACTCAAATAATATTAATCTTTCACTTAGGTTACTACTAAAAGAAACTTTTCCTTTTCTCTTGTCTATAGTAAACCAACCATTATATTGAGATAATTCTGGTTCTAATCCATATCTTTGACCTAATAAAGCAACTTCTCTTCTAGCATATATGCTATCTCCAATACCTTGAGAAAACAATGGTTCTATTGTAGGTTGATTAAAAGGTTTTACATTTTTCCATCTTTCCTCTGTCATGGAAGTTCCTTCTAAATTTTCACCAAAGTTGTCTTGTACTGGAATACCATATCCTGATGATGGAAAGTTAAATCCAAAAGGGCTGTTAGTAATATTAGTATCTTGAATAGGTGTTTCAGTTGGATTACTTGTTAAAGTAGTTGGATATATAATATGTTTAATACCTTTGCTGTCTACCCACGATACATTAACATAATTAACATAGTCTTGTGGTAATATAACAGAAAGACTAGGTGGAATTGTTAATTCTTGAGACTGTACTGATCTTAAAGTATCGTAAGAAAATTCTTGTAAACCTCTTTTAGCATGAAACAATACATCACTTCTTTTTACTTTAGAAATTAGTTTTTCGTCTCCTACATATCCTATCATAAAATTGTTTACAACATCAAAAATAGATATATATTGATAATCTCCATAATTTGGTGCACCATCTACTAATTGAGATTTTAAAGTTACTTTAACCCAATACCCATCTGTAACAGCATCGGCATTATCAAAAGCTAAAGTGCTATAAGGTTTTATATTAGAAAATTCTTCAATAGAATACCCTCCACCAGTTCCAGTTGGCCCAGCTGGGGAACCAGCTCCACCACTACCATCCCATAATTCGTAAGGAGCTAAACCGTCTGGACTAACTTCTACTATAAAATTATTTAAATGATAATCGTAATCAGTAGGGTTCCATGATGTAGCACTACCTAAAGTTAACACTTCATTAAAAGTATATACCATAGAATCCATAACAATTCCGGTATAGCTAACAATATTTATTTGAGTACCTACATAGTATTGTTGATTTGTTTCGGTTATTAAACCACCATTTGGAGTGTTTTGAAGAAATGACATATATTAGCTTTTTTGATTTTGTTCAACGCTTGCTGCTTGTCCAGCTGCTGCTTGTACTATTTGCGGATCTCTAATAACCACACCAGCGTACATTAATATTTTTATAATAAGTTCTGTTTGGTCTTGATCCGATATTTCAAAATTTACAGATCCAGTCAGTGGAATTGGAGTAGGAACTGTTTGTCCAGGTTCTGCAAATATATATTGACCTAAAGCACCTGTGCTATATGCCCACACCACATTCTGTGGTTTTCTAATATAAGAAATATTAACTTTTCCTTTAATCTCTTCAGGATACACGTATGCTTTTATACAATCAGTACATAAGTTTTGACCTGGATTTAAAGGATCTGGAATAGTAACATTACTTTCTTGAATATATAAAGGATAATTTTTTGTTGGTCTAGTTAATTTAGACATATAGAGATGTAGATATTCACCTCTATTTGTAGGTTGGATTGCTTGTTCACCCTTGTACATAATAGTACCTATACGATGAACATCTTCTGGCATATAAAAATATGGTTCAATACCTCCTGGATTATAATAGGTAGCTGTACCATATGTTTTAAACATAGATATTTTTTCATCTAAGTTATCTACTCTATCAGCATATTCATCTTCATACCCTGGACCTCGTAATTGTTGATTTAGATCTTCAAAGTATTGTTCAAATATTTCTAACTGAACTTGTGTTGCTAGTTTATTAAATTCATTAGGAGTTATATAACCTCTTTGCTCCTTGTTTAAAATTAATAATACTGTTTGATATACTGTATTAACGTTTATAGCCATCTTAATATTTTTGTAATAAAAAAGGCGGCCGCATAGCCGCCTTATTTATAATCACTTGTTATTTTAACTTTTTCTCTATAGATTGGTAAACTTCAATTCCTTCATCTGTTTTTAAATATGCAGCAAAAGCTGAATATGGATTTTCATCAAAAGGTATTGTCATTAATTTTTTACCATTGCTACCCCAAGCAAATGTACGTTGATCTTGAGAAAGCTTAATTATATTAGCTTCAGTAGCTTTAATAGCAAAGTCCCTAAGTTGTACATTTTCATCAGAAACTAATTCTAAGAACAAATAAGGATTTTTCTTAGCAAATACTAAAACATCTCTTTTTATTTCCTTAGAACTCATAGAACTAACACTAGATCCCATTTCTACTCTTAAAATAGCTTCAGCATGCTCTACTTCTAGTTCTCTAGCCATAGATAATGCTTGAAATTCTGCTTCTAAAGTATCTATATCATCAGTTGCTTCTTCAATTAAGTCAAGTTCTTTGTATTTTTTATTTTTATCAGGATGATAAAGAGATAACAATCTTTGAAGATTTTGTTTTTCTTTAGGCACGTGTAACGTTCCGTTTTCAAAAACAATATGTTCTAAAGTTGCATTGCCATCTTGTTCATCTACAAATATTGACTTTTGATTAGTCGCATATCTAATTTCTCTATTGTGTCCATTTTCTTCATCAAAATATAGCAAAGGAAACCTTCTACTATGTCTTGAAGCTAATGTATAAGTTAGTGGAGACATATCGTTGGTAAGATAGTAATTTCTATCTTTCATCTCCCATTCATCATTTTTTTTCATAATATAATATAATATAATTGTTTTTTTTATTTATTTACGCAGGCCCAGGCTCAGCGTTAATGTCTTCCCATTGCTGAGTCCAAGACGTTTCTTGTTCTGCAAAACAATCTGAAATATCGCTGCCTATAGCTTTAAGTATATCTTCCTCGTTGCCTTCATAAGCTGTGGCAGAGAAAAAAGACATCATACTGCATTTAGGCCAAGGATTATCTCCATAAGCACCAAAACCTTCATTTTGATTCTGGTCTGTTCCAGGAATATTATTCACAGTTCTTTGACTAGTTTGCATAGTTCTTTTTCTTAACGGAATACCTACACCCGTATCATTTAGATAAAAATTTGGTTGATCAGGAAAAAGAGGACTTTGATAAGTGAAATCAATATTAATTTCATCTTGTATCGAAGACTCGTTTAAAGTACGTACAGCTAAATAAGCTGGATGCACAAAAGTTCCTGCATCTTGAACACTATATAAAGCTCCCGCATTAAAATCACCTAATGTAAAAGAATTAGCTTGTTGATCAAACCAAAGAAAATAATTTTCCGAAATTGCACCAGCTGTATTTTGATCTTTTAGATGCTTATAATATAAGTCAGTGTTACCAGTTGATTGATTAAACAAAAAGCATACACTAAAACCCCACCATTTTCCATCTGTTTTTTTAGCAATAGCTCCAAAACCTTTGTTTAATTCCATACCTTCGACTATTTTCCAAGTTCCTGAAACAATGTTATTTGGTGTAATTAATTTTTTTATTTTATTTTCACTAGCGTAATTCGACGCTGCGTCCTGCGGTAAAGTCGCATAGTTGTTTGCCAATTTTACTCTTATAACTCCCATGTTTTTATTTTTTAAAAAACCCCTAAATTAATAGGGGTTTTATGTTTATTTTTGTTTTTTTATCACGCTCCACTTTCCGTGGTTACATTTTCAAAAAGATATTGATGATTCCACTGAATAGGCTGTGAATCTAACACTGAAGCTACACAGTCACTAATAAAGTACTGCTCATTAGCCTGACAACAAGCTGCGTCACCACAAGGGCAAGTCACAACTGGCTCAATATTAGGCCAAGTATAACCTGGCTCAACGCACGCTGCATCAGCAACTGCTTTTTCGCAGTCTGCTTTATTGGTATCCGCTTGTTCAGCACAGTCTTTTAATACATCTGCTAGTTTAGACACAAACTCTTCAGCTTCGTCATTAGTAGTTATATTAATAGCACGCGCAGTTCTATTAGATAAAACAGCAGGTTCTGCAATATTAGATAATGCTGAATCAATAGCGGAAGATAAAAATTTTTCATCGTCATATTGAATATACGTGTTTTTATCGCCTCCTAATCTAGGATAACCATATCTAATAGGATCTGCTGCAATAGCTGAATAAGCTGCATCCATTTGCTTCTCCCATACTATAGCATTTATTCCCGATCCATCTTCAGGGTTTTTAGTTCCGAATCTTATTACTTCATAAGCTGTAGATCCATCACCGATGATAAATTTTGAAGTCGTGCTTTGTAATACTTCTACCAATGTGGCAGAACCTAAATCAATAAAAGTTGAAGTTCCGTTTGTTAGGTTTATTCTTAATGCTCCCATAATTTAAAATTTTAAAAGGTTAATAAATTATGCTACGAATAATACGAAGTTATTAGCTGCTTGTACACATAGACATCTTTCAGAAAGATAATGAACTTCCATAGCATCAAGAGATGAAGTATAAGCTCCACCAACTGAACCAGTAATCCATGATTTCATTCTTCTATCGTCTGTTTCAGATGCTCTATATCTTACATGTAAGAAAGGACGTCTGATGTTAGATCCTAACATTTGATCATAAACAGTTGATGTACCTGCAGGTATTAAAACACCTTTAATGTTATCAACCATTCCTCTAGTAGAAGCATCATTAAGATATTTCCAGTCAGTTTTATAAAAGTCATAAGAACCTCTTCTAAAACCAGAGAAACCAAAGTTAAGAGCCATTTCAGCCTCATTGTCAAAAAGACCATAAGAAGCTGCAGTAGTAGCATTGTATGAACTACCAGCTTGTGTAGCTATCATGTCGTCAAAATCAAGAGCAGTAGCTCTGTCTAAGAATAACATGTTTTCTTCAATTGCACCTTGTAAGTCTAATTGTTGTAGGATTTGATCGAAATCTCCTAAAGCACCTGAACCAGGATTTGGAGCACCAGCAAAACCAGCATATACATTACCTCTATCTTCTAAAGCTGCAAACATACCTTGAGTACCAACACCTGAAGCTTGTGTACCTGGTAAACCAGCAACACCAGAACCAGCCGCAGCAAGTTCCCCTTCAACCATCGCCATTTCAAGATAATCTTCATATCTTAGTCTAGTTTCAGACTCAGCTTTCATATACCATAAGAATCCAGATGTTCCGTCTTCTGTAGCAACTTCAACCCAACCAATCTGAGCAGTATCAGAACCATTAACTAAATACTTATCTTTAATGATAATTGGTTTGTTGTTAAATTGAGTAAATGATGGAGTAACTGAACCATCCATACCTAATGTTCCTTTTGCAAAATCAGAACCATAAACAAATAGTTTAAGATTAACTGCATTTAATGCTGCAAAGTTAGGAGCAGTGTAACAAGCGCCTTGGAAAGTAAATGTTCCTGGTGCACCTGGGTTTGGAGCAGTTGTAACTAAACCTTTTAGTGTTAATCCAGAAGCTGGATCAAAAACTACAAAAGTTTGGTTAACTCTAATTACTACTTCATTTCCAGCTGGGACGTTAACTGTAAAAGTTGCATCCGCTGCTGTATCAATTTTACTTACATTTTCGTAACCGATATGTAATCTATTTTGTTCAGACCAAATTACTTGATCAGATGTCATTGGCATTTCAGCGCCAACCATTCTTAAAAATCCAGATAACGTTCTGTTACCGAATCTTTCTACTTCTTGTTCGTACAATTCTGGTAGATAT